>JGI26535J51212_1002345_pt1 | contig 14028 bp, 16 predicted proteins | sample ThiBiot_750_biof_2_FD_51212 | JGI IMG/M metagenome (IMG submission 51212) | reverse complement strand
CGCCTGCTTTTGCCGGCGGGGCTTTCTCTTTTCCACTCGGAACAACCATGCGCATTGCGGGTTGTAGCTCGCCAATTCAACACGATGGAGGGCGTATGCAAATCGAAGTTGGACCCGCGCGGCGTCCGGGAATCTCGTCCGTCATTTATGACCAGCCCCCGAAGAAAGGTGATTTCCAAATTGATCGCGGTGGCGATGTCACACTGACGATCGACGCCAGCGGAATGAAGGACGAGAGGTCGCGCTATCGCTACCGGATCAGCTTCACTGCGGACGAAGCAATCAAGTTGGCTGAAGCAATTGCCCTTTGATACAGCGAGCCTGCAAAAGAATAGGAAGAGCCTGCCGGTTCCGGTCGGCGGGCATTTTTGTTGTCGAATCAAAGGCTGAATTTCACCGCTTGCCGGGTCATTCCACCTATGGCTTAATCCGATCGTTCAGTGAAGAAGACAGGTAGAGGCAGGCGTATAGACGGGAGGCACCAATGCCATTTCGTGCGATGCCACAGGACGGCGCCTTGACGCCGGAGGACCTCGATTTCCTTCAGCAGGTCTACGAAACCGCAGCGGCCGGCATTTCCAATGTTGACGACGCGACGATGCACGATGTCGTCAAGGTTCTCATCACCTATTACCAGGCCGGCGAGCGAGACCCGGATAAACTGGCGGGTATCGCGGCGCGGGACATTCATCGCGCCGCTGGTTGACCGGCCAAGATCTCTCATCGGTTGCGTTTCGAAACGGAATCACCTTCTTCTGGCCATGCGTGAACGGCGGTTGGCGAAAGGGCCTTCGAGACAAGCGAGGGGTTGCGAGCGGCGTTACGCCATCCGCCCTCACTCGATGATTGCGGGATTACTTTGCTTCCAACGTTCCAGGTGTCCGTCGCCGCTCAAGTGAAGGTAAGCATCGTCGAAACCGGCGAACCTCTTGAGGCGCTCGATGTCATGGACGAAGACCTTGCCGCCCTTCACGGTTACCAAGCCGGCTTCACGGAGTTCCCTCAGGCTTCGATTGACATGGATCGAAGTGAGGCCGAGCGTATCGCCGAGGTCCTGCTGAGTGAGCGGCAATTCATAGGTGCTGCCTTTGACGAGCCCCACGCGCTCCAATCGCACCATCAATTCGCACAGGAGATGCGCGAGGCGCTCATCGGACCTGCGCAGAGCCAAATTCACAATCCACTCGCGTAGTACCGCCTCAACAATGAGGGACTGCCACCACAATGCCTTTGCGATACTGGGGTGCGCTTCCATGGTAGCGAGAAGGGCTTCAGGTCGCACATTGGCAACGACGCAGTCTGTAATGGCAACGATGTCATAGTCCATCCGCCGCGCGATAAAGACGTTGAGGCCCGCTATGTCCCCCGGGAGCAAATATCCAAATATCTGCCGGTCACCTGATGACAGGCCTCGAGAACGGCAAAGGAAGCCGCTGAGGACAACATCTACTGTGCTTGCTGAATCACCCTCTTGGAACAGATAAGAACGACGCGATATCGATCTTTTGTTCAGGATAAGACTATCAAGGGCGTTCTTCTCTTCGCCACTAAACGGTCCAAACCGCTCAAGTTTGCTTCTGAGAGCGTTGTGCATCGGAAAGGACTTTAGCCCGAAGGTTGTAAGTCCGTGGTAACAAGTCTGTGATCACTCCTGGTCCCCAGATCACCCTTTGGATCTCTTCACGTTCACCAGTCGGCGCTGTGGCTGCCTCAGCGTTTCGAGGCGGTGGTATTAATGCGTCTAGAACCATCTCCGTCTGCGGCGATGAGGATAGCTTGGCGATTCGTAAGCCTCGGCTTGACGTTGTTCGCCGGCGGCTGACGAGAGTCGTCGAGGCGGCGTTGAAACCGATGCGTGAGGGCTCCAGCGCGGCGTGCCCAGAACGGAGCGTAAAGCCGTACCGCATGGCTCGCGTACTGGCACAGGCGGCGTGCAAGACGCTCGCGGGGCTTGCGGCTGGTTTCGTCGCCTCTTATCTGCACGCACTCGGGCTGGCGTTATTTCCCCTTGTCGAAGACGTTGTGGGCCGCTACGACCCGACCCGCTCAAGCTGGGTCGGGTCGGTCTGGTCCAAGAATGGTCCAAGGCTTGAGTTTGTTCGCAGAACGTTCCGTCTTATATATCTCGGAAACGGTGGAATACTGCGGCGCGGAGAAGTGGCTGAGCGGTTGAAAGCACCGCACTCGAAATGCGATTGCAGCCGTATCGGCCCGTATCTCTCCATCCTCGCCAGTCCTTGATTGACAAGGCTTTGCGGGGTCTGCGCTCACTCTCCGTATCGATCCGTCCTTGATGCTGCTACCGAGTCCGGTAGCAAAATGGTAGCAAGCTGTTCCCTGCCTGTTCCCCCGGGTTGACGCCCCGCCCCTCCGGCGCGAATGTGCGGCGGCTTACCTCACGTCCAATGGTCAGCCGAAACTGCCCGATAGGAGAGAGCGAATGCCGACGAAGTGGCTGTGGAATCCTTGCCTCGATGTGCAACACCAAGGGCAATGCGAGGATTACGCGGCCAACCGTCCGGACTGCCAGATGATCACCAATTGGGGTCAGTACCAGAGAGGCGATGAGCTGCTCATCGCAGGTCACGGCGACGGCGACGACCCGACCACGATGTCTGGGACGGGTGCGAACGGCACCGACTACGAGGTGGACTATAACTGGCTCGCCAAGGCGATCGCCGGAAAGCAGGCACTTTACAACGCTTGGGGTCGGATCGATAAGAGCCTGCAGTTGATTATCAAGCTCTACATGTGCACAGCGGCGGACCGCAAACGGGTTCCTGGGTCCAACGACAAGACCAAGGCGCGCTTCGGCGGCATGCTGCTGGCAGCACTGATTTGGGAAGGCTACGGGAAAGTAAAGATCGCCGCATACCATGGTGAGATCACCTGGGCACAGGGCCTGCAACATAAGGTCGTGTGCACGCGCAAGGTCGCTCCGGATACGCTGCAGGTCAAGGACCAGAAGAAGGTCCTCGGAATGCCGGTGGTCACGAGAGCGGGCTATTCTGCGGCGCGTTACCACCGTGAGTGGTTCACCACCAACCACTTCAACATGCGCTGGATCTGAGCCGCCTCCGCCAACATCTTGTCGATCGTGTCGACCGACAACGGATAGGTGATTTCAGGCAGTTTGAACATGCGCCGAGGATAGTGCGGCCCCATAAACGACGAAAGCCCCGCCACCTTTCGGCAGCGGGGCTCAATCGGAACAGCGAAGTCAAAACTTGTAGTTCAGGCCGATCCGAACGCTGTCATTACGCCATTGCCCTCGGGATTCGTCTACGGTGCCACCAAAATAGGTGTCCTTGCCGAGATCTACATGCAGGTATTCGAGCTTGGCCGTCAGGTGATCAGTGAAGGCATATTCCACACCTGCGCCCGCAGCCCATCCGAAGGCTGTATGGCTTTCGGAAATGGCAGGCAAGACACCTCCCGGTGACCACAATTTCACCTTTCCGAAGGCCGCCCCGCCCGTCACATAGGGCATGAAACGATCAATCGCATAGCCGAGGCGCGGCCGAACCGTTCCCAGCCATGTCACTTTCGAGTGGCATTCATAGGCGGGATTCGGGCAAACGGTGACGCCTTTGGCATCCAGCCATGACAGGTCGCCTTCGATGCCGATGACGACATTGTTGGGAAACTGCCAATTATATCCAAAAGTGGCTCCGATACCGCCTCCATCGGCGTGATGATCGGCATTCGTGCCACCGGGATTGATGAAATCCCAGTTGGTGCGGCCCCAGTTATAGCTGCCCACGGCACCCAGATAGGCGCCGGACCAATTGAAGGATGCGACGGGCATCGCTGCCACCGTGTCCGCGGACCACGCTGGCGTCGAAGCCATGAGGAGCATTGCTGCTCCGGCAAATAGAGAGTTTCTCATGCAAAAGCCCCCGCTGAAGTACCAGCAGCAATACGCCTACCTTTGCCCTTTAACAATCGGAGCGCGCAAAAGCCGATCGTACTTTGCAGAATTATCGGGCGGGCTATTCACGGTCGGAATGTCAGATGGCTGGTCACCCAGGCATAGAAGCCGACGAGCGCGACAGCAGCGGCGAGTATCCAGCCACCGGTCTAGGCAATAAAAACCTTATCGTTGATGCCGTTGCACTCATTCGGGAAGTAATTAATGTCAAAAAGAGCCTTGGCTTTGCCTCCGTAGCTCTGGTCAAGAGTTTGTTGCCCGGACCCGTTCTGCAAACCCGTCGTCACTATAGACATGCTATCTGTTCGGAAATCGTACCGAATGTTCCTCTTTGTGAAGTTTTTATCAAATTTTGTGAAGCTAGCCGACTTCGTGTCCGCAAGTTTTCCGTTGCCCGACTTGGATGATTCAAGATCACTTGGATATTCCTTGGCATGAAATACCACGATCAAACCGTCCGTTTGATGCCACATGACATGGCCATGGAAGAGATCGGTCCTTGAGAACTCGGCGTTAGCTTTCGCTTTTGTTTCAGTAAATAAGGCCTTGAAGAACAGGTTGGGCTCAGATCGGAATACCATATATTGCCAGTTGGCCCAGTCACCAGAAGCGCCTTGGCTCGCCCAGTTGGATAATCGAAGGTAATTCTTCCCGACGAATTTGTCCTTGGCAGTAGACATTTCATCGATACTGGCACACCGGTCAACCTTCGTCATGGTTATCCCGCCAGCGTTTGGCGGGTCTTCCATCAGCGACAGCAGTACTGCGCTCACCAGCCCCTCATCTGTACCGGTTGTCAGTTCGAGGCATTTAGGCAGCGGCATAATTCGGCCCCCTTAGAAAGCTCGGCCGAGTGTAGGTAGACTACCGATTTTGAGCAAGGATCGGGCACCGAACAGGGTGACTGAAACCCTACTGAACCTCCATGCTCAGGTAGCCGTTTAAAGCCCCGGCCGTTGCTTCAGTTCGGCCGCCTTTTGCGCCACGATCATTTCCCCGCGCTGTGCAACTCCAGCGCAAAAACGCCTGCCGGCCGAAGCCAGCGGGGCAAGATCAGGGAGGTGGCCCGGATTACCCGCCGGGGCTTGGCATCCGGCAGGATGATGATGCCTTCGTCTATGCTCGGGAGGACGGTGAAGCGATCCAGCCCCGCAGCCTTACCCATGCCTGGACGAGGGCCATCGAGGCCAGTCCGCTACCGCGCATCCGCTTCCATGATCTCCGGCACGCCCATGCGACACACCTGCTATCGAGCGGGGTTCATCCGAAGGTGGCGAGCGAACGGCTCGGGCACTCTCGCGTCGGCGTCACGCTCAACCTATATTCGCATCTGCTGCCCGGAATGCAGGAAGATGCAGCTTCCCGCGTTGACGAAGCGTTCCGGTTGGCTATAGAGAAGCGCGCGTCCAAGGACGTTCGGTAGCAATCCGGTAGCAAACGGCGATTTTCAACCACAGTCGCCGGCCGGAAAAGCGAACGAAGTCAACGGCTTGGAGAGGTGGCAGAGTGGTTGAATGCACCGCACTCGAAATGCGGCATACTCGCAAGGGTATCGGGGGTTCGAATCCCCCCCTCTCCGCCATATCATGTTGATTTCATTGGATTTTTCTGAATTTTCGCCGCTAACTATAAGGCCAAACATAAAGCAGCGGCGGTTTGAGGGTGCGTGGTTCGCGGCGATCAAGGGCTCTTCCCTCGATCGTCCGCCACCGGCACGGAATGCGTATACCATGGCGAAGGCAGGGGAATGAACCCGGCGCTCGACCAGCGGGTTCATTGTTACGGTTTTGGGACTATGCGAGCGTGCGAATGCTTCCATGGAAGAGCGTCAAGGAACATTTGAACGGCTCTTTGGATTACTTCCATCGTTTCCGCCCGGATTGGTATTGAACCGAGCGTGCCATCTGCAAGGATGCTCCGGAAGACGTCGTTTTCCATGCATTCAAGAACAAGCGCTCCACCATCGGTTTTTATCATCGGTGTGTCTAGCGGCTTAAGTTCAATGTCCTTCCTTTCGCTCCGGACCTTATGGCGACCTCTTACCCGGTCTTCGAAATGTGCAACCGAGTTTCGAAACTCCCTCAAGTCCGGCAGTTGACTATCGATTTGTGAGAGTGCCGCCTTTGCGGCGGCGCATGACATTTCATAATGCTGACACGCCCCTACCATCCGATGAATTCGATCTAGATAGAACGCGAATGATTTTGCGAAGAGGAACGGGCGGTGAAATGTGTAGCCTTCAGGCTCTTGCCCACGAGCCACCTTGCGTTTCAGAAGTTCAATATCGACTGCGACACGCAACTTGTCCCAATCGACTCTATCAAACTCATTTAACCCGGCATCAGCACGGAGCGACTGCTCAATCTCCCGGCGTTCGTCCGCTACCCGCTGCCATTCGTCATGCCGCGCTTCGAGAGATGACGATCCGCCCCCCATTTTGGAACGGGCTTCAAGGAAATAGTTGAGGGCTAGGTTCGCCTCAAGAACCTGCGACGATAGCGACATTGCAATAGCGCTGATCGCCCGCGTCTCTATTGTATCACCGTCGAGAAAACCGCTAGGGTCAATAATAGGAAATATTAACAATGGCGCCTCCACCCAAAGGCAACCGATCACACGTCCGAATCGTCGTCAAGACTTGCCGAGTGCAGTTGAGCCCGACAAGATCAAGGCCGTGGGTTGATCGGTATCAAGGTTACAAACAGCCGGTGTGGCGGGAGGGAGCATGATCGACCGGGGGTGCAAGAAGAATGTCTTAGAGCTTTGGAAGACAAACGGTGAAAAGCTTCCCTTCAAGGTAATCCGCTGGACATGGAACCCGGCGACCAACTTCCTTGTCGAGCGCGTTGAAATCAGGAAATGGCCGTACGGGAAGGCATGGGGGCGTTTCGTTCGCAACGGTATTGCCGACGCGGCTTCAGAACAGTTGTCATGCGCTGGCAATTTCCAACGGAAGATTGTCGAGTGACCGCCACAGCACCGGTCTATTGAGGCGCACGCCAGCCCATTGCTTTGAGGCGATCGCGGATTTCGGCCGCCACGCCTACGGCTTCCAAATACGGCACGGTGCGCCGCCGCCTTGCGTCGTCAATGGCAGCTCTGCGCCCTCATCTCGGCCGTAGAGATCGGCTTCGCAGCCTCCTGAAAGCGGACTCACGAGTTGCCGCAATTCCAGATCATTCATATTCAATCGAGCCATATCGATTTCCGACGCCTACGCGGTCCTGACGAGCCTTTTCGTCATTGGCTTCACGGCATTGAATTTGCGCAGAATTCGCAATCCGCCGTTCTCGATCAGAACTGAATACGAAGTAACGAAAAATCGTCTGGCAGCGGGCCATCCGCATTGAAGGACCGCACCCAGTCAAGGACTGCCTGCGGGTAATCGCTTTGCATGGTCACGAACTTTGTCAAATCGTCAATGCCGAGCATGTCGCCGTTCGGGCCGGACACTTCGAAGGTTCCGTCGCTGATCAGCAGCAACCGGTCGCCAGGTTCGATTACGATGCGTTCGGATTGATAGCTCGTGTCGGGAAGCGCGCCGATCGCCATCCCGCCCCGCGTCATCAGATGCGTTGACGTCGTGCGTCTATCGGCGTCGGCGCGCAAATGGATAGCCGGCGGATGGCCGCCGCTCGCGTAAAGAAGCGTCGCCGTCGTGCGTTGGTACACGCCGTACCAGATGGTGAAGAACATGTCGTTCTGCTTTTCCATCGGGAAGGCTTCATTGAGCGCGCAAAGCACGCTGTGCGGTTCGCGAAAGTCGGTAGCTGGCAATGCCGACGACTGCAGTACTTTGATGGCCGCTACCGACAGCAGCGCTGCGCCCACCCCATGACCACACACGTCGAGCAGGTAAAATGCCATGTGGTCTTCGTCGATGTCGTGATAGCCGAAGGAATCGCCGCCAAGCTCCGTGGAAGGCACCAGCGACCATTCAGTCGAGGGAAGCGCCTCGCGTTGCGCAGGCAATATGGACATCACGTACCGCGCGGCATCGAGAAGCTCCGCCTCCAGCCGCGCTTGGGTCTTCTGAAGCGCAAGGTTGCTGTCGGCCAACTGATCTTCCACTGCCTCGCCATGTTCGATGGTGGCTTCGTATAGGAGTGTCAGATCCTGGTATTCGGCGGTCAGGCGCGCGATTTCGGCCCTCGCCGCGGCAAGCTCTTCGGCGAGGTCAAAACTGCCCTGCGCCTGCTCAGAGAAAACAACAGCAGCTGTTTTTGAGGGTTCGTTCATTATCAGGTGTAATATTCCCCCACCGGACCGCTTGTAGGCAATCGGCCCGGCGATCGGCGTTGGCGTTTCAACGGCCTTTCCGTATAGTTGCATGGGGGTGGACCGCTTGGCAAATCCGACTCGTGAAGGTCCGCTCTCCGATACCGCCGGAGGAAGCGAAGCAGGTCAAGCTTCACATCGTGACGGGAGGCATATGTCTCGGATGCGGGAGGCTCGCGAGGACGGCTATTTCGCCCCGCTTCTCAGCATCGATCTCGACATCGCGGCCTTTGCTTCGAACTGGTCCTATTGCGACCGGCTTTCCTCCTACTTCGCGCGTATGATCAGCCACAATCGCACGGACTCGCTTCTCTACGCGAACCTGTTTTCCTCCGCGCTCAACGAGTTGCTGGAAACGGTCTTTCGCGTCCACGGCGCGGCAGGCAATCTTACCTGCCGCGTGAGCCGCCACGCAGAGAGAGACAGGATCGAGCTCACTGTTCCCTGCGGGAAATCCGAGAGCGCCTTCTATCAGGGTGCGGTGGCCAATTTGGTGGGCGAAGACATCGAGGATCGATATCGCGCCGCCCTGTTCAGAGAGGGTCCGATGGACGCCGGCGTCGGGCTGCTCGAACTGGCCGTCGACTATGGCGCGGATTTCTCCGTTGAAGCGATGCCGCAGGCAATACGGCTGGTTGCCGAACTCTCGTTGGAAGGGAGGAGGAGCTGATGTCGGATATGGACTACCCAACCTTCAATGTCCGCTATGACGAGAACAATCAGGAGTTTTCGATCATCGGTTCCATGCGGCCGCGACAGGTCGATGAGATGGACAGTTGTACTCGGTCGCTCAAGGCGTCCATCGCACTCGTCAAAGGCACCTTCTATATCAATGTCAGGCGATTGTTGCGGCTCAACAATCTGGCTTTCCACACGCTTGCGACCCATCTGATAAAGGCTTGCGAGGAAAGGCCGGAACTCAGGATCTCGATCATCACCTCAAGCGTCGTGGGTTGGTCGACACGCAAGTTTCGCGCCTTGCAAGAAACAAACCCGCGCATTGCCGTCGAGGAATACGACAGCGATTTTTACCCTGGCCAGATCTTCCTGGAAGAAGGTTCCTTCATTCCGATCCTCCGCACGCAGACGAAGATGACCTGGCGGCACGAGCGGGACATCCTGCCGCGACATGGCATGCGCAAGGGACTGGCGATCGCCGACATCTGCTGCGGCATCGGCGATTTCGCCGTGCTGGTTCACAAGGAGTTCGATCCTTCGCGCCTGGTCGCGCTCGATCACTCACAGTCGAGCCTGGACTACGCCCGAAAGGTCGCGGGCGACTTCGGCATCCAGGGCATCGAATATGTCTATGGCGACGCCGCCGACATGCTTCTGGAAGACAACCAGTTCGATCTCGTCACCTGCCGGCATTCGCTGCAGATATTCGATCGACCGGAACTGATCCTGCGCGAGCTCTACCGTATCTGCAAGCCGGGCGGCCGGGTTTATGTCACCAATGAAAAGAACTCCCATTGCCTGGGAGAACCACGCGCCGAAAGCATCCAGTGGACATATACCGAAGTCGCCAGGCTGTTTGCGCATTTCGGCATGGACGTGGAGCTTGGTCCAAAGAGCCGGCGCTATCTTCTCGATGCCGGCTTCGACGAGGTTCGCATGGAATCGTTCATGGTGACCAACATGGACGGCGATCCACAGGATTTCGCGGACATCATACAATCCTGGGAAAACGTCTATGCCGGCCAGATGTCGGTCCAACGTGGAGACGACAAAGCCTTCAATACGCGCTTGCGGCAGGGTTTTCAGGATCACATCTTCGCGGCGACACACCCGAAAGGCTATGCCGGCTGGCCGATATGGGTTGCGTCTGGGCGCAAGCCGCAATGACGCCGCAAGCCATCGAGCCCCGGCCCGGTAACAGGTTTGCGCTGTCGCCCCGCTCCTTCCGGGCCAAGTTCATCATGGTCGTTGGAGCAGCCGTTCTCTTCGATCTGCTGCTCAGCGGCGGCCTCGCGCTGTGGAACGTGCAGCGGTTGTCGAAGGACGCAGCCTCGGAAGTTGGCGCCGGGCTGACTACCGCGACGCAGGAATTCCTGAAGACCTACGTGGGTTCAACCTCGGTGCGGGCGGATCTCGTTCTCGATCGCGTGCGCGGCGAAGTCGATGCCCTGGCCGGTTCAATGCAGGCGCAGATCGATCACCCGGACGGCAGAGAGGCTCTTGCCGCGGCCTTGGCCGGATCGGCGGCGACCCGGGCGCCCCTGATCTACGACCAGAAGGGCGGATGGGCGCAAAACGGGCCCGGTGGCACGTCGGTCGTCAGCGTATGGGGCTATCTGCTCGACGCGGATCACCGGCCCTTGCCGGCGGTGCAAAAAGAAATCGACGACAGCGCCATGCTCGATCTTTTTGCGCCGAGCCTCATGGCGACCGGCGCGCCGAAGCAGCAGATGTATTATATCGGCCCGAAAAGCCGGCCGATTTTCCGGACGGTTCCCTACACCGATCAGGCGCAGACTTTCGACAAGCTCTACCCCGGGCACAACAGCGCCAATTTCTGGGACTTCTTTTTTCCTGGTCTCTACGAAAGTTGGCAGGGCTGGCTCAGGGCTCCGGGGAGTGAGCCGGTGAAAGGGGGCCTGACGATGACGGCGCCCTACACCGACGCAATAACCGGTAAGCTCATTGTCAGCCTTTTTCATCCGCTGTTCACGAAGGATCGCTCCGACATCGCCGGCACCGTGGGTGCGGATATCACGCTCGACCAGCTTGCGCAGGTGGTCCAAAGCGTGAAGGTCGCCCAAAGCGGCTTCGGGTTCCTCACCATGTCGAACGGCAATATTCTCGCCATCAGCCAGGCCGGCGAGAAGGTGCTCGGCATCGAGGCGGCAAGCGGTGCTCGCAGCGGCGGCGTGACCGGTGTCGAGCGCTCGCTCCGTAGCAGCACGCAACCCGCGATAAAGGCGCTGTCGTTGGATGCGGTCAACGACGGCGCCATCCAGGAAATCTCGCTTGAGCAAGACGGCACGCGAATTCCCTATCTTGTCGCGTTGAAACGTCTTAAGCCGATCAATTTTTGGAGCGGCGGCCCGGTCGCAAGCGAAACGATGTCGGTCGGTATCGTCGTCCCGGAACGGGAGATCTATGCCTCGCTGTCCGCCGCCCAAGATAGCATCTCGGCTGCCACGAAAAGAATCCTCACCTACCAGGTCCTGGCCATTCTCGTTTGCATGCTGGTCGTGTTTGCCGCGGTTTTCGCCATATCGGGGCGGATCACCGCTGGACTGAGCGCTTTGGCGAATGCGGCACGTCGCTTCGCCGCCAAGGACTATTCGATGCGCGTCAGCATTCCTACCCGTGACGAGGTTGGTGCGGTGGGGCTGGCCTTCAATCGAATGGCGGAGGAGATCAGTTACCATACCGAGAATCTCGAGCGGCTGGTGGAGGCACGCACGACACAGTTGGAAAGCGCCAACAAGGAGATTTCGGCGCTTAACAAGAAGCTGAAAGGCGAGAATCGCAGGCTTGGCGCTGAACTTGATGTCGCTCGGCAGATCCAGATGATGGTATTGCCCAAGGCAAGCGAACTCGATGCCATCCCAAAAGTCGAGATTGCCGGTTTCATGGAACCGGCCGACGAAGTGGGTGGCGACTACTATGACGTGCTGCACGACGGGGCTCGTATCAAGGTCGGCATCGGCGACGTTACCGGACACGGACTGGAAAGCGGCGTCCTGATGCTGATGGTGCAGTCCACGGCGCGGGCCCTTCAGGAAAAGGGCGGTGGCGATCCGAAGCAGTTCCTGCAGGTGCTCAACCGCGCGATTTACAAGAACATCACGCGCACAAATTCCGACAAGCACCTGTCGCTGGCCTTCCTCGATTATGAGGATCGGAAGGTGACCGTGTCAGGCCAGCATGAAGAGGTGCTGATCTTGCGCGGGAACGGCGAGTTCGAGCGCATCGATACCATCGACCTCGGCTTCCCGATCGGCTTGGAAGGCGACATCTCGCCTTTTATCGCCACGCGCGACATCCGTTTCGACCCGGGCGACGCCATCGTGCTCTATACCGACGGCGTCACCGAGGCTGAAAGTCCGGACGGCGAGTTGTTCGGCACGGAAAGGCTGTGCCGCAGCGTTCGCGCGCACGGCCACGGCAACGCCGAAGAGATCGTGCACGGCGTCATCGACGATGTAATAGCACATATCGGCACCCAGAAGATCCATGACGACATCACCCTTGTCGTGATGAGGCACAGATAGCGATGCTCAAATCTTTCGGCCGCACGGATTTCCACAATGGTCCGGGTGCCTTCGCCACCCGCATCAGACTAGCCGATGGTCCGCTTAGCCTTGCCTGGCACCATTGCGCCGCGACAGCCGATTTCCTCGGCGATTTCTTCGCGCTTCGCCGGGCGACCTCGCAACAAGCCTATACAGAGACACGCCACGGCATCGGCTATCTGGTCAACGAGCTTCTGGAAAATGCGGTCAAGTTCGGGGAGCCGGGCGATATAATCATTGAGAGCGCGCTCGACGGCGATCTCTTCGAGGTCAAGATAGTCAACGCGATCAGCCTGGAAACGGCGCGGAATTTCCAGGCTCTGCTTGCGGAACTGACGGCGAGCGATCCCGGCGAATTGCTGATCGCCCGCATCGAGGCCAATGCAGCCGATGCCGGGGCCGGCGGATCCGGGCTTGGTCTTTTGACCTTGATGAACGACTATGGCGCGCGTTTGGGCTGGATATTCCACGACGCGGGCGCCGGAGCGGGCGGGTCTATTGGTCTCGATACATTTGCCGCCCTTGATCTTTCGTGACGCCCAGAAGAATTGTGACGGAGCCAATAGCAAGCCATGGAAATCAAGACCAACGAGTACCGCGTCTGGAGCGAGGGCGCCGAGATCCACTACGAAGGCACCATGCGTCTCTCGGGCACGGAAGCGTATGCGCCGATCCTCGGCCTGATGAACGGTGTGCTGGCGGTAAAGCCGAAGACGATTGTGCTCGACCTGACCGAGCTTGAATTTCTCAATAGTTCCGGCATCAATCTCCTGGCGCGGTTCACCATCGAAATCCGCAAGCAGATGGATGTCGGGCTGACCGTGAAGGGGTCGACCCGCATCCCCTGGCAGTCGAAGTCGCTACCCAATTTGAAGAAGCTTTATTCCGCGGTCGATCTCGTCATTGCCTGACACTTGAACCGCCCCGTGGCAGCTTTATCGGCTGCGCTTCCGAACTGCACGTCCTCGGCCGCATTCGGCAAGCGGATCCACCAGTCGGAGGCCAGACACTCCAACTTCTACAAAGCGAGTCCGGGAACGTCGAAGCCGCAGCCGATATCGCGGCTGGGGCTTGTGCGGGGGAGATCAGCGCGCAGCAGGCTTGACATATGTTCGCCTCGGGGTGCCGTGTTCGACGCTAATGGCTCCTGCGCCGATGCCCAGAATGCCGGCATCAATGTCTGTCGCGCGCCGCTCTTTTGCGTGATCGACGGTGACTCCATCCTTGAGCCCGATGCCCTTATGCGCGCCGCCCAGCCCTTCATCGACGATCCGGAGCGCACCATCGCCGTCGGCGGCACAATCCGCATCGCCAACGGCTCGAAAATCGAGGCGGGCAGGGTACGCGAGGTCCGGCTGCCGCGCCGTTTGCTGCCGCTGTTCCAGGTGGTCGAGTATCTGCGCGCCTTCCTGATGGCCAGGCTTGCCTGGAGCCGCATCAACACGCTGATGCTGGTCTCCGGCGCCTTCGGCATGTTCCGCCGCGCCGAAGTGGTGGCGGTCGGCGGCTTCACCAAAGGTTCGATGGGTGAGGACCTGGACCTCGTCATCAAGCTGCACCGCCACATGCGGGACA
>JGI26535J51212_1002343_pt1 | contig 14028 bp, 7 predicted proteins | sample ThiBiot_750_biof_2_FD_51212 | JGI IMG/M metagenome (IMG submission 51212) | reverse complement strand
GGGTGCACTACACGGGGGTGGAGCCGCACGCGGCGTCGGCGGTGGGTTTCGCCGGGCGGCTCGCGGCGCTGGCCGTCTCGGCGTTGATCCCGACCGTCGTCATCGGCGACTTCGCCGACCACGACGCCGGGGCGCCGGCCGACCTCGTGCACTTCGTCCACTCGCTCTACTACGTCGACGACCTGTCCGCGGCCCTGGACCACGCGCTGTCGATGGTGCGGCCCGGCGGGCTGCTCGTGGCGGCGACCGCGCCGCTGGAGCCGCTGTGCGTCCTCACGGAACTGCTGTGCCCGTGGGGCGGTCACCGTCCGTGGTTCGCCGGGGACGTGCGCGCCGAGCTCGACCTGCGGGGCCTCGACGTCCGCGCCGAGACGCTCGTCGGCCACCTGGACGTCCGGGACGCGCTGCTGGGTGGCGGGGAGGACGTCCTCGACTTCCTCGTGGGCGCCCGCACCTCGGCGATGGAGCCGCAGGTGCGTGCACAGATGCTCGATTACCTGCGGGACATCTCCCTGCCCGGCTCCGTGGGGGTGGTGCCGCATCCGTTGGATCTGACCATTGCGCGCATCCCCTGATCGGCCGGATGGTCTTGTCCTTGCGCCACCCGGTGGTCAAGACTCACCCGGATTTCACTCATCCGGGCAACGGCCCACAGGGGGGCATGAATGCGCAGAGTTGTCATCGCGCTCGTCACAGCAGGACTGCTGGCAGCCGGCATCGTCACCGCGCCACTGGCGCAGGCGGCCCCGACAGGGCCGTCCGCCACGCCGGATTTCCAACCGGCTCCCGTCACATGGGGGCCCTGCACCACCAACAACACGCTGAAGGCGCGCGGCGCCGAGTGCGGGTTCGTCGAGGTTCCGCTGGACTACGCGAACCCCAGGGGCACGAAGATCCAGCTGGCGGTCTCGCGGCTCAAGCACACCACCACGGACTTCCAGGGCGTGATGCTGGTGAACCCGGGTGGCCCCGGTGGATCCGGCCTCATCTACTCGGTCCTGCGCGACAGCGCGACGCTGAACGGAGCCGGCAAGTCCTACGACTGGATCGGGTTCGACCCGCGCGGCGTCGGCTCCAGCAAGCCCGCGCTGAGCTGCATCCCGGACTACGCCGGCTACAACCGGCCGTACTACATCCCGGACAACCCGAAGGACGAGGCGGCCTGGCTCAAGAAGTCGGCCTCCTACAGTGCGGCGTGCGCGGTCAAGGGTCGTGACCTGCTGCCGCACCTGACCACGGCCGACTCGGCCAAGGACATGGACAGCATCCGCAAGGCGCTGGGCCAGGAGCAGATCAACTACTACGGCTTCTCCTACGGCACCTACCTCGGGTCGGTCTACGCGACGCTGTTCCCCCAGAACCTGCGGCGGGCGGTCTTCGACGGTGTCGTCGACCCGCGCGGTGTCTGGGAGCAGGACAACTACGACCAGGACATCGCGTTCGAGCGCAACATCAAGATCTACTTCGAGTGGGTCGCGAAGTACGACTCGATCTACCACCTCGGCACCACCGAGGCGGCGGTCGAGAAGCAGTACGACGACCAGTACCAGGCGCTCCGCACGACGCCGGCCGGCGGCAAGATCGGCTCGTCGGAGTGGAACGACATCTTCCTGCAGGCCGGCTACTACGTGTACGGCTGGGAGGACATCGCCACGGCGTTCTCGAGCTGGGTCAACGACAAGAACGCGGACGGCCTGATCGCGCTCTACGGCGGCCCGCCCTTCGACGACAACGGCTACGCCATGTACCTCGGTGTGCAGTGCGTCGACGCGACGTGGTCGAGCTACCCGCAGTTCCGCCAGAAGAACGCGGCCGTCTACAAGAAGGCGCCGTTCGAGACCTGGTCCAACGCCTGGTTCAACGCGCCGTGCACGTTCTGGCCGGCCAAGGCGGGCACCCCGGTGAAGATCGACGGGAGCAAGGCCCCGCCGATCCTGCTGGTCAGCGAGACCCTGGACGCGGCCACCCCGTACTCGGGCGCGCTGGAGATCCGCAAGCAGTTCCCGAAGTCGTCGCTGCTGGAGGGCGTGGGTGGCACCACGCACGCCGGCACCTTCGGCGACTCCGACTGCGAGAACGCGGTGGTGGCGAGCTACATCGCGACGGGCGCGCTGCCCAAGCGGGTCGCGGGCAACGGCAAGTCCGACGCCCAGTGCGACCCGAACCCGCAGCCGGTGCCGACCGCGCCGGCCACCGCGGCCTCGATGGCCGCGACGGGTAGCGGTGCGGCCGCCCAGGCGGTGCCGGGCAGTGGGACGAAGGCGCTAACCCGCTAGTCCCCGGGAGTCGACGGAACCGAACGGAGTGGCGGCCCAGTGCGCGATGCGCCGGGCCGCCGCTCCGCGTCGGCCCCCGGCCAGCAGTCCGGCGAGCTCCTCGACGTGCCCGGCGTGGGTCCGGGCGCGGTCGCGCGCGTAACCGGCCGCCGAGTCCTTGCTGACCATGAACGCCCAGTCGCTCGACAGTGCCAGCAGCGCCTCCTGCGCGAGGGCGTCGCGCAGGGGGTCGCGGGCGCGGCCCGGAGCGGTCGAGGACACCAGCGTCTTCTGCACCTGGTCGTTGAGCGCGACGATGTCGGCCACCTGCTCGCCCGCCCAGACCCGCCAGTCCTTGCCCGATCCCCACGACGACGGCGGCAGGTCCACGGGTGCACCGACCAGCCCGGCGTCGGTGGCGCCCCGCAGCGTGGTGACGCGCACGCCCGCCTCGGGCAGCGCGCGCAGCACCGCCTCCAGCCACGCCGGGCCCTCGTGCCACCAGTGGCCGAACAGTTCGGTGTCGAACGCCGCGACCGTCAGCGCCGGACGTCCGTGCTGGTCACGCAGTCCGGCGAGCCTTTCGCGGACGACCGACACGAAGTCGGCGGCGTCCCTCGCGACGGCGGCCGCGGCCCGCTCGGGGTCGTAGGGCTGCTTGGCCTCCGGCGCCACCGACTTCCCCGTGACGCGGGACGGCTTGAGGCCCGAGGCGTGGTCGAACGTGTGGAAGTCGCGGTAGTCGCGGCCGCCCGGGTAGCCCGAGCGCGGCGACCACACCCGGTAGGTGACGTCGAGGTCGCGGCCGAACGCCACCACGTCGGACGTCCCGACGGTGCGGCCGAACGCGGTGACGCCGCGCAGCGCCGGCCCGTCGACGAGGAAGCGGCGCACGCCCGCCGCGGCGTAGCCGTCCTCCATGCCCGGGGTGTAGCCGCACTCGGGCGCCCAGATCCCGGCCGGCCGCGTCCCGGTGCGCAGCGTCTGGTCGGCCAGCCCCGTCTCCAGCGCGAAGGCACGTACCTCCGGCAGCAGCAGCGGGCCGAACGGGTGGGTGGCGGGGCCGCCGAGCAGCTCCATCGCCCCGGCGTCGGCCAGCCCGCGCAGCACCGGCGACGCGCCGTGGCGCCAGCGCGTCTCGAAGTCGGTGAGCGCGGCGGCGGCGGCGCGGTGCTCGTGGGCGGCCAGGTCGGGCAGGCGCGGGGCGGCCTCATGGGCGCGCAGCAGCCAGCCGCCGAGCCAGTCGTGCAGACCGCGCAGGCAGTACGGGTCGTCGAGCTGGGCGGCGAGCACCGGCGTGACGCCGAGCGTCAGCAGGTCCTGCCGCCCCTCGGAGGCCAGCCGGGACACCACGTCGACGACGGGGAGATACGAGTGCGCCCACGCCTGGTAGAGCCACTCCTCCCCGACGGGCCACCGCCCGTGGTGCGCGAGCCACGGCAGATGCGAGTGGAGTACGAGGCAGAACGTCCCCACGGGCCCGCTCACGTGCCCACCGCACACGCGTCGTGGCGAGCGCACACCCGTTGTGGCGCTGGCGCGGCCGGGGCTGCGCTTGTGCGGTGCGCCGTCATGCTCGCCTCGCCGACAACACGAGATCGAGGCTCGCGTCGATCTCGTCGGCGCCGAGGTCGAAGTCGGCGCAGCGCACCGACTCGACGTCGCGCAGCAGTGCCCCGGGCCAGATGCCGTCACCCAGGACGACCGCCGTCTGGGCCTCGACGATCGAGCCGCCGTGCGCCGCGTCGAGAGCGCGCAGGCGGGGGCCGTGGTGCAGGCCCAGCACCTCGACATCGGCGAAGCCCGCGTCGGCGACGAGCCCGCCCAGCTCGGCGCCGGAGAGCTCGCGGGTGTGGAACGGGTTGAGCGGGGTGTCACGGCCGGGGGAGAAGGTGATGCGGTTCGGCGTCGAGACGAACAGCGTGCCTCCCGGCCGCAGCACGCGCCGGCACTCGCGCAGGAACCCGTCCTGGTCCCACAGGTGCTCGATGACCTGTAACGAGACCACCACGTCGACCGCGCAATCCGGCACCGGCAGCGCCACCAGGTTCGTGCGCGCCACCCCGATGCGGGGGTAGCGGCGGGCGGCGTGGGCGGCGGCCTGGGCGTCGTAGTCCAGCGCCAGCACACGACGGGCGACGCCGGCGAGCAGGTCGGCGCCGTAACCCTCGCCGCAGCCTGCCTCCAGGACCGTCGCGCCCGTGCAGCGCGGAGCCAGCTCCTCGTAGACCACCTCGTGGCGGCGGAACCAGTAGTTCTCCTCGGCGATGCCGGGCACGGTACGCTCGCCGGTGAGAGGCAGATTGACAGCCTGATCTGCGCCTATAGGAAAGCTCACGTCGTTCGCATGCCTCTCGTCAGTTCCGCACAGCGCTCGTTGCCAACATAACCGACGGAGCCAGCGATGAACGAACTGATGGACCTGGCCGAGGAGTGGGATCTCACGCTCGGCACGGTGTCAGACAAGACGAGGGAGGTCTACCGGCGGGCTATCGTCCAGTTCTCGGCCTGGCTCGGAGCCGAACATCCCGACGTCGTCGCGATCGAGCAGCTGCAGCGGCGGCACGTCGACGGATGGATGCGGCATCTCGCTGACGGGCTGGGGCGCAGCGACGCGACCCGTCGGGTGCGGCTCATCGCGCTGCGGAAGTTCTTCGCATATCTGGTGAGCGAGCCGGACATTCCGATGGACACCAACCCTGCCGGCCTCGTCGCGTTGCCCAGTCCCAAGGACAAGGTCGTCCCGGTGATCCACGACGAGGACCTGGTGAAGCTGCTGCGGCCCGTCGAACGCGGCTCGACGTTCGTCGACCGACGCGACGCGGCGATTCTCCGCGTACTCATCGACACCGGGTGCCGACGCGGGGAACTGGCTGGCATCGACGTCGAGGACGTCGACCTTCGGACGAACGACGTCCGGCTCCGCCGCACCAAGGGAGGCAGCGAGCGGCTCGTCCCGATCGGCGCGAAGTCAGCACTTGCTCTGCGCAAGTACCTGAGGGCGAGGCAACGGCACGCAGCCGCTGGATCACCCGCGCTGTTCCTGTCGATCCGCTCGGGCAACCGCGGTGGATGGAGGATGTCCGGCGGCGGGATAGCCGAGATGCTGGTGCGGCGGTGTGCGGCAGTTGACCTTCCGCCCGTGCATCCGCACATGTTCCGGCACACCTGGGCTAACGACCTCTTGTCGAATGGCGCGAACGAGACGGACGTCGAGAAGCTTGCCGGGTGGCGGAGCCCGCTCATGGTCCGTCGATACGGCGCATCGGCCGCAGCGCAGCGCGCTCGCGATTCTTCAAGAAGGTTGGCGCGTGGCGACCGAGTTTGAGGGCTCGTGTCGCCGGATCCTGAAATCTGACCCCCTGGCGGTTCGGCGGATTCCGGCCATCGTCGCAACACGTGGGTGAAGGTGGTGAAGCGTAGCGGGGTTCAGCGGGTGATCGTAGGTGCGAGCTTGGTGACCGTCATGCCGGTCAGCTCGGCCCAGGTTTGGGTGGCTGCGGCCAGGGTGAGGACGCTGCCGTCGAGGACGTGTTCGCCACCTTGTCTGACGATCAGCGTGTTCAACGAGCGGAAGGCGCGTCCCTTCCGGGCGAGGACGAGGATGTCGGTCGCGGCGCGTTCACCGCGCCAGTGCCCGGCCGGCAGCTGTGCTCGTGGGCCGACACCGTTGGGTGCGTGCGGGTCAGCGCCGCAGAGCCGGTCATCAAGCAGCCCGAGAGCGGCGCCGATGCCTGAAGTGGCCCCACCCTCTACGTACCAGCACTGACTGTGGGACGAAGTCAGGGCAGACAATGCTCAGCCGGCGATCCCCGCACGCCCATCCCCAGCACCACGACCAAGAAGATCAACAGCAGCGATTCAAGATCACAGTACGGACGTTACGAAAGATCGAGGCTAACGCTCGAAGGACCTGTGCCGTTGATCCTCGTCCACACGTGCCGAAAGGCAGTGCGGTTGACCCGACGTCGGTGGTACCTGCTGCTGAGCAAGTCGCGGAGCGGTTTGGATCCGCGGACGTGGGCCGGCACCTTCGCCGCAGTGTTGTAATCCTCCATCGCATCGACGAATCTCATGAGTGGGAGAGCGCGGCTCCGTCTCCGGATGTCGGCGTCCGCAGCCAACGCTCGTACGAGACCATCGTGGATCGCCGCCCACCAGAAGTTGACGTACTGATGGTGTTCCGGCCGGATCGGCATGCTCAGTTTTGAACTCCACTGCCAGGCCGGCACTCTAGCATTCCTCGCCATGTCGAGGATAGTTCTTCTGCCAATCGGGTGCAGACCGCGGTAGAAGACTAGGAGCACGTTCGTCGACGACGTATCCCCCATCATCGATCGCAATGAGTCCAGTTCCTCTTGCCGCAGACCTCGACCGTCGTCCTGGGTGAAGAATTTGACGTCCGCCGGATTCCCGTATTTCTCGGCCGCGAACCGCAACATCTCGCGGACAGCGACCTGGTCGTTGTCGTCCTCGGACCCGACGATCAGGAACCGAGTTCTGCTGGGGCCGGCTGCCCTCTTCGGCGCTGGGTTCTGTCGTAGGACCGGCGCCTCGACAACTGGTTCCGACGTCCGGAGCTCCCTCTGGATCCGGCCGGTGTGCAGCACCACCAGTTCACGGTTCGCGCGGGTGAGGCTGGTGTAGAGCAGGCCGTGCCGCCCGACGGGTCTCGGGAAGTTCATCGGTTCGACGACGACAGCGGCATCGAACTCGAGCCCCCGCGCCTGCTGCGGGGTCAGCACGCGTACGTGCCGCACATCATTGACCATGGTGTTCGGGCGCTGCGGGTCGTTGCGGAACCCGGCCTTCCGCAGCGCGCGGATCGACTCCGGCGGATGAACGCCGATGACGACCACCGTGCCCTCAGGATGCCGGTCATGGAGGGTCGACACCTCATCGACGACTTGCGCGTACAGCCGCTCGGCCGCGATCTTCCGCACCCTGGGCGGTTCGCCGCCAGCTTGGAGGGAGACGACTGATCGTTCAGTCTCAGGCAGGAGCCGCGACGCGAACTCCATGATCGCCGCCGAAGTGCGGTATCCGCGGCGGAGGGCCACGATAGGCATGTCGTCAACCGCGAGCGACCGGGAAACCGAAGTCCAGTCCGGATGGCTCAGATCGGAACGCCGCTGGTTCAGATCTCCCAGAATGGTCCAGTGTCCTGATGGGTTCAGGGAGCGGAGGACCGCCCACTCCAGGGGACTGAGGTCCTGTGCTTCGTCGACCACGACGTGGTCGTACGAGTACGGCCCTGCGCCGGCGACCGCTCCGCCGCAGGCGGCGAGGATCTGGAGGTACCTGCGCATCGTCTGGGCGGCGGTGAAGGCGGGGAGTGCTCGAAGGAAGAGCGCGCGCCCCAGGTCTTGCGTCAGGTGGGTGATGCCAACGCGGTTGGCACGGAGAGCACTATAGGTCTTCTCGACGCTGGCAGCGTGCGAGATCGGCTCGTTGAGGTGGCCCTCCTCACGCAGCAGGTGCACGGCCTTCCCGGCGAGGTCGTACAACTCGTGGTCGACTTCCCGCTGGTCGATCGGCTGGGTGTTGTCCAGACTGGCCGAGATCCCGCGAACGTCGAGCATGGCGCTATCGAGCGACATCGCATCGACGACGCCGGCGCCGCCGTTGAGTTCAGCCAGCACTCCGCGGATGTACTGGACGTAGTGCTCAGTAGGACCGATAACGAGGACCCGGCGGAGCGGGCGTGGCTCCTGCTCCGGGTGGACGAGGTAGGCTGCGCGGTGCGCGGCGACGACGGTCTTACCCGTTCCTGGGTGCCCTTCGATGACGAGCGACCGGTCCGAAGCGGCGGTGACCATCTCGTACTGGTCCGGCTGCAGCGTCGCGAGAATGCTCGTCAGACGCTCCTTCCGGGGTGCCGAGATCGCGGCGAGGACGGCCCGCTCTGCGCGCATGGGCTCTCGCGCGGGCGCGATCGCCGGTGCCACCGACGCCTTCTTGAGGGAGGTCGCGGTCTCCGCCTCGTTCTCGAGGGGATGCCGCTGCTCGGGGGCAGGGGGTGCCTCGGCGTTGCGCCGCGGCAGCGGACGGCGAGTCGGTGCCTTCGGGATCGCTAGCCTGCGCCGCGCGAACGGTTCCGTGTGGCCCCGGGCCGGTCCGGGATCGTCGACGTAGTCGATGATTTCGTCGCCACGGCGGCGGAGAAGGGTTCTCCGCGACGTGATCTGAGAGCACAATTTGTGCTGGTTCCAGTGCGTGAAGAAGGTGCTTGCGATCGGCGCCGCCCAGCTGAACACGACGAGACCGTCTCGGTCGTGATAGTGGCTGCCGATGTAGAAGTCGGTTCCGTCGACGATGTCGGTGGGCTCCGCCAGCGCGACGCGACCGAGGAGGCCATGTACCGGTGCCGACGCAGGCCTAGGCCCCGGAGCCTGGCGGTGGCCCCCGTGAGCCACGGGGAGCCGCTGCCGTCGCTCGCTCCGCAGCGCCTCGCGGTAGCGAAAATCGGCCGCGCGCTCGTCGGTGATGATGGCCGCATCGCCGTGGGTCATCGGGTGATCTCCAGGTAGCAGACGGCGAGGTACTCCAGGCTCAGGTCCACCGAACGCCTCTGCTCGAGGGTGCGCATCGCTTCGCTGTGCCGTTCCTGTGCGCGCTTGCGCTGTCCTTCGAAGAGGTGGAGTGCGCCGCGTCCGCGGTCACGCGCGGTCTGCATCCTGCGGTCGATCACGGCGAGCTTGCGCTTGAGTTGCTCGTGCAGGCTCAGCCGCCGCCCCTCGGTGAGGGCGTCCGCTTCGTCGATCCGTCGTTGCTGCTCGACAGTGTGCCGCTCGTCGAGCACGTCGGTGGCTCGGATGATCGGGGCTTCCAGTTCCTCGGCGTCGGCGGGATCGTCCGCCGGCCACAACTCCCCGCGTGCGAGTGCGGCCAACAGCGCGTCCGACGCTTCCGGAACCACCCGCTGGTTGCTCAGGTCCACGGCCGACCCCCACAGTTCTCGGGTCGCCCGATCGCCGGCCCCTTCGACGCGGGCGAGGACGACCGCGTACCGGCCCCGAGGGGCGATGGCGTCCCGGTCCGCTACCCGGATGTGTGCGTGCCTCGCCTGCCGGTGTCCTGGTACCGAGATCGCCGCCAGCACGAGCGGGTGGTTCGCAGTGAGAAGAGACCCTCCTGATGTCCGCGCGTTCTCCTGGTCGAGAACGAGCGGCAGGTCAGCTTCCTCACGCAGCGACCGCGCGAGGTCGGCCACCTCTGCGTGCATCCGATGCCCCCGACGGGCCACATCCTGAAGCTGATCGGCCATCACCGTGTTGCCCCGCAACGTGACCCGGACTTCGTCGACGGTCGCGATCCCCGGCGCGTTCGCTGTCGCCGCCCAGTCGTGCAGGAGGTGCGCCAGTTCGCGCTGGCCGACGTACCGGCCGCCGCGCACGAGCTCCCGTTCGAGCCCGGTCACGTCGACGTCGTTGCTGACGAGCAGGTCGGCGGCAGCGCCGGCCAGCTTCTCGGCTTCGGCCTTCTTCGCCTCGACAGCCGTGACGAACTGGTCCGCCTTCGCCTGCTTCTGCTCGGCATCAAGTTCGAAGCTGTAGACCGCCTTCTGCAGGGAGGAGAGTTCCGACTGGATGATCGGCTCGAGTGCTCCGATGGCGTTCTCGAAGACTCCGATGCGCTCCAGGACGCGGGTGAGGATCTTCTCGTCGATGGTGTAGTCGTTGACGAAGTTGACGACGTGGATCTTCTGCTCGCGCTGCCCGATGCGATCGATGCGCCCGATGCGCTGCTCGACCTCCATCGGGTTCCACGGGAGGTCATAATTGACAACGGCAGAGCAGAACTCGAAGTCCAGGCCCTCGCTCGCGACGCGATTGGCGAGGACCATGTCGAACGCGCCACGGCGGAACCCGGCCATCACCTCGCGGCGCTCCTCGCGGGGCACGCCACCGTGCAGGACCGCGACCCGTGCGTGTGGTGCGAGCCTGCGCCACAGGTAGGCGAGCGTCGGACGGGAGAAGGTGAACAGCAGGATCTGCTTCCGCTGGCGGAGGAGGCCCTCGACGATCGTCAGAAGCCGATCGAACTTCGAGTCCTCACCGTCCGGCAGCCTGCGTGCGGCAGCCATGAGCTCCCGGTGTGGGGGCACCGACGACCGGGCCGTCGTGGGTGCCCTCGGATCGTCCTCATCCTGCACTGCTGCCCACGCGTCGAACTGTCCCATGACGACGTCGCGCGCCGCGGGTAGACATGCGCTGGCGAGGCGCAGCGGCATCTGCATCGCGAAGTGGAGGGGCATGCCGACGTCCTCCGCTCGCCGGATGCACCACTGCAGGTACTGGTCGTAGAAGGCACGCTCGGCGTCGCTCCACACGACCACCTCGTGGTGCGGCTCGCGGAGCGCTTTGTTCTCATCGATCTCCGCTTTGCGGGTACGGGTGATTGCCGACGACAACGCGTTCAGATCGGCGAGATAGCGACGGGCCTCGACCACGTCAGCAGGTTGCAGGACGTCGCGGCCGATGATCTCCCGGAGGACCGGGTAGTCCGGTCTGCTCATCAGTGCGGCACCGAACTTCATGGTCTTCAGCTCATCAAGGACGGCGAGGCGGTCCGCACCCGCAGCGCCCCGATCGAGGAGCAGTCGCTCGACGCGGAAAAGCACCGCATTCGGTTCCAGCCGCAGCTCCAGGATTCCGGGATCGTCGAAGTCCTCGGGTGCAAGCAGCTCCAGCATGTTCGCCAGGTCGCTGTAGCCGAGGTTGACCGGCGTCGCGGTGAGGAAAACCCGGGCATCGGCCCAGTCGTTCAGGCGCATGCCGAGGTCGTAGCTCTTCGTCTCGACGTTGCGCATCTGGTGCGCCTCGTCGACAATGATCAGGTCGAGCTGGGGGGGATCCTCATCGAACTCCTCGAGGCCCTTCCACGACCGCAGCCGCTCAAGGCTCGTGACGTAGGCGAACCGGTTGGGCAGCTTGCCCTTCTGGTGCCGGTCGAGGAACTGGTCGAGGGCCTTCGTGTCCAGCTCGCCGAGCCTGAAGTCGAATCGCTGCTCCATCTCGTCCCGCCATTTCGAGACGAGCGAGGACGGTGCGATGACCAGGACGCGATCGGCGGCGCGACGGGCCTCGAGCTCCGTCCAAATCAGGCCCGCTTCGATCGTCTTGCCGAGGCCCACCTCATCAGCGATGAGGATGCGTGCGGCGCCGGTGCGCAGCAGCCGCAAGACCGGCTTGAACTGGTACGGGCGGAACACCGTCCGCGTGGCACGGAAGGAGAAGATCGTGTCCGTCAAGGACGCAGCGAGCTTGCCCCGTGTCAGCGTGGCACCGAACCGGTCGATCGTCGACGCCGGCCCGAGGATCCACTCGGCTGGGCCGCCGTACTCGGGCGCCTCGTCGAGCGCCGATTCGGTAAGGAACTGGGACCGGTTATCGAGTCGCAGTTCGTAGCGCCACGTGCCCGCCACGAACCTGCGGCTGCGCACGTCCGTGTCCCGGCCGCCGGCGCGGGTAACGACCGGCTGGCCGACCCCGAAGCGCGGCGCCGCAACGACTGAGCCGTCGTCCCAAAGGGTCTCTGCCCAATCGTAGGCAGCGGCGAGCGGCGAGTCCTCGGTGAGGGCATCGACGTCGACGATCGCGCTGTCACCCGAGCCGACACCGACGTTCACCATCATGACGATCGTCGAGTCCACCCCGGAGAACCAGTAGAGACCCATCGGCAGCTCGGCCTCCGCCGCGGTACGGAGCTGTCCTACCGACGCGACGACGTCGGGGATCGCGCCGCCGATGACGAGCAGGCGGTCGAAGCGCATCGTCGTGAGGAGCTCGGTCAGGCCGGTGGACAGCGGGTGATAACCGAACGTCCGGGCAACCTCCTCAACCGACCGCACGAAGCGCCCCACAGTCTTCCTCCACCGGCATCGAGCTGAACGAACGAGAAGCCGGAGCATCCCGTGCTGGAACACACTTCGCCGCACGCCTTGCGAATGCGACATCCTCTCGGTCGGATCATCCATTCGGCGTACTACCCGGAGGCGCTTGGCCGGTTGGCCGTCGTCAGCTAATACTGCAACGGCGCTTCGCCGGTCAGGGCGGTCCGATCGGCAACGCGTTGCTGGTCTTGGTCCCGGTCGGGCTCGTGGTGCGGGCGGCAACGGCGCCCGCAGGCGCACGGGCGACCGTGATCGTGTGCACGTCGTGGCCTGTGGCGGCGTGGTGGCACTGCTGGGTACCGGGGTCGACGACCGTGCTGCCCACCAGCAGGACGATGGGACTGGTCGCGTCGGGGCTACGGCCTGCCGACTGGCAGTCCGCGGTGACGGTGACGGAGCCGTCGGCGTTGCGCCGGGCGGCGTCGAGCACGACGGCCGGTGTGCAGTCGACCGGATCGTTGATCGTGACGGTGGCTGCAGGGCTCAGCGTGCCTCCGGTGCCGATGGCACGCACGGAGTAGGTGATCGTGGGCGAGCAGTAGTTGTCCGGGTCGTTCAGGGTGGGAGTGGGCACCGTCCGGGTGCCGCTGGCGATCGTGCCGCTGGTTGTGACCTGGTAGCCGGTGACCGGGCCGCTGCGCGGAGGCTTCCAGCCGAGCACCACGATCAGGCTGCCGCTGAAGTTCTTGCGCTGGGCCGTGAGACCGGTCGGAGCGCTGCCGGGACCGGTGACGAACAGGTTGATCTTCAGTGCGTCCGGGTCGAGGGCGATGGTGGTTGCGATGTCGGTGACGATGTAGGTCGCCTCGGCGATGAGCAGCAGCCGGCCGAGTGCTCCCTTCGCGACGTCCGCTGTGCGCATGATCGCGGGGGAGAGCCGTTCCCAAGCCGATGCGGGCATGGCGGCTCGGAGCTGGTCGAGGATCGGTCGCACGTTCTCCACGGCGCACTTGGCGAGCTTCGCGGCCACCACGAGTGCGGTGCGGACGGACGGTGAACCGTCGGCTGCGTCGGCTGCGGCTCCCTGTGTGCAGTAGGCGAGAGCCTCGTACTCCCAGGTGGGCGAAGCGTGGCCCAGTTGGCGGGAGAGCAGCGTGTCGATGAGCCCGAAGGCCATTGTCTCGGGGGTGTAGCGGCTACGGAGCACGGTCGGGTTCGCCGACGGTGCGAGCGCGGCCTGCGCGAACCCGACGTGCACCTGCTGGCCCGGAGCGACCAGCCAGGTGCGGTCGGCCAGCGATGCGGGGATTCCCAGTTTGCCCAGTGCCGCGGTGCGCAGCTCGTCCAGCCAGCCGGGCACCCCGTCACCGAGCACGCTCTGGTAGGTCCACGTCGGTCGTACCGGCGAGGCGAACAGCAGCGCACCACCTCGGTTGTCTGCCACCTTCACGGTGGCGACGGTGGCCTGTTGGGGGTCGTGCCCGGTGCAGACGCGCATGGGTGCGTTCTGGTCGTCGACGTAGATCGCATCGGTCAGCCAGACCGGGCGGGGCCCGCTGCACGTGGGGGCGTCCGTGCGTTGGTCGAAGACCGCGCCGATGTCGTGGGTGAGGTCACCGATGGCATCGGTCAGCCACTGTTTGAAGCTGAGGTGGTCGACGGTGACGGTGGCGGTCCGGCGGTCGGGGCTCAATGCGGCGAGGTGCACACGCGCCGGGGTGACCTCGTGGACGGTCGCGTCCACGGCGGGAGCACCGTAGGCGGAGCCGTCGCCGGCGTCGTCGAGCAGGTAGAGCAGGCGATCGGGCGGCAGCGGCGTGTCGAGGTGGTAGACGAACGTCCAGGGCGCCGTGGGCTGACCGCTGGAGAGCACCAGACGCGCCGCCGAGAGCGACGTGCCGCCGGCTGGTCGGACGCGTTCGCCGCCGACCGGCTCGA
>JGI26535J51212_1002341_pt1 | contig 14040 bp, 11 predicted proteins | sample ThiBiot_750_biof_2_FD_51212 | JGI IMG/M metagenome (IMG submission 51212) | reverse complement strand
TCTTCTCCGGCGTCGTCTCCGCGATGACGATGCGCGCGATCGGCGGCGACGGCTGGGGTGTCGCCACGATCGGCATCCTCGTCTCGATCGCCTCCGGCATCGTCTGGGGCCTGTTCAACGGCTTCCTCATCGCCAAGGGCAAGATCCCGCCCCTCATCGTCACGCTCGGCTCCCTCGGCATGGGACTCGGATTCGCCCAGATCCTCACCGGCGGCGTCGACATCCGCGAGGTGCCGCTCGTGCTCACCACCTCGATCGGCTACGGCAACGTGTTCGGCACGGTCCCGATGATCTCCGTGATCGCCCTCGTCATCGTCGTCATCGGCGGGATCGTGCTGCATTTCACGCGCTTCGGGCTCCACACCTACGCGGTGGGATCCAGCGAGATCGCGGCGCGTCGCGTCGGCGTGAAGGTCGACCGCCATCTCATCGCCGTCTACACGCTCTCGGGCGCGCTGGCCGGTGTCGCCGGCGTCCTCTCGCTCGCGCAGTTCTCGACCACGGCGATCGCCGGTCAGTCGCAGACGAACCTCAACGTGATCGCCGCGGTCGTCATCGGCGGCACGTCGCTGTTCGGCGGCGTCGGCACGATCTTCGGCACCGTGATCGGTCTGTTCATCCCCGCGGTGCTGCAGAACGGATTCGTGATCACCGGTGTGCAGCCGTTCTGGCAGCAGGTCGCCGTCGGCGCCGTGCTGATCACCGCGGTCTACGTCGACCAGGTGCGTCGCTCCGCCGCCATGCGCGGCAACTCCCAAGGCCTCTGGCGAAAGTTCGTCAGTGGGGGTCGCCGCGGGTGACGGCCCGCGACGACCTGATGAATCAACCCATCAATTCACCAAGAGAAACGGTAGTCACAATGAAGTGGAATACGAAGGCTCTGGCGGTCGTCGCTGTGGGCGCGTCCGCGATGTTCGCCTTGTCGGCTTGTTCGTCGGGATCGGGCGGATCGTCCGCGTCGGGCGGAACGGGACCGAAGATCGCGTTCGTGCAGGGCGTGGCCGGTGACGAGTTCTACATCTCGATGCAGTGCGGCATCCAGTCCGCCGCGAAAGCCGCCGGCGCGACGGTCACCACCCAGGGACCGGAGAAGTTCGACCCCACCCTGCAGAAGCCGATCGTCGACGCGGTCGTGGCCTCCAAGCCCGACGCGCTGCTGATCGCCCCGACCGACGTGACCGCGATGCAGGCCCCCATCGCCGCGGCCGCCGCCGCCGGCATCAAGGTCGTCCTCGTCGACACCACCCTGCAGGACCCGTCCATGGCCGTGTCCCAGATCTCCTCCGACAACAAGGGCGGCGGCGCGGCCGCGTTCGACGCGATCAAGGCCGCCCACCCCGACGGCGGCAAGGTCCTCGTCGTGTCCATCGACCCCGGCATCTCCACCAGCGACGACCGCGCCGCCGGCTTCGAAGACGCCGTCGCGAAGGACTCGAAGTTCACCTCCCTCGGCATCCAGTACTCCCACAACGAGCCCGCCACCGCCGCGGAGATCGTCACCGCAGCCCTCCAGAAGGACCCCGACATCGTCGGCATCTTCGCCGCGAACCTGTTCGCCGCCGAAGGCACCGCGACCGGCATCAAGCAGGCCGGCAAGACCGGCGTGACCGTCGTCGGCTTCGACGCCGGACCCGCCCAGGTCAAGGCCCTCAAGGACGGCACCGTCCAAGCCCTCGTCGCCCAGGAACCCGGCACCATCGGAAAGGACGCCGTCGCCCAGGCCCTCGCCGCCCTCAACGGCCAGACCGTGCAAGCCAAGATCCAGACCGGCTTCACCGTCATCACCAAGGACAACGTCGACACCACCGCCAAAGACGCCGTCTACCAGTCCTCCTGCGGCTAACCACCACACCACCACCCGCCCGCGGTGGCCGGGAGCTCGTCTCCCGGCCACCGTCGGTCGACCCTGCCTCCTTTCTGCTCTGCCATCCCCTCTTCACGTTGGAGCCCTCATGAACTTCCCTGACCTCGCCGGCCGGGTCGCCGTCGTCACCGGCGGCGCACGCGGCCTCGGCTATTCCCTCGCCTCCGCCCTCGCCCGTCAGGGCGCGAGCGTCGCACTCCTCGATCTGCTCCCGGAGGTCGAGGCATCCGCCGCACGCCTCGCCGAGGAGACCGGTGTGCCGACGGCGTGGGCGACGGTCGACGTCACCGACGCGGCATCCGTCGATGCGGCATTCGCCGCCGTCCGCGGCGCCCTCGGCACCGCCGACATCCTGATCACCGCCGCCGGCATCACCATCTGGGGCGACGCCGCCGAGGTCGAGCCGTCGGCGTGGGCGCGGGTGATCGACATCAACCTGAGCGGCACCTTCTACAGCACGCAGAGCTTCGCGCGTCCGCTCATCGCCGAGGGCCGTTCCGGGTCCGCGATCCTCGTGTCGTCGATGTCGGGGTTCATCGTCAACGTGCCGCAGAACCAGGCGTCGTACAACGCGTCGAAGGCCGCTGTCGCCCACCTGGCGACCTCCCTCGCCGTCGAGTGGGCGCCGGCCATCCGGGTGAACGCGATCGCCCCGGGCTATTTCCTCTCCGACATGACGCGCCAGTTCACCGAGGCGAACCCGGAGCTCGCGGCCGACTGGGTCGCCCGCATTCCGGCCGGACGCATGGGTGAGCCCGCCGATCTCGACGGACTCGTGCTCCTTCTCGCGTCGGACGCCTCGTCGTACCTCACCGGTCAGACGCTGGTGATCGACGGCGGCTACACCGCCATCTGACCGATCGCGGACGTGAGATGACTGCTGGTGCACCGGTCGCGTTCCTCGCCGTCGACCTCGGGTCCTCGAGCGGCCGTGTGATGCTCGGGTTGCTCGACCTCGCCGCCTCGGATCGCGGCGGTCCCGCGTGGACGATCCGCGAGGCCGGACGGTTCGCGAACGTTCCGGTGCGGTCGGCGGACGGGTGGGGATGGGACATCCCCACCCTCTGGGACGGCGTCGTGTCGGGGCTGCGTGCCGGCGTGATCGCAGCCCGCAGGGCGGGCGCCGCGGTCGAAGGCGTCGGCGTCGACTCGTGGGGCGTCGACTACGCGCGCCTGACCACCGACGGGACATTGCGTCCGTTCGTCAGACATCACCGAGACGCGGATGCCGCGCTCGCCGCGCGTACCGCGGCGTCGCGGGACGGCTCCGCCGACTACGCCGTGACGGGCGTGCTCGACCAGGCGATCAACACGGTGCATCAGTTGCGGCAGGATGCCGCCGCCGGCATCGGGACGGCCGATGACCGCATCCTGCTGATCGCGGACACCGTCGTGCACCTGCTGACCGGTGCGGTCGGCGCCGAGACGTCGCTCGCCTCGTCGACCGCGCTCGTCGATCGGGCGACCGACGACTGGTCGGCGGCGCTCGGCGCCGACCTCCCTGCCGCATTTCCCCCGCTGACGACCGCCGGGACGCCCGCCGGCGCGACCCTCCCCGAAGTGAGCGCGCTGATCGGCGCGGCTGATCCGGTGCCGGTGTGGTGGGTGACCGCCCACGACACGGCGGCGGCGTTCTCCGCCGTCGTCGACGCGGTCAGCGCCCCGACGACGGCGGTTGTGTCCGCGGGGAGCTGGGCGGTCACCGGATTGGCCGTCGCCGCCCCGCTGCTCGTCGACGCGGCCCGCGTGGCCGGGTTCACGCAGGAGATCGGTGCACACGGCGAGACGCTCCTCGTGAAGAACCTCAGCGGCATGTGGCTGCTGCAGCAGACGATGCGGGAATGGGCCGAGCTCGACGCCAAGGACGGCCGGCATCCGGTCGATCTGCACGAGCTTCTCCGGGATGCCGCGGCGTCCACGTACAGGGGCACGTTCGACCCGGCCGACCCGACGCTGCAGGCCCCCGACGATCTCGTGGGGCGGCTCGAGTCCGCGTGCGCGGCGTCGGGCGCGCTGCTGCCGGCCACCCGCGCGGATCTGGTGCGTGCCATCCTCGAGAGCCTCGCCCTCGCGTACGCGAGAACCCTCGACCAGCTCGAGGACCTCACCGGGAGCGCGGTGACCGACGTGCGCATCGTCGGCGGCGGCTCCCGCAACGACCTGCTGTGCGCGCTCACCGCGCAGCGCACCGGGCTTCCCGTGATCGCGGGACCCGCCGAGGCATCCGTGCGGGGTCTGCTGTTCCAGCTCGCCGTCGCCGCCGGCCGCCTTCCGGATCTCGCCGCGGCCCGTCACCTGGTCGCCGACGACGGCGAGCCGCCGTTCCGGCGCTACACGCCGCGGACCGACGCCCCCCGCCCCATCCCCCTGCCGACAGGAACCCCCGTATGACCTCCCTCGATCAGCTCGCCGACCTCAGCCGTCGACTCGGCGACCCCGCCTTCGACGCCGCGATGCTCGGCGAAGGCAACACCAGCGTGCGCGACGGCGACGCGATGCACGTGAAGGCCAGCGGTGCGGTGCTCGGGCAGGCCCAGGCCGCCGACTTCGTGCGTGTCGACCTCGCGCGGGCGAGCTCCCTGATCTCCGACCCCGACGCGGCCGACGCCGAGGTGGATGCACTCTTCTCCGACATCGCGCGCGTCGAGGGACGGCGTCCGTCGGTCGAGGCGCTGCTGCACGTCGTCGTCTACGAGGAGACGGATGCCGCGGTCGTCGCCCACAGCCATCCGACGTCGGTCAACGCACTGCTGTGCTCCCGGCACGCGGAGCTGCTGGTGGACGGCGCGCTCTTCCCCGACCAGATCGTGGTGCTCGGCGCGCACCCGCTGCTCGTGCCGTACATCGACCCGGGCATCCGTCTCGCCCGGGTCGTGCGCGAGATGCTGCGCGCCCACATCTCGGAACACGGCGCGCCGCCGCGGGTGATCTACCTGCGCAACCACGGCATGTTCGCCCTCGGCGCGCACGGCGCGCAGGTGCTCGGCATGACCGCCATGGCGCAGAAGTGCGCCCGCGCGATCATCGGCGCGCAGGCCGTCGGCGGCGTGAATTTCATGACCCCCGAGGACGTCGCGCGCATCGACACGCGACCGGATGAGAAGTATCGACGCGCGCTGCTCGCGCAGGAGGGATCGCGATGACCGCGCTCGAAGGAAAGGTCGCCCTGCTCACCGGGGCGAGCTCGGGGATCGGACTGGCCACGGCTCTCGCCCTCGTCGCGGAGGGCGCCCACGTCGTCGCTGCCGCGCGGTCGGTCGACGCGCTCGCTGAGCTGGCGGCGTCCGCCCCGGACGCGATCACGACGATCTCGGCGGATGTCTCGGATGCCGCGACCGCGCAGGCGCTCGTCGACGAGACCCTCGCCCGGCGCGGCCGGCTCGACATCGTGCTGCCCAACGCGGGCATCTATGTCGGCGGCGATCTGGTCGATGCGAGCGCCGAGCAGATCGCGGCGCTCGTGGCGACGAACGTGACGGGTGTCATGACGCTGGTGCGCGCGGCGCTGCCTCACCTGATCGCACAGGGCTCCGGTGACGTTCTCGTGACGAGCTCGGTCTCGGGGCACCAGGACATCGCGTGGGAGCCGGTCTACTCGGCCAGCAAGCACGCGGTGCAGTCGTTCGTGCACACCGTGCGCACCCAGACCGCCGAGAGCGGGGTGCGCATCGGTGCGGTCGCGCCGGGCGTGGTGCTCAATCCGCTCTGGGGCTTCGCCCACGGGTCGCCCGAGGAGGCGGCGCGCATCGCCGAGCGCACGGGCATCCGCTCGTCGGATGTCGCCGACGCGATCGTGTTCATGCTCACGCGGCCCGCGCACGTCGTCGTGCGCGATCTGGTGCTGCTGCCGACCGGACAGCCGATCTGATGCCGCTCGTCGACATGCCGACCCTGCTCGCGGGGCATCGGGCGGCGGGGGCGTTCAACTACGTGCAGCTGGAGATGGCCGAGGCGATCGTCGCCGGCGCGGAAGCGGCCGGCACGGGTGTCGTGCTGCAGCTGTCCCAGAACGCCGTCGCGTTCCACGGGGGCATCGCTCCCGCGGCGACCGCGGCGCTGCGGCTCGCGGACACCGCCGCGGTTCCGGTGGTCGTGCACCTCGACCATGCGACCGACGAGAACCTCGTCGATGAGGCGATCGCGATCGGGATGCCCTCGGTGATGTTCGACGGCGCCCACCTCCCCGACGACGAGAACCTCGCGCGCACCGCCGCCGTCGCCCGCCGTGCACAGAGCGCGGGCGTGTGGGTGGAGGCCGAGCTCGGCGAGATCGGCGGCAAAGGCGCGCACACCCCGGGGGTGCGCACCGACGTCGACGACGCGGCGGCGTTCGTCGCGGCGACGGGGGTGAACGCCCTCGCCGTCGCGGTCGGCAGCGAGCACGCGATGCTCGAGCGCAGCGCCCGCCTCGACGAGGAGCTGATCACCCGGCTCGCCCGTCGGGTGCCGGTGCCGCTCGTCCTGCACGGATCGAGCGGCGTCTCGGACGCGGGCATCGACGGTGCCGTCGTGGCGGGCATGCGCAAGGTCAACATCGGCACGCACCTCAATGTGGTGCTGACGGCCGTCGTGCGCGAGCGGCTGGCGGCGGATCCCGCCGTGGTCGACCCGCGGCGGTATCTGCGCCCGGCCCGTGAGGCCGTCGCGGCCGAGGTCGCCCGGCTCCTCGCCCTCATCGTGCGAGGCGAGGCATGACGATGGGGCCGGCCATCGTGACCGTCACGGCGGCGGGCGCGATCGATGCGACCTACCGGGTGACCGGCGCCCTGGCCCGCGGCGAGTTCACCCGAGCCACGGCGTACACGCGCGAGGTGAGCGGGAAGGGTGTCAACGTCGCGGCCGGACTGCGACTGGCCGCGCGTTCTGCGACGGCCGTCGTGGTGATCGGCGCCGACGACGTCGAGTCGGCCGTGCGGGCCGACACGGACGGGATGCTGCGCCCCATCGTCGTTCCGGGGGCGACGCGCGTGAACACGTCCATCATCGACGACGGCGGCGCGACCACGAAGGTGAACGCCCCGACCCCGCCGCTCGCCCCGGAGAGCTGGGAGCAGCTGGTCGCCACGACCCTCGCCGAGATCGAGGAGACCCGCGCGGGCTGGCTGGTCGTCTCCGGCGCTCTGCCCGAGATCGCCGGCGCCTCGGCGCCGGCCAATCTCACCGACCTCTTCGCGGGCGCCGTCGCGCGCGGTGCGCGGGTCGTCGTGGACACGAGCGGCGCAGCGCTCGAGGCCGCGGCATCCGACTCGCGTGTCTCGGTGCTCAAGCCCAACGCCGCAGAGCTCGCGGAGCTGACCGGGCAGACGCTGCGCACCAGGGGAGACGTCGTCGCCGCCGCGCGCAGCCTGGCCGTGCCGGTCGTGTCGGCGAGCCTCGGTGCGGACGGCATTCTGCTGGTCGCCGGTGACGTCGTCGTGCACGCGCACGCTGTCGCCACCCGCGTCGCCAACACCGCGGGTGCGGGCGACGCCTCGCTCGCAGGCCTTCTCGTGGGCCTCGGGGCGGGAACGATCGACGATCCGACGGCGCTGATGGCCGCGGCATCCGCCGCCGCCGCGTGGGGCGCGCACGCGGTGGCGCAGACGGCGACGGTGCTGACGAGCCTCGAGGGGATGCCGCACGCCGTCGTCACCCGTGACCCCGACCCGTCCGTGGTGCTCTCGGAGCCCGTCGAGGTGTAGGTCGCGGCGCCGCGACCGCCGGCTCGATCAGGCCGCGGGAGCGAGGCGAAGGCCGTCGGGACCGCTCACCATGACCACCCGGTCGAGCCCGTCGACCACGAGGTCGGCGCGCAGGTCGTCGGTGTCGATGGTGCCCGCGACGCCCAGCACGGCGCAGCCGGCGGCGCGCGCTGCGGCGATGCCGGCGGCGGCGTCCTCGACGACGAGGCACCGGGCCGGGTCGACGCCGAGACGCGCCGCGGCGAGGAGGAACGGCTCGGGGTGGGGCTTGCCCGTCGTCACGTCGTCGATGGTGACGAACACGTCGGGATGTGGGAACCGGGCGGCGTCGAGCCGAGCCGAGGCGATCGGGACGGAACCGGAGGTGACGATCGCCCGTCGGTCGGCGGGGATGCCGTCGAAGAAGGCCCGCGCGCCACGCACGGGCTCGAGGCCCTCGGCGTCGGTGACCTCGAGGTCGGTCACGTGCGCGAGGCCCTCGGCCTGCAGCGACGGCGGCAGGAGGCGGGAGATGAGGGTGCGCGCCGGCTGGCCGTGGTTGTCGTGCAGCGCCTGCATCGAGACGTCGTAGTGCTCGGCGAACCGGCGCCAGGAACGGATCACCGACGCGGTCGAGTCGATGAGGGTGCCGTCGAGGTCGAACAGCACGGCGTCGAACGTGCGAGCGAAGACCGCAGCGTCCCGGTCGAGGTCGCTGCGGATGCCGAGCGCGGGGAGGAGCCGAGTGACCTGCTGCGCGGTGGACAGCTCGGCGTCGATGGGGATCACCGGCACGGCCGGCGCCGGTGGCAGGGTGTCGTCGCGGTGGGCGTCGCGTCGTTCGCCGCGGGCCGCACGTCGTGCCGCGAACAGCGAGGCGTCGCCGCGCAGGTGGATGACGACGACCTCCGCGGGGGCGACGGCGTCGAGCAGCGCGGCCCAGTCCGCACCGCCCGTGAGCTCCGCGGTGAACGGCGCGACGAGCACGGCGGCGCCCGCGGTCGCGACCGCGTCGGCGGCGACCGCGCGCAGGGCGGTGTAGCGGCCGACGCGGATCCGCGCGGCGTGCGGCGAGGCGAGCCAGTGCCCGCCCAGCGCCTCGTCGGGGAGGGCGTCGAGCAGCGGTGAGGTGACCGAGTCGAGGTCGACGAGGGGCGCGCCGAGGCGGGTCGCGAGTGCGCGTCCGAGTGTCGTCTTCCCGGATCCCGCGACGCCGGCCACGACGATCACCCGAGGATTTTCCATTTGACACGTGGAGCGCATACGTCCACGATAGTCGTATCAAGTCACCGGTGTCATGCTTGATTTTCCGGGACTTCCCCCATCCTCGCCTTGACCTCGACGAAGAGTCGAAAGGACGGAGAACGCGTGACGCAGCCTCTGCGCGACGACCCCGCCGCCGCGGCATCCGGCCTGCTCGCCGGCATCGACCTCGGCAGCACCGGCATCAAGATGCTGGTGCTCGACGCGCACGGCTCCGAGCTCGTCAGCGACCAGGTGCCGACACCCTGGCGGGTGGGCCCGGGCGGCACGACCGAGATGGATGCCGCGGCCCTCACCGCCGCGCTCGCCACCCTCTTCGCGCGGGTCGACGACGCCCTCGCGCCGCTCACCGCCGCGCCCGTGGTCGCCCTCGGCATCGCCGGCATGGGGGAGACCGGGATGGTCGTCGACGCGACCGGCACCGCGGTCGCCCCCGGGTTCGCGTGGTTCGACCCGCGCGGCGTCGACCAGATCGCCGCCTTCCCCGCCACCGTGCGCGAGGAGTTCGCGGGCCGCACCGGGCTTCCGCTCGGCGCGCAGGTCACCGTCGCGAAGCTCGCGTTCCTGCGGGACAGCGGGGTCGAGCTGAGCGGATGCCGCTGGCTGAACCTCCCCGAGTTCGTGGCCGCATCGCTCGGCGGCGACGAGGCCCTCGAGTACTCCCTCACCTCCCGCACCGGCCTGCTCGACCAGGACGCCGAGGCGGCCTGGCCCGAGATGCTCGACGTGCTCGGCATCGACGCCGGGTTCCTCCCGCCCCTGCGCGGCGGCGGCGAGTCGTGGGGACGCGTCGCGACGGCGTTCGGCCCGCGCTTCGCCGGGGCCGAGCTCACCGTCGCCGGACATGACCACCTCGTCGCGGCGGAAGCCGGCGACGCCCTCGCCGCCGACAGCTATCACGTCTCCCTCGGCACGGCCGAGGTGCTGCTGCGCGTGCTCGACGGTCCGCTCGGATTCGACGCCCGTCAGCGCCTCGCGGACGCCCTCATCAACGAGGTCGCGCACGTCGTCCCCGGCAAGCACGTGCTCGTCGCCGGCGTGAAGACGGGCCTCCTGCTGCGGCGGGCCCTGGGAGCTGCGGGCATCTCCGACCGGGCGGGACGCGACGAGCTGGATGCCGCGGTGATGGCCCTCCCGTACGAGGGATCCCTCCCGGACGGCGCGATCGAGGTCAGCGGAGCTCGCAACGACGACGGCGTGCTGCGCATGACCCTGCACGCCGACGGCGTCTCGCCCGCCGAGATCTTCGGAGCCGTGCTGCGCCACAGCAACGACGAGATCGCCCTGCTCGTTCAGGCGATGGACCGCGAGGTGCCGCCCGCCACCCGCACCCGGCTCACCGGGGGCTGGGTCGGGATGCCCTCGGTCGTGCGCGCCCGCGCCCAGCTGCTTCCCGACGTCACCGTCTCCACCCGCGAGCAGGACACCGCGTACGGCGCAGCCCGTGTGGCCGCGCGCCTCGTGTCCGCATCCCCCGCGGCGACACCGACCACCCCCTAGAGCCTGCGGACGTGGCATCCGCCCGTCTGCCATCGACCCCCACCAAGGAGCACCCCATGAACGAACTGACCACGCTCGAGCGCCGCGCCCTCCAGTCGATCTCGACCCCGGACGGCAACATGCTCATCGTCGCCGCCGATCAGCGCAACGGCATGAAGGCGGCCATCAAGGACGCCCCGCACGGCTCCGACGCGATCACCCGCGAGGAGCTCGCCGAGGTCAAGGCGGACCTCGTGCGCCACCTCGCCAACCACGCCCCGGCCATCCTGCTCGACCCCGAGGTCGCGCTTCCCGGGATCGTCGACGACGGTGTGCTCTCGCGCGAGACGGCGCTCGTCGTCGGGCTCGACGCGTCCGGGTTCGAGACCGTCGACGGCCTGAAGTACACCCGTTACGTCCCCGGCGCGACTCCGCACTCCATCCGTGAGCAGGGCGCCGACGTCGCCAAGATGCTCTGGTACACCCGCCCCGACAAGCAGGGACTCGACTCCCGCGTGGCCGGTGAGATCCGCGACCTCGTCGCCGCGTGCGAGGCGGAGGGCCTGCTGCTGATCGTCGAGCTGCTCACCTACCAGCTCGAGGGCGAGAGCGACGAGGAGTACGCCGCCGCCTTCCCGACGCTCGTCGCCGACGGTGCTGCGCTCGCCGTCGCGTGCGGGGCGAAGATCCTCAAGCTCCAGTACCCGGGCTCCGCCGAGGGCTGCGCGCGCGTGACCGAGGCCGCCCAGGGCGTGCCGTGGGCCGTGCTCTCGGCCGGCGTCGACCACGAGACGTTCATCGGTCAGGTGGCCACGGCCGTCGCCCACGGCGCCGCGGGCGCCATGGCGGGCCGTTCGCTGTGGAAGGACTCCCTCTCGGCCGACGCCGGACGTCGCGAGGAGCTGCTGACGAACCGTGCCCTGCCCCGCCTGCGGGAGCTCGCCGACGCGGTCGACGGCCGCGCCTGACACCCGACGACCCCCGGGCGTCGACCACGGCTCCCGGGGGATAGGGTTGCGCGAGATCCGAGGATCCGGGGAAAGACGCGAAGGGGAGAGCGCCGATGTCGACGATGCGTGATGTCGCCGCCCGTGCGGGCGTGAGCACGAAGACCGTCTCGCGGGTGTTCAACGACGATCCGCACGTGCTGCCCGCGACCCGCGCCGAGGTCGAGAAGGCCATGCGCGAGCTCAACTACGTGCCGAACGTGCTCGCCACCACGTTCCGTGCCGGTCGCGCATCGGTGATCGGCGTCGCGGTACCGGACATCGTCGACCCGTTCTTCGCGGCCATCGCTCGGGCGATCGAGGACACCGCGCGTGCCCAGGGCATCTCCACCCTCGTCACCAGCCTCGGCGACGACCCCGTCGATGAGCGCGACGCGATCGAGTCGATGCTCGGGCGAAAGCTGTCCGGGCTCGTGGTCGCCCCGGTGGGCCTCGATCATTCGTGGCTGCAGCGCTGGCGGGAGCACACGCCGATCGTCTTCGTCGACCGAGGCCCGGTAGACCTCGAGACCGACACGTTCACCGAGGACGACGAGCAGGGCGCGCACCTGGCGGTCTCCCATCTCATCGCCCACGGTCACCGCCGCATCGCGTACGTGGGCGACGTGCTGCATCTGTCGACCGAGACGAAGCGGTTCGAGGGGTGGCGCCGGGCACAGGACGAGGCCGGCATCCGTCGTTCGGACGACCTCGTCGAGGTGATGGTGTCGGATCGGGATGCCGCGGCCGCGGCGCTCGTGCGCCTGCGTGCGCTGCCCGAACCGCCCACGGCTCTCTTCTCCGCCAACGCGCGCACCTCGATGGCGCTCGCGCATGTGCTGCGCGCGGACCCGATGGCGATGATCGGGTTCGGCGACTTCCCGATGGCCGATACGCTCACGCCGTCGGTGTCGGTCATCGACCAGGATCCGTATCGGCTCGGCGCGCTCGCGGCGGCCCGCATCTTCGATCGCCTCGCCGGGGTCGACGGAGGGCTGGAAGAGGTCACGGTGCTCGACGTCGCTCTCGTCGAGCGCGAGTCGTGCCGGCTTCCGGCGCCCGCGGGCGACTGACGGCGGAGGGCGTCGCACGTCCGTCGGACGGCGCACGCGTCCGGCGCTGCCCGGCCGTGGCCGGGCAGCGCCGTCAGCCCTGGAGTGCCTCGATCGCGCCGCGTGCGCCGCGCTCAGCGAGTGAGGCGCGCGCAGCGATGAACGCCGCCCGCAGTGCCGCATCGACTCCCAGTTCGCCGAACACGGGCGCGTAGTCGAGGAACGCGCCGGGTCGTGCCCCCTCCCGGGCGGCGGCCTCCTGCAACTCGCCCAGTCGGCGATCGACCGCCGGCAGAGCGGTGCCGGGCTCCGCGCTGCGCTCGAGGAACACGCTCCACGCGGCCAGCACGAGTGCCGCGCGGCGGATGTCGCCGCCGGAGGCGAGGCGGGACCGCACGACCGGCAGCAGGAACTTGGGGATGCGATCCGAGCCGTCCACGACCTGGCGGGCGAGCGTGTCACGGATCGCCTCGCTGCCGAAGCGCGCGATGAGGGTCGCGCAGTAGGCGTCGAGGTCGATGCCCGGCACGGGTTCGAGCGTCGGAATCGCCTCGATGTGCATGTAGTCGAGGAGGAACCCGACGAAGAGCGGATCGGTGCACACGTCGTGCACGAAGCGCTCACCCGCAAGGATCCCCAGGTAGCTCATCGCCTGGTGGGACGCGTTGAGCAGCCGGAGCTTCATGAGCTCGTACGGCAGCACCTCGTCCACGAGCTGCACGCCGACCTCGTCCAGTGCCGGGCGGCCGAGGGGGAAGTCGTCCTCGAGCACCCACTGCTCGAACGACTCGGAGTGCACCGGCCAGCCGTCCTCGATGCCGATGTCGCGCGAGACCGCGGCGCGCGTCTCGTCGGTCGTGACGGGGGTGATGCGATCGACCATCGAGTTCGGGAACGACACCGTCTCGCCGATCCAGGCGGCCAGGTCGGAGTCGACGCGCTCCGCGAATCCGAGCAGCGCCGTGCGCGCGACGTGGCCGTTGCCCTGGATGTTGTCGCACGACATCACCGTGAACCCGGGGACGCCGGCGTCGCGGCGGCGCCGCAGCGCCGCGGTCAGATAGCCGAGCACACTGCGGGGCACGTCCGACGACGACCCTTCGAGATCTGCGAGCACCGCGGCATCCACCGGCCGGAAGGCGCCGGTCGCGTCGTCGATGCCGTACCCGCCCTCGGTGATCGTGAGCGAGACGATGCGGGTGTCGGGGTGCGCGAGCTTGTCCAGCACAGCGGTGGGGTCATCGGGGGCGTAGAGGTACTCGATGAGGGAGCCGACGACCCGTGCCTCCGTCGACCCGTCGGGCGCGGTGGTCACGAGGGTGTAGAGGCCGTCCTGCGCAGCGAGCACGTCGCGCATGGCGACGTCGGAGGGGAGCATCCCGATGCCGCAGATCCCCCACTCGGTGGACCCGGTGCCGAGAACGCGATCCAGATACATCGCCTCATGGGCGCGGTGGAAGCCGCCGACGCCGATGTGGACGATGCCGGTGCGTACGCGCGAACGGTCGTACTCCGGTACGGCGACGGTGGGGGCGAGGTCGCCCAGGGTGGCGGCCGACAGGGTGGTCATGAGCGGGCTCCTCGGTGGATGTCGCGGGGAATGCGGAGGCCCGCGGGCGGCCGGTACCGGCGCGCCCGCGGGCGGGTGGTGGTGTGGTGGTTAGCCGCAGGAGGACTGGTAGACGGCGTCTTTGGCGGTGGTGTCGACGTTGTCCTTGGTGATGACGGTGAAGCCG
>JGI26535J51212_1002340_pt1 | contig 14043 bp, 9 predicted proteins | sample ThiBiot_750_biof_2_FD_51212 | JGI IMG/M metagenome (IMG submission 51212) | reverse complement strand
AGATCAGCAGCCGCAGCAGCCGTCTTCTGAAAAGGCTCTCGCCGACCTCGGTCTTACCGTCGGCCCCTCCGATGATGGCAAGGGGGTCGCGATCACTGCGGTCGACCCCGACTCCGATGCCGCCGACAAGGGCGTGAAGGAAGGCGAGAAGATCACCTCGGTCAACAACCAGCAGGTTTCGAACGCGGGCGACATCGCCAAGGTCATCGAGCAGGCGAAGAAGGACGGCCGCACGCGCGCCCTGTTCCAGATTCAGTCCGGTGACGGCAGCCGCTTCGTTGCCCTGCCGATCAACGCCGGCTGATCTCCTCAGTCGATAGAATGCATTTGGGAAGCCGCGCAGGCCACGGCTTGCGCGGCTTCCTTTTTGAACATGTCAAAGATGACTGGCTCCAAGGCAGGTGAAAGATGACAACCGCTGGCCAACATGCCGTGAACTCTTCCGATTCTGGTTGTGCCGAGGCTGCCTCGGCAGGTAATGTCGCTCACATGAAGATTCTGATCATCGAAGACGATCTCGAAGCGGCGGCCTATCTCACCAAGGCGTTTCGCGAGGCAGGCATCATTGCCGATCACGCGAGCGACGGCGAGAGCGGTCTCTTCATGGGCACCGAGAACACCTACGATGTCGCCATCATCGATCGCATGTTGCCGCGACGCGACGGGCTGTCCGTCATCAGCGAACTGCGCCGCAAGGGCGTGCATACGCCGGTCCTCATCCTTTCCGCGCTCGGCCAGGTCGACGATCGCGTCACGGGCCTGCGCGCCGGCGGCGACGATTATCTGCCGAAGCCCTATGCTTTCAGCGAGCTGCTGGCACGTGTCGAGGTGCTCGGCCGCCGCAAGGGTACGCCGGAGCAGGATGTTCTCTACCGTGTCGGCGATCTCGAACTCGATCGCCTCTCGCATGAGGTGCGCCGTGGCGGCAAGGAAATCCTGCTGCAGCCGCGCGAATTCCGCCTGCTGGAATATCTGATGAAGAATGCCGGCCAGGTCGTGACCCGCACCATGCTGCTCGAAAATGTCTGGGACTATCATTTCGATCCGCAGACGAATGTGATCGACGTCCACGTTTCGCGCCTGCGTTCCAAGATCGAGAAGGATTTCAGCCAGCCGTTGCTGAAGACGATCCGCGGCGCCGGGTACATGATCAAGGACGAGGGATGAGCCGCTTCCGCGTCCTCTTCAAGTCCACTGCAGTCCGACTTTCAGCCCTTTACATCCTTCTCTTTGCGCTTTGCGCCGCGACGCTTGTCTTTTACGTCACGGCCATGTCCGAACGGCTGCTGACGGGGCAGATCCGCGACGCCGTCCAGCAGGAGGTCAATCAGGTCAAGCGCGCGTACGACATCGGCGGGCTGAACCTGCTTCTGCGCACCATGGAGCGGCGTGCGCGCCAGCCAGGCGCCAACCTTTATGTCATTGCTGGCCCCTCCGGCGATATCCTGGCCGGTAACGTCGCCTCGGTGCAGCCTGGCGTGCTTGGCGCCGCCGGTTGGACGGAACTGCCCTTCATCTATGAGCGCTATACCGACGCCTCCAACGATCCGGAGCGCCAGCACTTGGCGATCGCCAATATCTTCATCCTCGACAATGGTCTGCGCATCCTGATCGGCCGCGACCTTGGCGAGCCGGAACGGTTCCGTGTGCTGGTGCGCCAGGCGCTGATGCTGGCTCTGGCGATCATGGGTCTCGGCGCGCTGGTCATCTGGTTTGGTATCGGCCGCAACGCGCTGAAGCGCATCGACCGCATGACGGATGCCAGTCGCAAGATCATGGCGGGCGATCTCTCGCAGCGCCTGCCCGTCGGCGGCTCCGGCGACGAATTCGACCGCATGTCCGCATCGCTGAACGCCATGCTCGGGCGCATCGAGAAACTGAACGAGGGGCTGCGGCAGGTCTCCGACAATATCGCGCATGACCTGAAGACTCCGCTCACGCGCCTGCGCAACAAGGCCGCCGATGCGCTCGACAATGCCGACACCGACGGTCGCCGCACCGCGCTTGAGGGTATCATCGGCGAATCCGATCAGCTGATCCGCACGTTCAACGCGCTCCTCATGATTTCTCGCGTCGAGGCGGGATCGGTGGCTGCCGAAATGACGGCCGTCGACCTGTCCTCCATCGTTGCCGATACGGCCGAACTCTATGAGCCGGTCGCCGAGGAAGCAGGCCTGACGTTGACGGCTGATATCCCGCCCGAGGTCGAGGTGCAGGGTAATCGCGAGCTCATTGGCCAGGCGCTTTTCAATCTGATCGACAACGCCCTCAAATATGCGACGGGCTGCAATGGCGAGCAGACGATCACCTTCAAGCTGGCGCATACGAGTGAAGCCGTGACGCTTGCGGTCGCCGACCACGGGCCAGGCATTCCCGCGCATCAGCGCGCCGATGTCGTCAAGCGCTTCTTCCGTCTGGACGAGAGCCGCTCCAAGCCGGGTACGGGCCTTGGCCTGGCGCTGGTGGAGGCCGTCATGGAGTTGCATGGCGGCCGGCTGGAGCTTTCGGACACCGTTCCCGATAGTCCGGATGCAAAGGGATTAACGGTCACCATGATCTTCCCCATGCAGAAACAATAGGTTAATCCTGCAGTATCCGCCTGCTGTTGGGGAGAACTGCATGACGACGACGCAAAGCGACTTGCTGCGGGATGTTTCGCCCGGACGGTTGCGCCCGCTGAACCAGACGGAAGCGAAGTCTACGCTTGCGGATCTCAAGCAGATTGCCGGGGCTGAGCCTGTCGTCGCCGATCTGCTTGCAGGCGAGAGCCCGTTGCGGGATTTTGTCGTCGCCGCGCTTGCCCTTTCTCCTCATCTGCGAGAAATCGCCAATCTCGAACCGCGGCTGCTCGTCGCCGCGATCGAGAAGCCGTTGTCGCCGCAGATCGAAGCCTTGGTCGAGGCAGCCAGGCGCGCCTGGTTGCCGGCGGAAGGCGAAGACGCTTCTCCTTCCGAATCCGAGGTGATGAGCCGTTTGCGTATCGCCAAGCGCCGCGCCTCGTTTCTGGTCGCGCTCGCCGATCTCGCGCGCATCTACGATGGCAAGGTGACGACGCGCTGGCTGAGCAGGCTTGCGGAGGCTTCCATCTCCGCTGCCATCGATCATCTGCTGCTGTCGGCGCACGAGGCCGGCAAGATCGTGATTCCCGATCCTGCCGCGCCGAGCCAAAGATCCGGCCTGATCGTGCTCGGCATGGGCAAGCTCGGCGCGGAAGAGCTGAACTATTCCTCCGATATCGATCTGGTCGTCTTCTTCGACGAGATGGCGGGCATCGTTCCCGATCCGGATGACGCGATCGACATCTTTCCGCGGTTGATGCGGCGGCTGGTGCGCATCCTGCAGGAACGTACGGCGGACGGTTACGTCTTCCGCACCGATCTTCGTCTGCGTCCCGATCCCGGCTCGACGCCGCTTGCGATCCCGGTGGACGCTGCGATGATCTATTATGAGGGCAGGGGCCAGAACTGGGAGCGCGCCGCCTTCATCAAGGCGCGTCCCGTTGGTGGCGACATTGCCGCCGGTCAGGCTTTCATCCGCGATCTCGTGCCTTTCGTCTTCCGCAAGTATCTGGATTATGCCGCGATTGCAGACATCCATTCCATCAAGCGCCAGATCCATGTGCACAAGGGACATGGGGCGATCGCGGTCAAGGGCCACAACGTCAAGCTTGGCCGCGGCGGCATCCGTGAGATCGAGTTCTTCGTGCAGACGCAGCAGCTGATCGCCGGCGGCCGCATGCCGGCATTGCGTTCGCGCTCGACGGAGCAAACCCTTTCGGAACTGACCGAGGCGAAGTGGATCGATGCGGAAACGCGCGACGAACTGACCGCGGCCTACTGGTTCCTGCGTGATGTCGAGCATCGCATCCAGATGGTGCGCGACGAGCAGACGCATCTGCTGCCGGAAACAGATGCGGAGCTTCGGCGCATCGCGTACATGATGGGTTTCGCCGATGTGCCGAGCTTTTCCGAAGCGCTGGTGGCGACATTGAAGACGGTCGAGCGTCGTTATGCGCGCCTGTTCGAGCAGGAAACCAAGCTTTCGTCCGAAACGGGCAATCTGGTCTTTACCGGCCAGGGCGACGATCCCGATACGCTGGAGACGCTGCGCCGCCTGGGCTTCGAAAGGCCGTCCGACATCGCCAATGTCATCCGCACCTGGCATTACGGCCGATATCGCGCCACGCAATCGGTCGAAGCGCGCGAACGGCTGACGGAACTGACGCCGGAGCTATTGCGGGTCTTCGGCGAAAGCAAACGGGCCGACAAGGCGTTGCTGCGTTTCGACAGCTTCATATCCGGCCTGCCGGCGGGCATCCAGCTCTTTTCGCTGCTCAGCACCAATCCGGCGCTGCTTTCGCTGATCGTCAACATCATGTCGTCGGCGCCGCGACTTGCCGAGATCATCGCAGCCAAGCCGCATGTCTTTGACGGCATGCTGGACCCGAGGCTCATGGCCGAGCTGCCGACGCGCGATTATCTGGCCGAACGCTTGAAGAGCTTTCTGGCTCCGGCAAGGCATTATGAAGAGACGCTGGACCTGCTGCGCATCTTTGCGTCCGAACAACGCTTCCTGATCGGCATTCGGCTGCTGACGGGTGCGATCGGCGGCATCATGGCGGCCCGCGCCTTTACCTTCCTTGCCGATCTGATCGTTGAGGCAGCGCTGGACGCCGTCATGCAGGAAATACGTGCGGCCCATGGCGAATATCCCGGCGGCCGGGTTGCCGTCGTCGGAATGGGCAAGCTCGGCAGTTTCGAACTCTCGGCCGGCTCCGACATCGATATTATCCTCCTCTATGACTACGACGATGCGGCAGGAGAATCCTCCGGTCCCAAGCCGCTGGACGCCATGCGTTATTTCACGCGCATCACCCAGCGCCTGATTGCCGCTCTTTCCGCGCCGACGGCCGAGGGGGTGCTCTACGAGGTCGACATGCGCCTGCGGCCTTCGGGCAACAAGGGCCCGGTCGCCACGCGCATTAACTCCTTCGAGAAGTATCAGCGCGAGGAAGCCTGGACCTGGGAGCACATGGCGCTTTCGCGGGCGCGGCTGATCTGCGGCGACGAGGAATTGGTGAACGATGCCGAACGCGTCATCGGCGAGGTTCTTTCGACAAAGAGAGACGTTACCAAGATCGCCAAGGATGTCCGCGAGATGCGTGCGCTCATCGAGCAGGAAAAGCCGGCGGAGAGCATCTGGGATCTGAAGCTCATCCCCGGCGGCCTGATCGATATCGAATTCATCGCGCAATATCTGCGCCTGATCGCGCCCGTCCGCGGCGTCGGCATCGATGCAAACGGCCTCAGCACGGCCGAAGCGCTGAAATTGCTCGGCGGCAGCCTGATGGACCGCAATGATCTGGACGTCTGCCTCAAGGCCCTGCACCTTTATACGGAAGTGTCGCAGCTGATCCGCCTCTGCATCGACGGCACCTTCGATCCGAAGAATACGCCGTCCGGCCTGATCGAACTGGTTTGCCGCGCCGGCGACTGCCCGGACATCCGCACGCTGGAAGCGGAGTTGAAGCGCTTGTCGAAGGCGGTGCGCAAGGTGTTCCAGGCGACGGTCGGAAGCTAAAGCATGTCGCGCAAAAGTGCGCAGCGGTTTTGCGATAACGACATGCGCAAAATCAAGGGCCTAAAGCGCCAGAACCGAATCTGAAAGGTCGCGACGCGCTTTAGCGCTGATCCGGGATGCGGATCGCGATCACCGTGCCGATGCCTTCGCGCGAGCGGATGCGCATGCGACCGTGATGGAGCGCTGTCAGCGACCGGGAAATGGCGAGCCCGAGACCGGAGCCGCCCTTGCTCTTGGCATATTGGCTCTGCACTTGCTCGAAGGGCTGACCGATCTTGCTCAGTGCCGATTTCGGAATGCCGATGCCCGTGTCGGCGATGACGAGCATGACCGCATCCTCGGTTCTGCGCGTACGAACCGCGATGCGACCGCCATCATTGGTGAACTTCACGGCATTGGAGAGCAGGTTGAGCACGATCTGCTTCATCGCGCGCCGATCTGCATTCAACTTGATGTCGGATGGAATGGTCTGTTCGACGAGGATGTTCTTCTGCGCGGCCGGAATGCGGGTGAAACGCAGGCATTCCTCGATGAGCGGTGCGAGATTGATCTGCTCGCAGGAGAGCTTCATGTGCCCGGCTTCGATCTTCGACATGTCAAGAATGTCGTTGATGACGTTGAGCAGATGCTTGCCGCTGTCGTGAATGTCCTTGGCATATTCGTTGTAGCGGGCGGAGCCGAGCGGACCGAACATCTGGTCCTGCAGGATTTCCGAGAAGCCGAGGATTGCGTTGAGCGGCGTACGCAGCTCGTGCGACATGTTGGCGAGGAACTCCGATTTCGCCCTGTTGGCGGCTTCGGCGCGTTCTTTTTCCGCGAGATAGTTGGTGTTGGCGGTCGAAAGCTCCGCCTTCTGCTTTTCCAGAATCTGCCGGGAGGCGGAGAGATCGTTGATGGTTGCCATCAGCCGGCGCTCGGACTCGCGAAGGCGTTCCTGGTTGCGCTTGAGCTGGGTGATATCGGTGCCGACGGAGACGAGGCCGCCGTCACGCGTGCGGCGTTCGTTGATCTGCAGCCAGCGTTCATCGGCAAGCTGCACTTCGGTTGTCTGAGAATGGTTGGAACGGCCGGGATCGACGATGCGGCGCTCGATGACCGGACGCGCTGCCGCCGCATTGACGACGGCGCGTTCCGTGCCCGGTACGAGCACGGTGTCCGGCAGTCCGTAGGCCTGCTGGTAATGCGCATTGCACATGACGAGGCGATCATTCTTGTCCCATAGCACGAAGGCTTCGGACGTGCATTCGATGGCGTCGGCGAGGCGCTGGTCGGCCTCGGCGTAGCGCTGGGCAAGCCGATGCTGCTCGGTGACGTCCATGGCGATGCCGATCATGTGCACGCGGCCGGAATTGGTGCGGATGACCTGGGCGCGGGCCCGCATCCAGACATAATGCCCCTTGGCGTGGCGGATGCGCAGGATCTGATCCACCTGGCCGGCATTGCCGCGGGTGACGGTGCGGGCAAGCATATGCAGGCTGTTATCGTCGGGATGCATCAGCCGGGCGGCATCCGTAAAGGCGAGCGGCTTGTCGGCGACCGGAAGCCCGAGCATGTCGTACATCGACCGCGACCAGAAAAACTGGCGGCTGGTGAAATCGAAATCCCAAAGGCCGCAGCGCCCGCGAGACAGCGCCGTCTCGACCCGCAGGTTGGATTCGAGGAAGATCTCGTCCGCGTCGCGGGCCCGCCTAACTTGGGTGTAATAGGCGTAGAGAATGACGAGCAGGATCGAGGAAATGCCGGCAAACAGCGTGACGTTCAACGTCAGCTCGTCGCGCCAGAGCTTGTCGATCTGATCCATCGATGCGGCCGAGAGAATGAAATCGCCCTTGTCGCCGATCAGGGAGATCGCCGCATAATAGGGCTCGCCGCCGATCATCGTCTCGATCACGCCGGCATGGTCGCCGAAACTGCGGATGGCCGTCACTTCCGGAAAGAAATCGGAGACCAGCATGCCGATATAGCCCGAGCCGGCGGCGGAAGAGCCGAATACCCGGCCTGTCGATTGCACCAGCAGCACGAAGGCGCCGGTATCCAGCCGATCCTGCGGCAGGTAGGAGGACAGCTTACGTTCCGCGCCGCTGCGGTCGCCGGCTTGGAACAGGCTGGCGTCGTTCGAAAAGGCGGCGGATGCGGCGGCAATCGAGAGCGACGTCGTGCGGCGAGCCGAAGCCGCCATCCGGCTATGCTCGGTGATCATGCCGAAGAAATGCGATGCGGCGACGACCATCAGGAAGGAAACGATGAGGACCGGAATGATGCGCTTGAGAATATGCTCCGTCTGCGGGAAGCGACGAGACATCGTCTCCATCCGCACTCCGGTTCGATCGGTAACGCCGCTATGCCAGGATTTCAGACCGTCGAAATTAACACGCAGCCGTCCATCGGCCGCGGTTGCCCGCCGCACGTCCACCATCGCTTTAGCCTTGTCCCTCGTATGATTCGCTGCGCCGCTCGCCCGAATCTGCCTTAATGAATCATTCGTGATTCGGCTTGTCCAGAGGGTGAAGTAAAACTTTCTTAACCATCTGCAATTTCAGTATATTTTACACACGCAGCGGTAAGTTGCATGAATTCGGGACTCGTTGAAGCTGAAAAGGCCGATGCAAATCGGCCTTCAAAATCGGTGACGCGAGCGCTTCAGATCACTCCTTGAGGATGCGGTCCACGATATCGCGCACGTCGGTCGAGAGATTGTTCGAACGCTCGATCCGTATCAGTGCCGAGCGGGCGTGGTCGGCACGCACCGGTTCGAGCAGCCTCCAGGAACGCATCGAGGTCAGGATGCGCGCGGCAAGCTGCGGATTGCGCTGATCGATCTCGAGAATTTCGTCGGCCAGGAAATTGTATCCGGCGCCGTCTGCCCGGCCAAAACCTGTCGGGTTGGCGAAGGCGAAGGTGCCGACGAGCGCGCGCACGCGGTTCGGATTGGTGCGCTTGAAGAGGGGCGTTTCCATCAGCAGCCGAATGCGCTCGAGCGCGCCGGCGCCGGGTATCGCCGCCTGGATGGCGAGCCATTTGTCGATGACGAGGGCATTGTCTGCGAAGCGGTCACGGAAATGCGCTAGCGCTGCCGCCGTCTCTGCCGAATCCGGGAAGCGCTGCGCCAGAATGGTCAGCGCGGCGCTGAGGTCGGTCATGTTGTTGGCAGCGTCATAGGCAGCCTTCGCTCGTGTCGGCGTCTCGTCCAGTTGGGAGAGATAGCCGAGAGCCGCATTGCGCAAGGCGCGGCGGCCGGCACTCGCCGCATCCGGGGTGAAGGGGCCTGGCGTCCGCATGCCGTCATAGAGGTCGGTGAAGACATCCTGTCCAGCTTCCGCCACCAGCTTGATAATCGTCTGACGCGCGGCATGAATGGCGTCCGGATCGTTATTGCCGCCAAGCTCGCGGGCAATATCGGCCTCGCTCGGCAGGGCAAGCGCCTGAGCGCGGAAAGCCGGCTCGAGGCTTGCGTCGGCCGCGGCTGCGATCAATGCGTGGGTGAAGGCTGGATCGCAGGTGATATCAAGGCCTTGGCCTGCATCGCGCACCGCCTGCAGAAGATTGGGCAGGCCGAGGTCGATCAGTGCCTGCCAACGGGCGAAATGATCGGTCTCGTAGCGCGCGATCAATGCGAGATCGCCGGTGCTCTGGCTGAATTGCAGATTGATCGGCGTCGAGAAGCTGCGATTGAGAGACAGGACCGGCCGTGACGGAATGCCGTGGAAGGTCACGGTCTGTGTCTGCTTCGTCAGGTGCAATACGTCGTCGGTCAACTCCGCTCCGGTAACGGATGCCGGCGTAATGGCGGCGCCGCTTTCCGTGAGCAAGCCCATGCGCAGCGGAATATGCATCGGTTTCTTCGCGGTCTGGCCCGGCGTTGCCGGCACCATTTGCTCGAGCGACAATGTGAATGTCTTGGCATCGGCATCATAGGCGCCGGATGCGGTGACGAGAGGCGTTCCGGCCTGATGATACCACAGCGAAAACTGCGCAAGATCGCGGCCGCTGACATCCTCGAAGCATTTTACGAAATCTTCGATCGTCACGGCCTGGCCGTCGTACCGGTCGAAATAGAGGTCCATGCCCCTCTTGAACAGATCCCGGCCGAGCAGCGTCGCGATCATGCGCGTGACTTCGCTGCCTTTCTCGTAGACTGTTGTCGTATAGAAATTGTTGATTTCACGATAAGTCGTCGGGCGGACGGGGTGGGCGAGAGGGCCACTGTCCTCCGGAAACTGTTCCGACTTCAAATGGCGCACTTCGGCGATGCGCTTCACCGGACGCGAGCGTTGATCGGCCGAGAATTCGTGATCGCGATAGACGGTCAGGCCTTCCTTGAGGCAGAGCTGGAACCAGTCGCGGCAAGTGATGCGGTTGCCGGTCCAGTTGTGGAAGTACTCATGGGCGATGATGGCTTCGATATTGGCATAGTCGGCATCGGTCGCGGTCTCGGGATCGGCCAGCACGTATTTGTCGTTGAAGACGTTGAGGCCCTTGTTCTCCATCGCTCCCATGTTGAAGTCCGAGACGGCAACGATCATGAAGATGTCGAGATCATATTCGCGGCCGAACCGCTCTTCGTCCCACTTCATCGAACGCTTCAGCGCATCCATGGCGTAGGCGGCACGCGGCTCCTTGCCATGCTCGACATAGATCTTCAGCGCGACTTCGCGGCCGGACAGGGTCGTGAACGTGTCGTCGACAACGCCCAGATCACCTGCGACGAGCGCGAAAAGATAGCTCGGCTTCGGATGCGGGTCGAACCATGCAGCGAAGTGCTTGCCTTCGCCATAGCCGGCGCCCCCGAGGAAATTGCCGTTCGACAGCAGCAGCGGGTTGGCGGCCTTGTCGGCGATGATGTTGACCGTATAGGGCGCGAGCACGTCCGGGCGATCGGGAAAATAGGTGATGCGGCGGAAGCCTTCGGCCTCGCATTGCGTGCAATAGATGCCGCCGGTGCGATAGAGTCCCATCAGCTGCGTATTGGCTTCCGGGTTGATCACGGTGGTGATCGTCAGCTCGAAGGGCGTGCTTTCGGGCAGATCGCGGATGGTCAGGCTCTCGGGTGTCGCATCATATTGTGCAGCCGGAAGTTCCCCCTGATCGAGCAGCAGGCCGGAAAGGACCAGTTCGTCGCCATCGAGCACGAGGGGTGCCTGAGGATCCACGCCTTCGCGGCGATGGAAGATCAGCCGAGCCTCCACCTTGGTCTCTGTCGGATGCAGATCGAAGGTGAGGTCCACGCGTTCCAGAACGAAGTCGGTGGGGCGATAGTCTGCCAGATTGACGATCTGGCCGGTGTCTGTTCGCATGGTCTATCCTGATCAGGCTATGCTATGGCGGGCACTGTCCGAAGCCCTCCTCCGGACTGAAAGTGGCGGCATCATTACATCGAAATCTGAACCAAAGTTAAAGTCATATCGCAACATCGACATGTTTTGTTACGGCACAGAAAGTATTCGTCCGTGGCACCGCTTTCGTTTCAGCTATTGGCTCGACAGGCGGCAATTCTCTGCCTGCATTTGCAGGCCCGCAGTACAATTGCTACCATGCCGTTCAGAACGATCATCATGACTGCATTGCCATAAAATGCAGGCTGTTACGGTAGGGAAACAATAATTTAAAGTAAATTATTTGTTTAACCCCTTGCGATATAAGACCGTTTGCATAACTATAGCATGCTATTAGATATCGGAATTATGATCGATTCCGGTGATTTTGTTCACAAAAATGAAACATCCTCTTTCTGTCGCTTTTTAAGAAGGGCACCCCAAGGAGGCCCGATTGAGTTTTTCTATCGAGCAACTCGCTCGTCATCCCAGGTTCGTAGTGGCCTTGCGCTTTCTCTCCGAGGCATTGCGTAATCGCTATGATAGCGGCCCGAGGGTTGCACGCATGCTTGCCTCGCATCAGCGCTGGCTTTTGAGCCAGTCAGCCTATGCGCTTCATCTTGAATATGATTCCACGATTCCGGGCTCGGGCCTGACCGTTGTCGCCTTGCGCAACCTCATCACGCATTACCGCGTCGCCAGCCGCAATACGGTCCTGAGTTTCGTTGAGGAGTTGCTGACCTATCGCTTTCTGGAGTTGGCTCCAGGTCCTGCACGTCGCCCGCGCCGCTACGTGCCGACTGAAACCACCTACTCGGCGATGTTCGGTTGGTATCTTGCCAATCTGGCGGCGCTCGATCTGATCGACGATGGTGGCCGTGCGGCGGCGCTGGCTTCCGCGCCGATGCTGATGGACCGGGCGCAGCCACGCATGGCTCGCAATTGCCTGGCGACCGATATCTGGCGCGAACCTCCCGAAAGCGTCGGCCTGTTTCTTTGGACGGAATCCGGTGGCCTTGTCGTCGATTACATCATGTCCAAGCTGGACCTTACCGGAGAGGTCGGCGATCGGATCGATATCGGTCGCGTCGACGCGCGAGCCCTAGCGGCGCATTTCATGATATCGCGCACCCATTTGCAGCGTCTTCTGCGTAAGTCTGCCGACCGCGGCGATATCGGTTGGCATGACGAAGCCAAAAAGACGCGCATGTGGATATCGCGTAATTTTCTGGATGAATATTGCGGATGGCAGGCCATCAAACTGATGGCGGTCGACGAGGCTTTCGCCTGGGCGCGCTCCGCCTGAAGCGATTGCGGTCGTTGGGATTCGCTTCCCGGATTTAGGTTATGGATTTTCCAAGTCCGCTATCCGGGAGCGGCCACACAGTTTTGCGCAGCCTGCGTTGCTGTTTCTTCAGCTCATGCAGCGGCAGATAGCGGGGAGGGGAAACTAACCGGTCCGGCGCGCGATTGGCCTGTAACGCGCAGCGCGTTCTGCCGGCCAGATTTCAAAGAGGAATGCCGGCCGCTGCGATCCGAGCGGCTCGTGAATCGCGGCCTTCGTCGTTGCGAAAATTGCGCGCGCGCTCGAATTCCTCAGCAGCTCGTACCGCCGAGCCGATGTGGCCGACGGAATCGAAGAGGGCGATGAATGAACGCAAACCCGAAGACATGATATAATTCCCGATAGTCAAACATTATGCTGAATCGCGCGCGTCATGCGCGCCTGTCGATCAGCAGGCGCGGAAATCCGCGAAAATGGTCGTCGGACGGCTGACGCGAGCCGAAACGCCGGTGCCGCGTGCGGTCATCTGCTCATTGGCGGCGATGCCGAGGTTGCGATGTCCGCTTGTGGCGCGAACGGGCTCTATGGCGCGGCGCAGGGTGTCAAACCCGCAGTGAATAGGACGAAAACGTGCAGTCATGGCCTTGGTTCCTTTTGAGATTCCTCCCAAGACACCTCGATATATTGCAACGCAACATGAGTTTTGCAATGCACAACAAAAGAATACTGCCATGTGAAAAACGCATGGCAACTGTCATTTTTCATTAATTCTAGCGAAAATCAGCCTAATATTTCAGCGTCGATATAATTCTTGAAGGCCAGCAGGTCGCTCCAGGCCAGGCGCTTGTTGATCGGGGCGGTCAGCAGCTCCTGCGGGTGCAGGCTGGCAATGGCAGGCACGGTTCGGCCGAGAATGCTGATTTCCCGCCATTGTCCGCGCAATCCATGAATGGTTTCGATACTCCCGAAGAAATGCCGGGCGGTGAAATTGCCGAGCAATAAAATAGCCTTCGGCTCGGCAAGTGCGATCTGCCGTTCTATGAACGGGCGGCATATCTCGATTTCGGGTGGAGAAGGGGCTCGATTGCCGGGTGGTCGCCACGGGATGACGTTGGCAAGCAGGATCGCATCACGCTGTAGGCCGATGGCGGCGAGCATCCTGTCGAGCAGTTGTCCCGCGCGGCCGGCAAATGGCGCACCCTCGCGATCGTCGTCGGCGCTCGGCATCGGACCGATCACCATGATCCGGCCTTCCGGCGTGCCGCTGGCAAAGATCGTCGAGCGGGCGCTGTTCTTGAGATTGCAGCCATTGAAGGCTTCGATCGCGGTTTTCAATTCGCTGAGCGACCGAGCGCTCTCGGCCGCGAATCGGGCCTGTTCCACAGCCTGCTCATCGGGAATGGCGGGCGCGGCCCGCGGCGGCGCAGCAGCAGGAGAAGCCGCTGGTCTTGCGGCCTGGCGGCGCTCGGGTTGCGAGCGTGGAGCCGGTGCCGGAGCTTCGGCCCGTGGCTGTGCTGCCCGTGCGCCCTGTCTTGCGGCACGCATCGCTTCGAATTCCGCAAAACGGTCTACCGGTTGCTCTTCCAGCAGCCAGTCGACGCCGGCATCCGCATGAAAATGCAGAAGGGCGGCAAGTTCGGCTGGTGTGAGGTCGCTGGCGGAGATCATGAGCAAACTCTAGCCAAAGTGGCGTGGGAACGAAAGGGCAGGGTGGTCGGCTATCTCAAGCCGTCCACTGTGCGATGTCCTCGCGCTCGCCGATCAGCGCAAGACCATGGGCGATCGACAGCAATTCGCCGCCGGTCTCGATGCGCTCCTGGCCGAAGCGCTCCGTGAAGATGCGCCGCACCGCCGGCACGAAGGAGG
>JGI26535J51212_1002280_pt1 | contig 14346 bp, 15 predicted proteins | sample ThiBiot_750_biof_2_FD_51212 | JGI IMG/M metagenome (IMG submission 51212) | reverse complement strand
AACCAGCGCAACGTGCCGCTGGTGTTCCTGCAGAACATCACCGGCTTCATGGTCGGCAAGAAGTACGAGCAGGCCGGCATCGCGAAGGACGGCGCCAAGATGGTGACCGCCGTGGCCTGCTCGCACGTACCGAAGTTCACCGTGGTGATCGGCGGCAGCTTCGGCGCCGGCAACTACGCCATGTGCGGCCGCGCCTACGGCGCCCGCTTCCTGTGGATGTGGCCGAACGCGCGCATCAGCGTGATGGGCGGCGAACAGGCCGCATCGGTGCTCGCCACGGTGAAGCGCGACGGCATCGAGGCCGGCGGCAAGTCGTGGAGCGCGGAAGAGGAAGACGCCTTCAAGACGCCGATCCGCGAGCAGTACGAACGCCAGGGCCACCCGTACTACGCCAGCGCGCGGCTGTGGGACGACGGCATCATCGATCCGGTCGACACCCGTCGCGTGCTGGGGCTGGCGATCTCCGCGTCGATGAACGCGCCGATCGAACCGCAGCGCTACGGCGTGTTCCGCATGTAGGTCGCGGCGCGAACGCTCAGTGCGAGCGCGGCCGGAAATGCAGCGGCATCGGTTCCACGGCCATCCGGGCATGACCGGATGTGTCGGGACCACGCGATGCGGCGGAAGCCGGGGCGACGGCAGCCGGCTTCTTCGGCCCGCAGGCGCCGCAGGTGGCGCAGCCGTCGGCGCAGTTGCCGGTGGCCTGCTTCGGTTGCAGACGGCGGCCCAGCATGCGCGCCAGCCGCGACTCGTGCCGCGACAGCCGGATCGAGGCCGCCGCCAGCCAGCGGTTGGTGAGCTGCGGCGCCAGCTTGCGGAACACCACCAGCGCGCTGACCGCCACGATCAGGGCCAGCACGACGTATTGCATCAGCAGCCCATTGCTCATGTCAGCGCGCTCGCGATCTGGTAGACGAGGAAGGACGCCGCGTACGCCATCACGAACTGGTAGCCGAACGACAGCGCCACCACGCGCCACGCGCCGGTCTCGCGCTTGATCACCGCCAGCGTGGACATGCACTGCGGCGCATAGGCGAACCACACCAGCAGCGACAGCGCGCTGGCCAGCGACACCTGCGAGGCGAGCGCCGGCGCCAGCGCGCCCGCGTCGCCGCCCACCGCGTACACCGTGGCCAGCGCCGCCACCGCGGTCTCGCGCGCGGCGAACGCCGGGATCAGCGCCAGGCTCATCTGCCAGTTGAAGCCGATCGGCCCGAACAGGTGCGCGAGGCCGCGCCCCAACTGGCCGGCGAAGCTGTAGTCGATCGCCGGCTCGGTGGCGCCGGCCGGCGGCGCGGGGAAACTGGACAGCGCCCACATCAGCACGGTGAGCGCGAGGATCACGCCGGTCAGCCGCTTCAGGAAGATCATGCCGCGCTCGTACAGGCCGATCGCCACGTCGCGCACCTTGGGCAGGCGATACGACGGCAGCTCCATCAGCAGCGCGTGCTCGCTGCGGTCGCGGCGGATGCGCTTCATCACCCAGCCCACCAGCATCGCGCCGAGGATGCCCGCGACGTACAGCGCGAACAGCACCAGGCCTTGCAGGTTGAACACGCCGAGCACCGCGTGCGCGGGAATGAAGGCGCCGATCAGCAGCGCATACNCCGGCAGCCGCGCCGAACACGTCATCAGCGGCGCCACCAGGATGGTGGCGAGCCGGTCGCGCGGATCGGTGATCGAGCGCGTGCCCATGATGCCGGGGATCGCGCAGGCGAAACTGGACAGCAGCGGGATGAACGAACGCCCGGTCAGCCCCACCGACACCATCAGGCGATCCAGCAGGAAGGCCGCGCGCGGCAGGTAGCCCGACTCCTCCAGCGTGAGGATGAAGAAGAACAGCACCAGGATCTGCGGCAGGAAGCCCAGCACCGTGCCGAGGCCAGTGAAGATGCCGTCGGTGACCAGGCCGCGCAGCGGCCCGGCCGGCAGCGACGCCGCCAGGTACTCGCCCAGTTGGCCGAAGCCGTCGCCGATCAGGTCGGTCATCGGCTTGCCCAGCGAATACACCGCCTGGAACACCAGGAACATCACCACCGCGAGGATGGCCAGGCCGAACACGGGATGCAGCGCCCAGCGGTCCAGCGCGTCGTCCACCGCCGCGGTCTGCCGCGGCATGCTCACCGTGGCGGCGAGCAGCTCGCGCACCTCGGCATGCAGGTCGACACGGCTGGCCGGGTCGTCGGCCTGTACCGGAGCCGGCAGCGGCAGTTCGCCGTCCACGCGCGCCACCAGCGCCTTCGCGCCGCCGCGCCTCACCGCCACGGTTTCCACCACCGGCAGGCCCAGCCGGCGCGACAGCTCCGGTACGTCGATCGCGATGTCGCGCCGGCGCGCCGCGTCCATCATGTTCAGGGCCAGCACCACCGGCCGCCCCAGCCGCCGCACTTCCAGCAGGAAGCGCAGGTGCAGGCGCAGGTTGGTGGCGTCGGCCACGCAGACGATCAGGTCGGGCGGCGCCTCGCCGGGGTAGTTGCCCTCCAGCACGTCGCGGGTGATCTGCTCGTCCGGGCTGACCGCGTCGAAGCTGTAGGCGCCCGGCAGGTCGAGGATCTGCAGCACGCGCCCGGACGGCGCGACGAAGCGCCCTTCCTTGCGTTCCACCGTGACGCCGGCGTAGTTCGCCACCTTCTGCCGGCCGCCGGTGAGCAGGTTGAACAGCGCGGTCTTGCCGCAGTTCGGGTTGCCGACCAGGGCGATGCGCAGCGCGTCGGCGCTCATGCCGCCACCTCGGCCCGCACGCTGACCCGGGCCGCCTCGGCCCGTCGCAGGGCGAAGCGGGTGAAGCCGATCTGCACCAGCAGCGGATCGGCGCCCAGCGGCGCGCACGCAACCACCCGCACCGCTTCGCCGTCGACGAAGCCCAGGTCGCGCAAACGCTGCGCAATGGCATCGTTCGCGTGGGCATCGTCCACGCGATCCACCACGGCGGCAGTACCCTTCGACAGATCGGACAGGCGCACGACAGAACCGGCTACAAATAAGAATGGTTCGCATTGTAACCACATTTCGCGTTTGGTGCAGCGCCACCCGGCAAGCGTTGCCGGCGGTTTAAAATGCCGGCTTCCCCGCGCGGAATCCGTCCATGCCGTCTGCCGTACTGACCACCGACCGCGCCNGCGTGCGCACGCTCGCCATGCATCGCCCCGAGGTGCACAACGCGTTCGACGACGCGCTGATCGCGGAACTCACGGCCGCCGTCGAGGATGCCGGCCGCGATCCTGCGGTGCGTGTCGTGGTGCTCACCGGCAGCGGCGCGAGTTTCTCCGCCGGCGCGGACCTCAACTGGATGCGCGGCATGGCCGGCGCCAGCGAGCAGGAAAACCGCGACGACTCGCTGCGCCTCGCGCGCTTGATGCGCAGCCTGCAGTTCTGCCCCAAGCCCACCGTCGCCCGCGTCAACGGCGCGGCCTACGGCGGCGGCGTGGGCCTGGTCGCCTGCTGCGACATCGCGATAGCCGCGGACGGCGCGAAGTTCGGCCTCACCGAGGTGAAGCTGGGCCTGGTGCCCGCGGTGATCTCGCCCTGCGTGGTCGCCGCGATCGGCCTGCGCCAGGCGCGCAAGCTGTTCCTCACCGGCGAGATTTTCGACACCGCCGAGGCGCTGCGCATCGGCCTGCTGCACCAGGTCGTCGCGCCCGAGGCGCTGGACGAGACCGTGGCCTTCGCGCTGAAGCTGCTCGCCAAGGCCGGCCCCGAGGCGCAGCGCGAGGCCAAGCAATTGGCCTTCCGCATGGGTGGCCTCGACGAGGCCGCCGCCGAGCGCATCGACCGGGACAACGCTGCGCTGATCGCCCGCCTGCGCGTGTCGCCGGAAGGCCAGGAAGGGCTCACCGCCTTCCTCGACAAGCGTGCGCCGGCATGGACCGCGCCCTGACCCGCCCCGCGTTTTTTGCTGCGCTGCGCATCGGCGCGACGACGCGCATCTGCTAGCTTTCCGGGGCTTTGCCCCGCACGTACGGCCAAGGAACCCGCATGTTCGAACGCGTACTGATCGCCAACCGCGGCGAGATCGCCTGCCGCGTGATCCGCACCTGCCGCCGGCTGGGCATCCGCAGCATCGCGGTGTATTCGGAAGCGGATCGCGACGCCCAGCACGTGCGCCTCGCCGACGAGGCATGGCCGATCGGCGGCCCGCGCCCGGCCGAGTCCTACCTGCGCGGCGACGCCATCGTCGAGGTGGCGAAGAAGAGCGGCGCGCAGGCGATCCATCCCGGCTACGGCTTTCTCTCCGAGAACNCCGACTTCGCCCGCGCCTGCGTGGCGGCCGGCATCGCGTTCATCGGCCCCGACCCGGCCAGCATCGAGGCGATGGGCTCCAAGTCCGCCGCCAAGGCGCTGATGTCGAAGCACGACGTGCCGCTGGTGCCCGGCTACCACGGCGACAACCAGGACAGCGCCTTCCTCGCCGCCAGGGCGCGCGAGGTCGGCTATCCGCTGATCCTCAAGCCCGCGGCGGGCGGCGGCGGCAAGGGCATGCAGATCGTGCGCGACGACGCTGCCTTCGCCGACGCGCTGGCCACCGCGCAGCGCGTGGCGCTGGCCGCCTTCGGCGACGCGACGATGCTGCTGGAACGCTACATCGAGCATCCGCGCCACATCGAATTCCAGATCTTCGGCGACCGCCACGGCAACGTGATCCACCTCGACGAGCGCGAGTGCTCGGCGCAGCGCCGCTACCAGAAGGTGCTGGAGGAAACCCCCTCGCCCTTCCTCACCCCGGATACGCGCGCCGCGATGGGCGCCGCCGCGGTGGCCGCCGCGCGCGCGGTGAACTACGTGGGCGCGGGCACCGTGGAGTTCATCGTCGGCCCCGCCGGCGATTTCCACTTCATGGAAATGAACACACGCCTGCAGGTCGAGCACCCGGTCACCGAACTCACCCACGGCGTGGATCTCGTGGAGTGGCAACTGCGCATCGCCAACGGCGAAGCGCTGCCGCTCACGCAGGAACAGGTGACCTCGCACGGCCACGCCATCGAGGTGCGCCTGTACGCGGAAGATCCCGAGCAGAACTTCCTGCCCGGCTCCGGCAAGCTGCAGACGCTGCGCCTGCCCGCGCCTTCGCGCCACGTGCGCATCGACGGCGGCGTGGCGCAGGGCGACACGGTGACGATCTTCTACGACCCGATGATCGCCAAGCTGATCGTGTGGGACGAGGACCGCCCGCAGGCGCTGCAGCGCCTGCGCGAGGCGCTGGCCGAATGCGAGATCGAGGGGCCGAAATCCAATATCGCGTTCCTCGAACGGCTGGCGCGCCATCCCGCCGTGGTCGAGGCGCGCATCGACACCGGTTACCTGGATCGCCACCTCGACGAATTCGTGAGCGGACAGGCGGAACCCGCGGCGCGCACGCTGTTCGCCGCCACCACCGCCGCGCTGTTGCACGACGAGGCGCAGCTGTCGGCGAATCCCGCCGATCCGCACTCGCCCTGGGCCGCCGCCGATGCCTGGCGCGTGGGCCACGCCGGCAAGCGCGTGCTGGCGCTCACGCGCGGCGAGTCGCGCTTCGAGATCGAAGCCTACGGCCATGCCGGCGACTACCGCCTGCGCCACGGCGACAGCCGTTGCGAAGTGCACGGCGCACGCCTGGCCGACACCTCGCTCAGCGCCCGCTTCGACGACGAGGCCGAACGTTTCGGCCTGCGCGCGAACGCGCATCGCGTGTTGCTGCACGACGACGCCGGCCAGCGCTGGCGCCTCGACCGTGCCGCTGCCTACGCCTGGGCATCGAAGGATGCCGCGGGAGGCAACCAGATCATCGCGCCCATGCCGGGCCGCATCGTGCTGGTGAAGGCCAAGGCCGGCGACACCGTCGAGGAAGGCCAGGAACTGCTGGTGATGGAGGCGATGAAGATGGAACTGGCCTTGAAGGCACCGCGCGCCGGCACCATCGAGAGCGTGTCCGCCGCGCAAGGCGACTTCGTCGAGGCCGACGCGGTGCTCGTGCGCTTCGACGCCTGACGCTCGAAGCCCTCTCCTTCACCCGGAACCGCCATGACCGCTTCCAACCATGTCCGCATCGTCGAAGTCGGCGCCCGCGACGGCTTGCAGAACGAGAAGACCCTGCTGCCGGCCGAAGTGAAGATCGCCCTGATCGACCGGCTCTCCTCCACCGGGCTCAAGACCATCGAAGCCACCAGCTTCGTGAGCCCGAAATGGGTGCCGCAGCTCGCCGACGCGGCCGAGGTGTTCACCGGCATCCGCAAGGTGCCGGGCGTGAGCTATCCGGTGCTGGTACCGAACCTGCAGGGCTACGAACGTGCCCGCGAAGTGGGCGCCGAAGAGATCGCCGTGTTCACCGCGGCCAGCGAAGCGTTCAACCGCAAGAACATCAACGCTTCCATCGACGAATCCATCGAGCGCTTCGTGCCGGTGCTGGAGCGCGCGAAGGCCGACGGCGTGGCGGTGCGCGGCTACGTCTCCACCGTGCTCGGCTGCCCCTACCAGGGCGAGGTGCCGGTGCGCGACGTGGTGCGCGTGGCCAGGCGCCTGCACGAACTCGGCTGCCATGAGATATCGCTGGGCGACACCATCGGCGTCGGCACGCCGGCCAAGGCGCGCGCGATGCTGCACGCGGTGGCGCAGGAAGTGCCCATGCACGCGCTGGCGGTGCATTTCCACGACACCTACGGCCAGGCGCTGGCGAACATCCTCGCCTGCCTGGAGGAAGGCGTGCGCGTGGTGGACAGCGCCATCTCCGGCACCGGCGGTTGTCCGTACGCCAAGGGCGCCACCGGCAACGTGGCCAGCGAGGACGTGGCCTACATGCTGCACGGCATGGGCATGGAAACCGGCATCGACCTCGACCTGCTGATCGCGACCGGCGCGTGGCTGTCCGCCCAACTGCACAAGGACACTGCCAGCCGCGTCACCCGGGCGCGCACGGCGTCCGCTTGAACCGGCGAGGGTGACCGGGACGGCAACGCCCGTCCCCGTCCGTCGTCCCGGCAGAAAATCCGGGCGGCGCATCGATGGCCCGGCTGCCCATGTCACGCGAGCCGCAGGAACGGCGAGGGTTCGCGCTCCACGAATTCGCGGCGCACGTGGGCCAGCAGGTCGCGCTGGCTGCCAAAGGGCAGCAGCGCCGCGGCCTCCTCCAGCGCGACCCAGCGGAACGCCGAGTGCTCGCCGTTGAGACGCACCTGCGCATCGTCGGCGATCCGCGCGACGAAGGCGGGCACCAGTTCGATGCTGTCGGACTGCGCCAGGTAGAAACTTTCGCAGTAGCTGGTGGCCCAGAAGCTCTGCGGCTGCAGCGCTGTTTCCTCGCGCAATTCGCGCAACGCGGCCTGCCAGCCCGTCTCGCCGACCTCGACGTGGCCGGCGGTGTAGCTCCATGCACCGTCGAGATAGGCATCCGCCCGGCGCGCCAGCAGCATGCGCGTGCCCGCACCCGCACCACGCAGCGACAGCACGGACACCATGGTGCTGCGCACCGGCAGGCCGCGCCCGGCATTCATGGCGAGGCCAGCAGCTTGCGGCTGGCCTCGGCGCTGGACCGCGCCGCCACGCGCGCGAACCACGGGCCGATCCTGGGCAGGGAACGGTCGAACGGCTGGTTGACGCCCGCACCGAAATCCAGCCAGACGTAGAGCCAGATGTCCGCGGCACTGAAGCGCTCGCCGCACAGCCACGGCCCCGTGCCGAACAGGCCGTCCAGCCAGGCCAGGCGATCCTGCGCGATGCGTTTCAGCCCGGCCGCCGCCTCGGGGGCGACGGGGATGCGCGGCGCGAATCGCGGCAAGCCCTCGGCGTAATGGAAGGCGTTGTGGATGAACTCGGTGACGTTGAGCTCCACCCGCCGCCACCATTGACGGGTCAGCGCGCGCTCTTCCGGGGTGCTGCCGATCAGTGCGGGCGCGGGATGCAGCTCCTCCAGGTATTCGGCGATCGCCACCGCCTCGGCCAGGGTCGTGCCGTCGTCGAGCCGCAGCGCGGGCGTCTGCCCGGCGGGATTCAGGGCAAGATAGGCCGCCTCGCGGTTTTCCCCGCGCATCACGTCCACCGCCACGGCCGGCAGGTGCAGGCCCTTCTCCAGCAGGAACATGCGCAGGCAGCGCGGCGCGGGGCTGATCGCGTCATAGACCAACATGGGCGGCTCCGGTGCGAGAATCTGCCGACACTACACCGCAAGCGCCCCCCAGTCGCCATGATCCAGGACTACTCCATCCGCCCCATCGAGCCGCGCGACGACGCCGCGGTCGCCGCGATCATCCGCACGGTGATGCCGGAGTTCGGCGCCGACGGCCCCGGCTTCGCGATCCACGACGCCGAGGTGGACGCGATGCATGCGGCCTACGCCCAGCCGCGCTGCAGCTACTTCGTGGTCGAACGCGACGGCCGCGTGGTCGGCGGCGGCGGGGTGGCGCCGCTGGTGAACGGCGAGCCGGACGTATGCGAGCTGCGCAAGATGTACTTCCTGCCCGCGGCGCGCGGCGTCGGCGCCGGACAGGCCATGATGCAGCGCTGCCTGGACGCGGCGCGCGCCCATGGCTTCCGCCGCTGCTACCTGGAAACGCTCACCGGCATGGACGCGGCGCAGGCGCTGTACCGGCGCAACGGGTTCGTGCCGATCTGCGCGCCGATGGGCGGCACCGGCCACCACGGCTGCGACCGCTGGTTCATCCGCCAACTGTGAGGTGACCCCATGGCTAATCACGATGCCCGCGTCGACGCCTACATCGCCAAGTCCGCCGAATTCGCCCGGCCCATCCTCGAACACCTGCGCGCTGCGGTGCATGCGGCCTGCCCGGATGTCGCGGAAACGATCAAGTGGGGGATGCCGTTCTTCGTCCATCGCAATGCCTCGCTGTGCATGATGGCCGCGTTCAAGCAGCACTGCAGCTTCGGCTTCTGGCTGGGCAGGCAGGTCGCCGGGAAGAACGCGGGCGAAGGCATGGGCCAGTTCGGCAAGCTCGCCTCGGTGCAAGACCTGCCTGCGAAAAAGGTACTCATCGACCTCGTCAGGAAGGCGGCGGCCTTGAACGAGGCGGGCGTGAAACAAACGCGCCCCAAGGCCGGCGCGAAACCGCCGCCGGNGTTGCCGGACGACCTCGCCGCCTTGCTGGCCCAGCGCAAGCACGCCGCCGCCCGCAAGACCTGGGAAGCTTTCCCGCCCAGTTGCCAGCGCGAATACGTCAACTGGATCGTCGAAGCGAAAACCGACGCCNCCCGCCAGAAACGCCTCGCCACCACGCTGGAGTGGCTGGCCGAAGGCAAGCGGCGCAACTGGAAATACGAGAAGTGCTAGATCGACATCCAACGATCCGCATTGCCAGGGCAGGCGATGCCGAAGCCATCCACGCGATCTATGCGCCGCATGTCGAAAGCGGCGTCGCCACTTTCGAGAACGTGCTGCTAGGGGTCGACGGCATGCGCGAACGCATGCTTGCGCGCCTGCCGCATTACCCGTGGCTCGTGTGGGAGGAAGGCGGCACGGNGCTGGCCTACGCCTATGCAGGACGCTTCCGCGAACGCGCCGCCTACGACTGGATCGCCGAGACCTCGATCTACGTGCATCCCGACGCGCAGCGCCGCGGCATCGCGCGTCGCCTCTACGGCACCCTGCTCGACGTCATGCGGCTGCAAGGCCTCACCCAGGCGGTGGGCGTGATCACCCTGCCCGGCACGCCCAGCGTGACCCTGCACGAGGCGATGGGCTTCACGCCCGCCGGCGTGTGGCGCAAGGCCGGCTGGAAGCTGGACCACTGGTGGGACGTGGGCGTGTGGCAGAAGGAGTTGCAAGCGGCAACGCCCTCGCCGCCGGCGGTGACGCCGTTCGCAACGCTCGCTTCGACGCCGGCACTGCAGGCCCTGCTGCAACGCGATTCGTGAAAACGGCACGCCCGCTGCGCGGGCGTGCCGTCTGTGCATGCTTGTCCCAGCGACGGCCCGGTTTTGCCGGTCATCCCGACGAAAGCCGGCGGCGCTTCACGACAACGAAGCTGGTCATCCAGCGCCTGCAAGCCTCGGGGTGCAGAGGCACTGGATTCCTGCCTTCGCAGGAATGACGAGCTTTTGCAGGAACGACGAGCAGGCAGTCGATTGGTCGGACTTTCCTTAGTGGTTGAGCAACAGGTCGACGATCACGCCCGTGGCGATCGCCACCAGCAGGTAGTCGCCGCTGTCGCTGCGCACCCAGCGGTAGCCACGCGGCGGTTCGCGCAAATGGGCGTCGCGCCAGTCGTACACCACGTAGCGGGTGCTGCGGTATTCCACCGGCAGATAGCCGCCGCGCTTGTACCAGCCCTCGTGGCGGCCGCGATCGTGCCAGTCCTTGTAATGCCCGTAGGCATGGCCGCGGCCATGGCCGTCGCCGTCGCCATGGCGCGCGTAACGGTCGCCGTCGTCGTACCCGCGGCCGCGATTGCCGTCATCCTGCCGATGGTCGCGACCCCGATCGTGTCCCCGGTCCTGTCCCTGGTCGTATCCCCCGTCCTGTCCGCGACCATGGTCCTGCGCCAGCGCGGAGCCGCCGGCCAGCATCAGCATCGCGCCACACACCACTGCCAGACCTTGCAGCTTCTTCATGTCGATCTCCACCTGATGGACCATGGAACCCGTCCGCATCGTACCGGCCGCCACCCGGCTCCCGCGTGCGACCCGGCACAAAATTCGTCCGCGGCGGCCCAACCCGGCATGAACCGTCGGCGCCCGGCAGGTTTCGCGTTCAGCCAGCAGCAACCGCCGCCGCTCGGCTAACATGAGCGACTTTCCGCTTCCGTTTCGGGGACTCCCATGCAGCTCGATCAGGTCAAGGCCATCATCACCGGCGGCGCCTCCGGTCTCGGCCACGCGGTGGCGCAGCACCTCGTCGCCCACGGCGGCAAGGTGGCGCTGTTCGACGTCAACGAGGAAAAGGGCCACGCTGCCGCGCAGGCGCTGGGCGGCGCGGCGCGCTTCCACAAGACCGACGTCACCAGCGAGGACGGCGTGGCCACCAACGTGGCCGCCGCGCGCGAGGCCATGGGCGGGCTCAACGTGGTGATGAACTGCGCCGGCATCCTCGGCGCCGGCCGCGTGCTGGGCAAGGAAGGCGCTATGCCGCTTTCCACCTTCGCCACCACGGTGATGGTGAACCTGGTCGGCAGCTTCAACGTGGCCAAGGCCGCCGCCGCGCTGATGCAGGGCAACGAGGCCGGCGAGGACGGCGAGCGCGGCGTGATCGTCAACACCGCCAGCGTGGCCGCCTACGAAGGCCAGATCGGCCAGGCCGCCTATTCGGCCTCCAAGGGCGGCGTGGTCGGCATGACCCTGCCGATGGCGCGCGAGCTGTCGCGCTTCGGCATCCGCGTGGCGACCATCGCGCCGGGCATCTTCTGGACGCCGATGGTGGACGGCATGCCGCCCCAGGTGCAGGAGTCGCTGTCCGCCTCGATTCCCTTCCCCTCGCGCCTGGGCAAGCCGGAGGAGTTCGCCCAGACCGTGGCCTTCATCCTCGGCAACCGCTACATCAACGGCGAGACCATCCGCCTCGACGGCGCGGTGCGCCTGCAGCCCAAGTAAGCAGGGATTGGGGAGACGGGATTCGGGATACGCCAAGGCGCCAGTCCCGCGACATTCCGCTTTCCCGAATCCCAAATCCCGACTCCCCAATCCCGAGCATCCAATGAAAGCTTCCGACGTCAAGAAAGGCAACGTGGTCGAGCACGAAGGCACGGTGTACCAGGTGCGCGACATCGAGCGCAGCTCGCCCACCGCGCGCGGCGGCAACGTCACCTTCCGCTTCACGCTGTACTCCATCCCTGGTGGCCGCAAGTACGACCTCAGCCTGCGCGCCGACGACGACCTGAAGGAGATGGACCTGGTGCGCCGCGCCGCGAACTTCTCCTACAAGGACGGCGAAGCCTTCGTGTTCATGGACGCGGAGGATTACACCCAGTACCTGCTCGGCCCCGAACTGGTGGGCGACAACGCCAGCTACATCGTCGAGGACGTGGAGGGCTACTACGTGCAGGTGATCGACGATGCGCCGGTGGGCCTGCAGGTGCCCACCAGCGTGGTGCTCNCCGTGGTCGACACCGCGCCGGAGCTGAAGGGCGCCAGCGCCACCAAGCGCACCAAGCCCGCCAAGCTCGACACCGGCGTGGAAATCCAGGTGCCCGAGTACATCACCAACGACGAGAAGGTGTGGGTGAACACGCTTACCGGCGAGTTCGCCGGGCGGGCCTGACCGGCGGCGGGCAGACACCGCGGCCGCTTTTGCCATACTCCCTCCNCCCTGTTCACCCGGCTCCACCCATGTCCGCCAGCGGCTATTCCCTGCGAGCCCAGCTCGTCGAAAGCCTGACGCACATCAAGCGGCCCGACGTGCCGCTGTGGGTGGTGCTGCGCAATACCCTGGCCGTGGTCGTGCCGCTGGGCGCGGGCCTGGCCACGGGGNATCCCGGGGTCGGCCTGGGCATCAGCGCCGGTGCGCTGGACACCATGTTCTCCGACCAGCCCGGCCCCTATCGCCAGCGCATGCAGTGGCTGCTGGTGGCGACACTGGTGGCAGCGCTGGCCGCCCTGGTGGGTTTCACCATCGGCGGCCATTTGCTGCCGATGCTGGTGGCCACGGCCGCGTTCGGCTTCTTCGGCGGCATGCTGGTGGTGTTCGGCACGGATGCCGCGCGCGTGGGCATGACCAGCATGATCCTGCTGGTGATCGCCGCCGCCACGCCCATCCCGCCCAGCGACGCCCTGCTGGCTGCCCTCCTGATCGGTTGCGGCGGCCTGCTGCTGACCCTGCTCGCCGTGGCCGCATGGCCGTTGCAACGCTATCGGCCGGAACGGCATGCGCTGGCCGGCGTATACACGGGCCTCGCCGCGCTGGCACGCCAGACTGGCGACGACGAAAACGCCACGCCTGCGCTCACGGATGCCATGACCTCGCTGCAGCGCACCTTGCTCGGCCGCTATCGCGCGCATGGCCGTGCGATGGAGGCGTTCACCGTGCTGCTGGAACTGGCCGAACGCATCCGGCTGGAGCTGACCGCGATGTCCGCGCTGCATGCCGCGGACAGCCTGCAGATGCGCTACCGGGAAGGCGCCGCGCAGGTGCTGGAGGCCATCGCGCACGCACTGGAANCCGCCGAACCGCCGCAGCAGGCGGAGCGCCTGCTCGAAACGCTGCGCAACGACGCCCGCAGCATGCCCGGCGGCATGGCCACGCACCTCCGTGCGCTGGATGGCCAGCTGGCCGCGGCGGTGCGCAACGCAAACTGGGCCGGCAGCCGCGGCGAACTACGCGCCGAGGCGGAGGAGACGCAGTTGCCGCGCACGCTGCAAAGCGGCTCCGTGCGCGCCATGCTGCGCGCCAACCTCACGCCGCGCTCGATGGCGTTCCGGCATGCCGTGCGCACCGCGGCCTGCCTCAGCGCGGCGTTGCTCGTCTCGCGCCTGTTCCATCTGCAGCATGGCTACTGGCTGCCGATGACCACGGCGATCGTGCTGCGCTCGGATTTCGCCGCCACCTTCAACTTCGGGCTGCTGCGCGTGGTGGGCACGGTGCTGGGCCTGGTGCTGACCACCGCCCTGCTGTACCTCGCGCCGAATTCGCCCTGGGCCCACCTCGCCCTGATGGCGCTGTTGTGCATGGCGTTCCGCTGGCTGGCCAATGCGCATTACGGCATCGCCGTGGCCGCGCTCACCGGCACCGTGGTGATCCTGTTGTCCTTCGATGGCGTCAATTCCGGCGTGGCCGTGACCGACCGCCTGGTGAGCACCGTGCTCGGCTGCGGCATGGCAATGGCGGCCTATCTCGTGTGGCCCACCTGGGAACGCGGCCGGGCGCGCAGCGCATTTGCCGAAATGCTCGACGCCTATGCCGGTTATCTGCGCGCGCTGGCGCTGCCCGGACAATACGAGGCGCAGCGCGAGACGCGCAGCCTGGTGCGTACGGCGCGCAGCAATGCGCTGGCCTCGCTCGACCGCATGCGGGCGGAGCCCGGCACGCCGGAGAACCTGCTGGAGCTGGCGCGCGCGCTGTTCGCCAACGGCAATCGTCTGGCGCGTACCGCGATGGCGCTGGAAGCGCTCGGCGAGGGCTCGACGCTGCCGCCGGAAATGAACCGCTTCGTCGCCACCTGCGCCGACTCGGTGCAGTCCATCGCCACCGCCCTGCGCGAGCATCGCGTGCCCGACGTCCTGCCCGACCTGCGCGCCATGCAGCAATCCCTGCTGGTCCCGCTGCAGCACACCGGCGGCCTCGCCGAGGCCGAGCCGCTGGCGCGCATCAGCGACCGGCTCACCGACAGCATCAACACCCTGGCCCACGTGCTGCGGCGGGCGCAGCCCGCGGCGGGCAACGCCTGAGCGGCAGCCCCGCAGCGCATTGTGCGTCCGCGGCACGACTGTACCCGC
>JGI26535J51212_1002219_pt1 | contig 14647 bp, 15 predicted proteins | sample ThiBiot_750_biof_2_FD_51212 | JGI IMG/M metagenome (IMG submission 51212) | reverse complement strand
GCACTCCGCCGCAACGCCCTCGGCTTCCGCAACCTGATCAACTACCGGCTCCGGTCGCTACTGCACTGCGGGGCACTCGCACTCTAAATCCGGAAGAGCCTCATAACGCAGTGGCTCACATGGACCCGAAGTGACTTCATGCACGCGACACAGGCTGACGAGCGGATCCTTGACCTGCGGATCGAGGTTATCGCCCGCCCGCCGCAGTAGGGGGCTTGTTAGTACCCCGATGAACGACTGCATCTCGGATGAACTGCACGTCAGGTCATCAGGTTTGCTCGACGACCGCAGGGGTGTCAGGAGTCAGGTCTGAACGGAGACGTATCGCGGCCAGCCTGAGCTAATTGCCCTTTAAGTCCAGTTCGTGGGTAGCGGCAACTGTGGGCCGTAACACTGTCGCGCGGCGGAACGAAGTCAAGTCAGATCGTGTCTGCTGCGGCAACACCAACCTCTAGGGCGAAAGTTGAATGCAATACCGGCCCCAGGTACTGCGTCAATGAAGCGGAAGGCAAGGCGTCAGACTTGAATTTTCTCAAACGCACTAAGGCTGATAAGCGATCAGTAGATCATGATGTCGTGACACGTCCGGCGAGGCTATCGCACGGCGGGTCGTTTATCGCAGCGTGTGCTGTTTCATCAGTTCTGTCATTGATTGTGATGAGTCCTGCAAGTGCCGCGACTGCCGAGCCTGGACTCGTTCCAGATGGAATCTCTTTCACGCCGAAGAATGTCAATGTCGGCGATTCTCTAACTTTGCGGATAGACTATACGGCCTACGATAATATGAACAACGTCAGTATCCTTGTGACGCCTCTAGATGCCACTACACACAATGGCACTGATGCCGGGATATTGTCGTTCAATCCGGTGTCAGGACCTGACTGTATCAATAATATTCATGCTACTGCCGCCTATGGTGAGTTAGGGTACGCAGTTTGCCCGGAAGGGAACTTGGCGTATCAGCAACACATCAGCAGGACGCTTACGTTCACGGCCAAGAAGGCGGGCTCCGTCTATTATCAAGTAGACGTGGACTATTACCAGCCAGGTAGCAGTCAAGAGAAGGGTGTCGGTGTTGGAGCGGAAACGGTTGTCGTCGGCTCGTCGACACCGACACCGACGCCGACTCCCACACCGACGCCCACGCCGAACCCTGCGCCGAATCCCCTCTCGCTCAAGGCGTACTTCCGGCCCAGCTCGGTCACAGTCGGGCAGGGAACGTCGATCGTTGTTACCATCACGAATACAGGCAAATCATCGCTATCTGGCATTCGTTTGACTTTATCGCAGCCAGGCAATCTCAGGTATGCGAACGGAAACCAGCTTTGCCGCCTGGTCAGTAAGACAGTTACCTGCAACTTTGGAAAGATCGGTGCTGGCGCATCCCGGACTTTCACAGATGTACCTTTCATTGCCACGTCAAGTGGCAATGGGACTTCGACGGTCGTTGTTAGTTACGGCGTCGAGGAGCCAGCATTTGTCACGATTCCTATCAGCGTGGCCGCAGGAGCTCCAAGTCATCCCAAGGGTTGTCCGGCTGGAGATGTTACGGTTAGAGGATTCTGTGTTCCGGTCCCTTTTCCGACCTCATGGAAGGCGTACCTCAATGAGGTTAATAAAGACTTGTTGGTAGTCGGGTGCACTGGGGCTGGGAACCTAACATTACTGCCGACCGCACTCAACTACTGCCTGACTCACCTGTCTCCCGGCAAGCAGCAAGAATTGATAAAGGGGCTGATTGACCAAGCTTCGGGTGAGGGTACATTTGGTAAGTTCATCCGCGAATTCCTTGGTGCATTTCTTGACAATCAAGGAACTGCAAGCTAGCCAAGCTTAGTGAAACCGTCGGCGAGGCGTTCTTGGGTGCACGGAGATGCACTCCACAGGCGAGTGACATGCGAGATACAAGGTGATTGCTCGCCTCAGTAGGCGGATTGGCGACCTGATGGCTGCCCTCGCCCCGGAAGAACTGCAGGTCAGCACTCGGCGTCTCGCACAGGAGTGCCAGGAGTCAGGTCAGACGGTGGTTTTGTCGCGGAGCGCAGCTTGGCCGAGCGGGATGGCACCGATCAGCTCCCAGTTCCAGCTGCGTTCGGCTCCCCACTGGACTACGAGCATGAGAGCGTCGACGACGAGCTCGTGCGTGGGAACCGATTTGCCTAGGGCAGCGATGATCGGGCCGGCGGGCTGGTCGATCGTGCTGTATCCGACTGTCATGTGCGGCACCCAAGCTGCCGTCGCCTCGTTGTCGACGGTTCCGCCGGTTACTGCGGCTGTGGCTCTGTCAACGCGGTCGCGGATTGTGCGGAGGCTGGCGGCCGGCTCAACGGTGAGCATGACGGCCTCGGGGTGGTAGAGCACGCGGTCCAGGGCGACATCCGGGGCGGCGACGTCGTCCAATGCAGTGCGAGCCGCATCGAGGAGTGGCGCCAGCTGTTCGCGCGGAATCTTCTCCGCCGAGCCGGCGACGAGCACCGTCATGTGCAGCCACTCGGGCGGGGTGAGGTGGAAGCCGTCGAACTTCCCGAGGACCGACTGCGCGGCATGGGCTGCTAAGCGAGCCTCCGGGTACCGGCCCATGAGCGCGTGCCAGTAGACCGTGCCCTTCCCCTCCGGCGGTTCCGGACGGTTCGCCCACCGATCACGCATGCGCTCGGGCAGGCTCACACGGGCTCCTATCCGGGGTCATTCGGGAGGGCCTCCAGTGTGAAGAGGCGGATGTCGGACAACAAGTCCCGTGCTGACCGGTCGTTGCGGAGCCGTCTGTCACGCAGTCGGCGGGTCAGGTTCGCCGTGTAGGCCGTGACGGTGGAGACGCGCAGCTCGGGTGGTAGTTCGAGCACCGGGCGCACTTCGTCGATGCCGGCGGCCAGGTCCCCGCGGTCAATCAGCGCGATCCCCGCGCCGATCCGGATCTGAGCCCAGTTCGCTTTGTTCACCGGTGCGCCGGCGGCCCAGCTGTCGTCTGCGCTCGCCGCGGCCCGCAGCGCACCGTCTGTGTCCCGCGCCTGCGTCGCCACCGACAGCGCGAAGACGGCCTGCCGTGCTGCTGGGAACGACCACGCCGAGACACCTGAGTCCTGCTCGCACCTGTCGGTCTCCTTTTCCACTCGGCCGAGCACCTCCTGCGCACGCCGGATGTCGCCGACGAGCGCGGCGGCGTTGGCTTCGTAGCAACCGAGTTGCAGGCGGATCGGCGTCATCGGGCTGCGGGCGTGGCCGGCCCGTGCCATGTCGGCGGACTCCATCAGCCGGTCGGTCCATCGCAGGGTTTTCGCGAGGGCGCTGCGGATGATGGCGTCGCTGGAACCGGCCTCCTCCGCGAAGGTCAAGCCGGCCATACCGTGGCGGAGCGCCGCATCGTCCTGCTTGAGGTCGCTCAGCAGCAGGCACGAGTGCGCGAGCAGCTCCGACTCGATCCGGTAGACGTCGCGCGCCTGGCTCAGGCGAATCGGGCCGCTGAGCAACTGGTGGGCGTCGGCTCGGAGGCGGAGAACCTGCCGAAGAACGGTTCGTGCCGGCGCGCGAGTGTGCATCTCGGCGATCGCCGTTGTCGCCCGGTCCAGACGCTCGATGACGTCCCGCGAGGTGCCGGACTCGGTGATCTGCGTGACGAGCTGCTCGACGTCGAGGCTCGTGGATCGCGCGGTGCCGCCGACGGCTCCCGGAACGAGACCGAGATCGGCCTGGCTCGCGCGGTAGAGCGCGCTGTACCGCGCGCGGTAGGCCGGCGAGGGATGGTTCTCGCCCTTTTCGTGGCGGCGGACCATCTCGGCCGAGATGCCGATCGCTTCGGCGACCTGCTCCTGTGTCAGCTGCCGCGCCAGCCGGTACTCGGAGAGGCGGGGCGTCAGGGAGGGACGTCGTGGCCGTGCCATCTACCCGCCCCCAGCCCTCCGACCTGCATCGGAAGCTACCGCGACGGCCTGACATTCGTGGCGGAACGGGAGAACTCGCGTACCCCACGCAGAGCCGAGGTTTCTCGGGGGGTTTCGTGTGGGGTTTCGCGACCTGGGTCAGGCGATGCCGGACTGGTCTTCTGGAGCCATGCCAGCCACGGGATTCGGCAGGCACGGACCACCACCGGAGACCGAGGGGATGGCGACCATGGCACTCACACCCGACGAGCGCGCTGAACTGGAGAAATGGCTCGCCGAGCTGAACCGCGAGATGGACGAGCTGGCCCGCCGGGTCCGAGCGCTGACTACGGCGATTCGGGTTGGGGATCCTCAAACGGAACGACAGCCTCCAGCTGACTGACCCGCTCGCCGAGCGCCTGCATGGCCGAGGTCAAGGTGTCGAGTTGCTCGCGCAGCATGACGAACTCGCTGCTGTGCTCCGGCGCCTGGTCGTCGTCCGGACGACTCTCGGTGACGAAGTAGCCCCGCGTCGAGCGCGACGCGATCAGACCCTCGTCACGGAGAACCCTCAGCGCGCTCTGCACCGTCACGGCAGCGATGTCGAACCGGGCGGACGGCTGGCTGTGCCGAGTCCTACGCGTCCGTCCGCTATCGCCTCCGCCAGAGCTTCGGGCCGGCGACCGCCCGGTGCTGCGCCACCTGCGATGAGCGGGCAGCTGTGTGGGCCTACGACGGCTCCGACCCTGCTGCGCTCGTCGACGTCCGCCACGGCCCCTACAGCCTCGACCTGGACCGCTACCGGTCCCTCTGTCGCTCGTGTCACCGCCGCGCCGCGGGCGTTGGGGGAGCGGTTGCCCTAGACGTCGACCGCGCGGTCTGGCTCTACCAGGCCGGCGCCAGCTCGCGCGGCATCGCCGCGCTGCTCGACGTCAGCCCCAACACGATCCTCCGCGCGCTGCGCTCCCGAAACGTGCCGATCCGACCGAGAGGCCGAACCCGATGAACACGACCGACCCGCTACGCGCAAGCCGCCTGACCACGACCTCCGCCAGCAGATCACATGATCACAGCCAGCTCTCCGACTCGACAGCTATCCATCAACAACTCAGCACAGGACACCGCCACAACGACAACAACAAGGACCAAGCACACCCACGCATCACGATCCTATGGTGCCCATCGCGAGCCCTGGCGGGCCCGCTCGGGGACGAGCACCGCGTCGCGAGCCAAGATCGTTTAAGTGCGGGCATCGGCCGCTCGCACGACGCGGATACCGCGCGGAGCCTCGGATGCTGAGCGTCTTCCGCGGGCACTCGGTCCGGTACCTCACGGACGAGGTGGCGAAGGCCCGCGAGGGCTACTACTCCGGCGCGGTCGCCGCCGGCGAGCCAGCAGGACTGTGGTGGGGCAACGGCGCGGAGACCCTCGGCCTGTCCGGCGAGGTCGACGCCGACCTGATGGAGGCCGTCTACACCCACCTCCGGGACCCAAGGGACCCACTTGCCCACGACGCGGCCACTAGGGAGAGTGCGGCCGCGTTGTCGAGCGGGCACCGCAAGTACAAGACCGCTGACCAGATCTACGCCGGCGTTCTGGAGGCCAACCCCGGGGCCGGGCCGGAGGAGCGGGCTCAGCTGCGCAACCAGGCCGCGCGCTCCGCCCGTCAGGCCGTGTCGTTCATCGACGTGACGTTCTCCGCTCCGAAGTCGGTGACGGTGGCGGGACTCGCGTTCGAGCGGGCCGCGAACGAGGCGCGCGGCCGCGGCGATCTGGAAGCAGCGGCGGCGTGGGACGTTCGCGCCCAGGCCGTCGAGGACGCCCTCATGGCTGGCTCCCGGGCCGCTCTCGCCTACCTGCAGGAGCACGCCGGCTACTCCCGTGTCGGGCACCACGGCGGCGGTTCGGGCCGCTGGATCGACGCGCATGAGTTCGTCGTGGCGCAGTTCCTGCAGCACGACTCCCGCGAGCGCGACCCGCAGTGGCACGTCCACGCCGCGATCCTCAACCGAGTTCTGTGCTCCGACGGGGTGTGGCGAGGTCTGGACGGGAAGGCGATCGACGAGCACAAGGCCGCCGCCGGGGCGCTCGCCGAGCGCGTCATGGAGGCCTACCTCGCCCAGTCGGTCGGGGTTCGCGCGCAGACCCGCCCGGATGGGATTGCCCGGGAGATCGTGGGCGTCGACCGGGAGCTGATGGATCTCTACTCGTCGCGGTCGCGCCAGATCGGTCCGAAGGCCGCTGCGCTGATCCGCGAGTTCGAGACCAGCGTCGGGCGCGCGCCGTCGTCGTACGAACGGGTGGTGATCCACGAGCAGGCCACGCTCGCCACCCGCCGGGCGAAGTCGCACGACGGGGAGACCCGCGAGGAGCAGTTCGCCCGGTGGGAGGCGATGGCCGCCGAGCGCATCACCGGCGGGCTCGTCCCGCTCGCCGAGCGTCTCCTCGAGCAGGCCGCCGGCTCACCCGACGAGTTCTCACCCCTCGACGTCGTGGAGCGCGCTGTCGCCGACGTCGGCACGGCCCGCCAGCACTACAACCGATCCGACGTGTTCCGCGCCGTGTCGAACGCCCTGCCGGGCCATCTCGGCATTGCCCCTGACGAGGTTCTGCCCCTGATGGACGGTCTCACCGACGCCGCGATGGAACGCGTCCAACAGCTCACCCCGAAGCAGGACACCGCAGCGATGCCGCCCGAGCTGCTCCTGGCCAACGGCGAGTCCGTCTACGCGCGTCACGGGTCCACCCGCTATGCCACACCTGGCCAGCTCGCCGCCGAGCGCGCCCTGATTGCCGCCGCTGTCCAGCGTGGCGCCGCACAGCTCGACGACCGCCAGGTCGACGCCGTGACCGCGCGGTTCGCTACGTCCGGGATGACGCTCGGCGCCGACCAGGAGGCTGCACTGCGCGGTGTGCTCACCTCCGGTGCCCAGGTCGAGGTACTCACCGCGGCCGCCGGCACCGGGAAGTCGTTCGTCGTCGGCGCGATCGCAGACAGCTGGACCAACCCACCACCGGTTACCCCGGACGCTCAGCCCGACCCGGACGATCCGGCCCTGAGCCGGCGCGTGTTCGGACTGGCCCCGTACCAGGTCGCGGCCGACGTCCTCGCCGGCGAAGGCCTCGCGTCGAAGAACATCCGGGCCTGGCTCGCCACGCAGGGCCGGCTCGACCGTGCCCGCCCTGGCGTTCCTGCGACCGGACCGAACGGTGACGACGAGGCGTGGCGGTTGCGCCGCGACGACCTGGTCGTGATCGACGAGGCCGGCACCGCCGAGACCGGTGACCTCCTCGCGATCTACGAGCGCTGCGCTGCCGTCGGTGCGAAGCTCCTGCTCGTCGGCGACCCGCGCCAGCTATCCGCGATCGGCCCCGGTGGCGCGCTGGCCGACCTCGCGGAGCACGGCATCGCCTACCAGCTCACCGACGTCCGCCGGTTCAAGAACGGGTGGGAAGGCTCCGCCTCGTTGCGGCTGCGCGAAGGAGACGCGTCCGCGCTCGCCGAGTACGACCGCCACGGCCGGATCCTCGACGGCGGCACCGCCGAGCAGGCCGAGGCCAAGGCCACCCGAGCGTGGCTGGCCGACACCCTCGACGGCCGCGAGGCCCTCCTGATGGTCGCCACCAACAGCGCCGCCGCGAGGGTCGCCGCGTCGCTGCGTGACGAGCTCGTCCGGCTCGGCCGCGTCCAGGAGGAAGGGGTGCCGCTCGGGATGGGCGACCAGCTGGCCGAGTGGCGCGGCGTGACTGCCGGAGTCGGTGACCTCGTAGAGGGTCGTGCCCTGGCCTGGCACCTCGCCCGGTTCGAGGACAACGTCGCCGCCCCTGTTACCCGCAAGGCCTACCGCGTGCTCGCGACCCGCGCCGACGGCGGGCTCACCGTCGCGCCCGTCGAGGCCCGCCGCTGCCACGCCGACGCTGATGAAGCTCGCGAGGGGGAGTGGAACGACTGGGGTGAGCAGCAAGGCCCACCGATGCAGCTCCCCGGCAGCTACGTGCGTGAGCACATCTCGCTCGCCTACGCCTCCACCAAGGACGCCGCCCAGGGCCGGACCGTCGACACTGCCCACACCGTCAACGGCGCAGCCGTCGACAGCGCCAGCCTCTATGTCCCGCTGACCCGGGGCCGCGAGGCCAACACGGTGTACGCCATCACTCGCCACCTTGCGCCCGACGCCGAGACCGGCGAGACCCACGACGTCGCCGCCCGCGACCCGCTCGCCGTGCTCACCGATCTCGTCGAGGCCATCCACGACGACTACTCCGCCGTCACCGAGCAGCAGATCGCCGAGTCCCGGGCCGCGTCGGTGATGACGCACCTGGACCGGATGGTCGACCTCATCCGCGAGGTCAACGCCGGCCGTGTCGCCGCCACCCTCGACCGGCTCGCTGCCACCGGCGCACTGTCGCCGTTCGACCGGCAGCGCCTCGCCGCCGACGACGCGTTCGGCTCTCTGGAGCGGCTCCTGCGCACCGCCGAACTCGCGGGCCACGACGCCGATGCTGTACTCGAGGCGGCCGTCACCGCACGCAGCCTCGACACCGCCGAAGCCCCTGCCCAAGTGCTGCACCACCGCATCACCACCGCGCTCACAGGCCGGCTCACCCCGCACCTTCGCAACGGCGTCGATGACCTCATCCCGTCGCACCTCCGCCACGACCCTTCCGCCGCAGACGCTGCTCTGAACCCGATGACGGAGAAGCGAGCCGACTGGCTCCGCCAGCTCGCCGACGCCGCCGACAACCGCCGACACGAACTCGGCAGCCAGACCGCCGCCGACTCGCCGGCCTGGGCGATCGACGCACTCGGCCCCGTACCCGACGGCGACGACCCGGCTCAGACCGTTGCTCGTCAGGACTGGGAAAGCCGCGCCGGCTGGGCGGCCGCCTACCGCGAACTTGTCGCGTACACCGACGAGCAAGACGCCCTGGGAGCCGCACCCGGCCGCGGCCGTGTCGAGCACGCTGCGATGTTCCGCGCCGCCCACGAAGCCCTCAACCTCTCCCACTCCGGGGAGGAGGAAGCCAGCCTCTCCGATGGAGCCCTGCGTGCCCGCGTCGCCGCATGGGAGCGCGAACGCAACTGGGCGCCGCGCTGGGTCGACGAGGAACTTGCAGCCACCCACGAGCATCGCGAACGCCGAGCCCAGGACGCCACCGTCTGGGAAGCCCACGCCGATACCCCCGACACCCCTCCGGACGACGCTGCACGGCTGCGGGCCGAGGCGGCCGCGGCACGCGCGGAGGTCGTGCAGCTCGACGCCCAGCTGGCCGACCTGGAGATGGCCAGCAACGCCCGCGCACTCTGGGCCGCCCACACGATGGTTACTCGCGACAAGGCCGAACGCAGCGAGTTCGAGCTGAGGGCTCGCGGCCTCGACCCCCGTGCCAGAGCTGACCGCACCACCGCTGAGGAATGGCTTGCCACCTACCGAGACAACCAGGCAAACGACGAGCGCGACCAACGCCATGTCGATGAGCATGATCTCGCACCCGAGCAGGCCGACAGCCACGATCGGCACGCCGACACCGCGCCAGTCGACATCACCGAGGACATCCGCGAACGCAGCTCACCGGACCCGACCGAGCACACCGACTCCCGGACGCGCCGCTACGTTCCGCCGCTCCAGGAGATGACCAAGATCGTCGAACGCGCCCACGCCACCGTCGACGAGCTCACCGCCCGCCGACCGGTTGACGACGCGCCGGCCGCCGCCGACGCGGCTGACCGCGCCGCAGAAGAGGACGCCCGCCGTGCCGATCTCATCCGCTGGTCCACCGAACCGGCCGCGGAGACCGCCGCAGCCAACGACGACACCGCCGTCGCCCTTGTCCGGGATCGGTAGGACCGTGTCAACCGCGCGAGGCGGCCCGCTGCAGTTCCAGCACGCGGGCCTCCAACCGCTGCGATCGCGCCGCCGTCAGGTCTGCCTCTCTCCGCAGCTCGGCCCGCTGCGCCGGCCCGAGCATCCGGCCAGCGCGCGAGAGAGATGCTCCGTACAGCTCGTCCGCAGGAACGAGCGATCCGTCGTCTCGACGGCGCGGGAGTGGGACCGGCGGCCCGACCCGACCATCCGACCCGTAGCGCCCGAGAGCCCACCGAAGCGTCCTGTGCGCGCCGGAAGCCCACTCCCGGCTGACCGGCCGGGGTGCCACGAACATGACGCCGAGCTCCTCGCAGTACTCCTCAGCCGGAAACCGCGGCGCCCCGGCCCACTCGTCCAATACAAGCTGCGCGGCCACCCGCTCTGATTCTGCCAACGCTGACGTCACCGGGCCTTCGAAACGCTCAGTCACAGGGCCGGGCCGGCAACCGCACAACCACGCCGCCGTCACCGCGACGCCCCCCGCATGCAGGTCCCGGGAGTGTCGCCAGTCGCCGAACGCGAGCCACAGCGCGTCGAAGACGGAGGCAGCCGGCACCGCCAACCAGCTGGGCGCAGCAAGCAGAGCCGAAGTGACCACGGGACGAGTTTGCAGCCAGCCCCTGACAAACACGCTACGTCCTCAGCCGTTTTACCCCAGAACCCCGGTCTTCCCTCCAGTGGGGCCGAAACCGTGTTGGTGACGGTCAGGAGATTCCGTCAGTGTGGCGATCGGTGGTGCCTTCCACGAGGCGGCGATCGACGAACAGGCAGGTGCGTGATGGCCTGCGCGCGCTGATCTCGGGAAGGTACGGCGGGGACTACTCCGACTCTGGGTCGCCTTGGAATCCGCTAAAGATACTGGCCGCACCCGTAACGCGCCGGGAGTGTCTACCGAATTAGGCATGGTGACCAGTCCGTCCGCCGACCCACCGCCTGCGGACCCACCGCCTGCGGACCCACCGCCTGCGGACCCACCACCTGCGGACCCACCACCTCCGGCTCCTGCGGACCCACCGCCTGCGGGCGCCCCCTCGCTGCACTGGTCAAAAAAGACAATTGCTATTGTTGGAGCGATCTCGCTGGCAGTATTGGGTGGAGCCGCCGGGACCGTTTCGGCATTCATTATCGCACCTCAGCAACAGGTTCGACAGCAAAGAGGTTTGGACGACGCCCAGGCCGCAGCAGACGCGGAAACTCCGAGCGTGTTAGTCGAGGATGTGCGCTTTAGCGCGACTGATCCGTCAGCAGCGACATCTAAGGTGTACGAATTAGATCAAATGCGGAGATCCCTGCCTGCCGACAGTGCTGGCGGCCACAAGCGACTTCTGCCAAGTGGTGCCGGTGGTGTAATAATTGGCCATACTGTCGACTCCAGTGCGGATCCGGTGCAGCCTGAAACCTTGAGTCAGGTAAATGCCACACTTGTCGGCGCACATTACACCCCCGTTCGTATCGTTTCAATCAACGTTCACGTTCTGGCACGGTCTACGCCGCCGACTGGAACGCTGTTTCGGAGCACCTCAGAAGGCGAGACTCCCGATCCGACGATGGGGTTTGACCTGGATTCAGAAGATGCGACGCCGTTTGTACCTCTCCAAGACGGTCCTACTCCTCGAATTGGAAAGACTCGCTATTTTGACGTTAACCAGCTAACACTTACGAGAAACGAAAGTGTCTCCCTCCGCCTGATGCTCTTTGCACGCTCGGGAATGTACACTTTTGATTTTGATGTAAAGACGGACGACGGGCGCACGGCAACGATCGACAATAATGGTCAGCCGTGGACGGTCTCGTCGTTTGCCCGAAACTACGACCGTGCCTACACGGTCGACTTCAATGCCCCCACGGATCGTCAGATCGTGTCGTGCAATTGGCCGTTCTCATGTTGAGTCGAAAGACTTCATCCAGTAAGCGGTTCTCGTTGAAGGGGTGTCAATTTCTACTGCTTATAGGTCTCAGTGCAACGGTGACGATGTGCTTGACGGCAGGCGCGTGTTCGTCGGTCGAAGTTAATGGGATCGAATCCGCTGGCAATCCTGCCGTAAGTAGTGTCACCGGTGCCCCAGATGCCGTACACAGTCCGTGCGGAACACCCGCGGTCAGTCAGCGTGATGGGTCGCCCTTGCCGATCGAATATCAACATACCGCGACGGAAGTATTTGTAGCTGCCTGCAATCATAACTACTTGCAGCTGCAGCAACTAATGGCGGACCCCTTCATTTACGGAGACAAGCAGTCAGGGAGTCCGGCCTTCGTTGTGGGCACCTTGAGGCGCGCTTACCCGGACAACTCCGTATTTGACAATCTGGCGCGAATGATGACGACGCCGCCGTATTTCGAGCAGGATGGCCTGCATTATAACTATCATGCATCGATCGCGATTTTCTCTCGCCTCTACACCGAAAAGTCGTGGTCGGAGTACTCTTATGACCCTTACGATACTACTTCTGACAATAGTGTTGGCACGGTGGATTGAGAACGGCTGGACTGAATCTTGTTATATGCGATCACTCTCGTTAGCCACGTTGATGACGGCGCTGTAGCGCCTCAGCCCGATCGCTCGCAGGGTTGGGGCTGCAAAGCAATCAACTCGAGCACGTCAGTCCTATAACGTCAGATGCTGCCCTTGCGGCGTTTGAGCGTGCCGGCGCCGAGGAGATATACGAGCGTGGCGGCGAGGTGTACTGCCGCCTCGCCTTCGGCCAGCGTCTGGTCGCGAGAGTTCCGGCCGCCTCCGTGACGGGAGACCTGCCCAGTCCACAGTCGGTCGAGCATCGCGACCAACGGCTGCACCGAACCCTCGCCGTCGTTGTCTAGCAAAACGAACTGCCACTTGTCGGGTGCGTCGCGAAGATGGTTGCGCACGGTGCCGAGCGTTGCGGAGCTGGCCGCCGCAGCTTTTTCCAGTACTAGCGGACAGGCGACTTCCTCCACCGCTCGCACAGCCTCGCGATACGCGGCCGTTGGGTCAGGACGCAGACCGTAGATGTGACGCTTTGCGTCGCTGAGCCGCTTGCCGGCCGTAGACGGGGAGTTGGTGATGGTGCGAGTGAGAAGCTCGTCGACTGTTGGATCGAGACGGTGGTCCAGCCGAGGCGGCAACGACCAGTTCACCTCATACGCGGAGCCGGCCTCGGTGAGCAATTTGTCGAGGCGATCGACGGTGCGGGCGCGTTCACCAGCCCACTGCGTGGGGATCTTGCTCCAATCGAAGTCGGCGGGGACGACCGGGGGCACCTCCGATGGCACGGGCTCGATACCAGAGTTCTGGACTTCCCACCGCAAGTGATCGTCGAGCTGGAGAGCTTGATCGACCGCAGCGAGCAACTGCTCGCCGGTGGAGAGGCCAATGGCCTTGCGTTTAGTCTGAGGGTCGGGGTTTGAGGCAGTGGATCTGTAGGTGGCGGGTGACGCGGACGACGCTGGGTTGGTCTTTGCGGGCGGGGAAGTCGCCGGCCTTCTTGGTGGCGCGGGGGCTGGCGCGGTCGGGGCGGCGGCGGACGAAGAATCTTGGGTCGAGGATCTTGAGCAGGAACGTCGCGAGGGCCAGGTCAGCCTGGTGAGGGGGGAAAGCCCGCCGTGACCGAATCGGTCGCGGCGGCCAGGACGTGCGGGAAGCTGATCTGGTCGGGTGGGATGCCGGTGGCGTCCACGGCCGCGCCGATGAGGGTGTGGATGGCCTGGTAGACCGCGAACAGGGCCCACATCTCCTGGGCGACGCCCTCGGGGTCCTTGCTGCGCAGCACCGCCATGCCCGCTCCCATGTCGGTCTTGTGGTGCCCGATCACGGTCTCGCACTCCCACCGCATCGGGTAGGCGCAGGCCAGGTCCAGCGCGGGGTGGGCCTCGGGGTCGAGCAGGTCGGTGACCAGCGCGAACACCTCCGAGGTGTCCTCGTTGTCGGAGCCGGCTGTGTCGTGGGAACCGGCAGGGCGGCTGTGCACGGTGTACTCGATGACCCGCACCATGATCGGCGCCCCGTCGGCCTTGCGGCGCGGCTGGAGCACGGCCAGGTAGGTGCCGTCGGCGAGCACCTGCACCGGAGTCAGCCGGAACGACGCCGAGGCCCGCCACAGGATGTGCGCGCCGCTGGCGAGGACGTCGCGGGCCAGGGTGTGGGACAGGAAGTTGCGGTCGGCCAGCACCAGCATGTCCTGGGCGAACGCCGGGAGCAGATCCCGGGCCAGGGTCTGCTCGCCGACCGTGTACGGGCCCTGGGCGGCCCCGATCAGCGCCCCGGTGCCCGACTCGGCCGCGACGATCCAGCGGACCTGCGGGAACGCCCCGTCCCGGGTCGCGTTCGACGGTCGCCCGAAGTACTCGGCGTTCTCCGCAGTGTTGGGCACATCGGTGGTGGTGCCGTCCATCGAGACCACACGCAGCCCGCAGCAGAACACCCCGGCCACGTCGGGGGCGCCGACCGGGCCGGCGACGGAGTCGAAGAGCATGTGCAGCGGATCGGCACCCAGCTTGGTCCGGGCCCGCGCCAGGCTGGAGATGTTCGGGGGCCGCCACCGCCGACCGCCACCGGCGTCGACCCAGCCGTGCGGGTCCAGGACACCGTCGAGCAGCTGCTGGCCACGGCGGCGGTGATACAACGCGTCCACCAGCTTGATCATCACTCGTCCGTAGCCGCAGTTCGGGCCCCGGAACAACCACAACGCCAGCACGAAGTACACCACCAACCGTGCCGGCAACAGACGGCGACGCTGCTCCCGGGTGTCGGTCGCGGCCACGATCTCATCCACCAACGCCGGTGGGAAAGCCCTGGTCAAAGCCCCCACCGACACCCGATCGGGAAGCCAGCCCTCCGGTGAGAGCCCCTCGGACCCGTCATGCGCCACACCCGTGATCATCCCGCGACACGAGACACAACCCGTGCACCTCAAGCAGTGTGTCGCGATCTAAAGCAAGGCCATTGGG
>JGI26535J51212_1002179_pt1 | contig 14829 bp, 8 predicted proteins | sample ThiBiot_750_biof_2_FD_51212 | JGI IMG/M metagenome (IMG submission 51212) | reverse complement strand
GCCATATCGTAAATCTTATCAGGGACAGTTTTAATTATGACCGGGTGGAACTTTTCCTGCTTTCGGAGCCGGACCGGTTACTGATCCTGGACGCCTCCACGGCGGTGCAGAGCGCCGTCCAGTTTGATTTGAATGAAGGTGCGGCCGGGGTTTTAGGCCAGGTTTTAAATAAAAATGAACTGATTTTTGTACCGGATATGCTTAACAGCCAGCGCTACAGGCCGGAGAGTCGCTTACCCACCCTGCGCACCAGGGTGGCGCTGCCGGTGCGGTTCGGCGGAAAAACCTTTGGAGTACTTGATTTACAACGGGATAGTGTCATGCAGCACAGCCGGGAACAACTCCTTGGCCTGCAACTCCTGGCCGACCAGGTTGCTATCACTATCCGCAACGCTGACTCCTACAGCGAAGCCGTAGCCGCCCGAAAATTAGCCGAAAAGGCCGATAAACTTAAAACCATGTTACTGGCAAACGTCAGCCACGAATTTAGAACACCCCTTAACATCATTATGGGCTATACCAGGGGAATCCTTGATGATTCAGGCGCCCATAACTACAACTTACCCGCCGGTTTGGTCACCGAGCTTAACCACATCCACACCAGCGCCGACCATTTACTCCACCTGATCAATGATTTGCTCGATCTCTCCCAGGCTGAAATAGATGAACTTGAAATTTACCCGGCGATTATTGACCCCCGGCCACTCCTTGAAGAAGTGTTTCTGAGTTTAGCAGACCTGAATAACGAACTACCGCAAAGCTCAAAAGAGTGGCAATTTGAAGTACCTCCCCGCTTACCGCTCATCCAGGCCGACCCGGTGCGGCTGCGCCAAATTTTGATTAATCTTCTTTCAAATGCCAATAAATTTACCCGTGAAGGGGCGATTACCCTTGGGACCGATGTCCAGGCACCCTACCTGCATATCTGGGTGGCGGATACAGGCATCGGTATTCCGGCTGACCAACAAGATCTGATTTTTGAACCCTTTATGGTGGGCCAGCCTTCCAGCCAGTATGCCAGGGAAGGTATCGGCCTGGGCTTAAGCATCACCAGCCACCTGGTAACCTTGCACCGGGGTAGCATAAAGTTTGAAAGCAAGCCCGGCCTGGGTACTACCTTTCATGTTCAACTTCCATTGCCTAATCTGAAAGGCAAGTTAGTTTCTTCAGCCACAGGTAATAAGCAGACTCTGGTCTATATCTCAAACCGGTCAGAATTTCCAGCCGAGATGGAACAGCTTCGCCAGCAAGACAACCTGAACCTATACCAGCTCAGGCCTGCCGAAGTCCGTACCCGGCTGCTAGACCTGAAGCCCACGATCTTAGCCTGGGATAGTACTAACCTTAGTGAAACCGACTGGTTAGCCATGAATTTCTTGCGGACTACCAGGCAACTGGCCGAACTACCGCTCATGCTCTATGGAAATATTTCCAGGGAAGGAACACTCACAAGCCTGAATAATATTTTGCTAAAGCCTTTTAGTGGTCAAACATTAGCTACAATGCTGGAGGCGCTGGGTCCAACTCAATTGCGGGGAGACGTACTAATCATTGATGATGATATAAAGTCCCTTGACTTTTATGTGCAATTGGTAGAATTAGCTATACCGGGTGCCGTTGTGCACCGGGCCGAGAACGGCAGGAAAGCAATTAACATTCTGAAGGAATTGACTCCCAGCCTGGTAATAGTGGACCTGATGATGCCTGAAGTTGATGGATACCAGGTAATTGAGTGGCTGCGTCAGAACCCGTCTACCCGCAATGTGCCGGTGCTGGTTGTAACCGGAAATTTACTTTCGACAAAAAATATTGAGCGACTTGATTACCCCAGGGTGTTATTTCATAGCAAAGATATTTTAGAGACAGGTGAGACAACTACTATTCTACAAAAATTTGGGGATGGAGAGGGCTTTTTATCTCAAACTAACAGCCTTTTAGTAAAACGGGCTATCGCTTATATCCATGAGAACTATAACCAGCCTCTTTCTTTTGCAGAAATCACCCAGGAGTTGGGGATAAGCAAAAACCAACTTGGTAAAATATTCCACGAAGAACTTGGTATCGGACTGTGGGACTATCTTACCCGTTATCGAATCAAAGAAGCCAAAATCTTACTAGAATCAACAGATTTAACCATCGCAGCAATAGCTTCCAGGGTTGGTTTTGATGATCAATCTTATTTTGGTAAGGTTTTTAGAACAATCATAGGTCAGACTCCCAAGCAATATCGTTCAAATATAAGTCGCCAGGGTAGAGAACTTCACATTAGTAAAAATTAGGCAGTGATGTTTCACCACTTTCAAGGAGTAGACAAAGCTGAGAAAAAAGATTGTATATTTATCGGGAAAGGAAAAATATGGGCAGCAAATATCCACAGAAAATATACAAGGCTGAATTCAAATGAGAAACTGTTAGGCTCCTCGAAACCAGTGGCAAAAGCGGGGCTGTAATTACCCAGGAGTTAGCCATCTCGGATAGTAGCCCCAGAATTCACGCAGCTTTACGCGCTAAAGGTGTAAGCTGCTCTCGTCACCGGGTAGTCGGGCTGATGCGTGATGCGCAAGAAAGAGTTGGTGTCGTGCTGGCGGCGCAAGCTCACCTGGTTATTACTCCTGTTTTCTACTTTGGTCGGTGAGAAACAGACTTACTTTACCATTTTGTGATGACCTTTTCCTCTTTTACCTAAATTTTGTCCGGCACCAAAAAGACTCTTCAAAAATTTGTAAATTAAAACTCCCAGTGAATACTATAGGCATTTACTGGGAGTTCTGTTTCGTATTTTACCCTATCAGCGAACTCTTTAATCTTTCATAACTCTAGCTTTTTCAAATGAAGCTTAACTTCAGTCCGAATAAGAAAGAGATAACGAGAAAAGAAAAGAGAAAGAAAGTCCCTTATTGGGTTAAGCTTTGCACCAGCAGCGGCACATACGGTGTGCCGAGGCCTGTGACATCATCCCAACCGGCGGTAGTGCGCAAAGAACTATCCGCCCCTTCGACAACCTGGCCGCTGGTCCCAACCGGCACCGAATTGATAGTGCGGAGAGTTGTTTTGGGATTGGTAGCTGTGCCTGTATTGCGCAAAAGAGCGGTTGGGCTGGTTGGCGGCATCACATCAACAATAGCGCCGTTTCCCGAACCAAGCTTGTAAAGGGCCGGATTTACAAACCCGACCCGGCCATGATTGGCCTGGACCGCCAGGGCCAGCACACCAGCAAATAACGGTGAAGATAGGCTGGTTCCACCGATCCGGCGCTCACAATACTCGGTCTGGTTTGTCAATTTGGTACAACCTGCGTCAATAGAAGTATCTCCGCTAATTGCATAAGTTTCACCGTAAACCACTCCCGTATTGGGGTCACCGACCATCGAAACATCCGGGACTACCCGGTGAGGAGAACTAAAGGTGACAGTTTGCCCGCTGGCAGTAGTGGTAGAAGTAGCCAGGGTTGTGGGTACCACCCCCTTTTGATAATCCGGTTGTGCAAAAGTGAGACTTATACCACCACCGCTACCATAGAGAAAGCCTGGAGGCCAGGGCGACCAGCCGCTACCGTTCACCGCAAAGTGAGTGGTTGAGTAAGTTCCTGGGAAATTAAGCGGATAATCGTTTGGCGAAATAGTCGCCCCCTGCAAACCACTAAAGTAAGTTCCCCAACCCCATTCGCTCTTGGCACCGGTGGCATCTTTTAAGGCGAGACTGGTCCCGCCAACCGCGGTCACCCACGGGCTGGTAGCCGGCCAGCTACCCATAGCTAGACCCCTGGATGCGGCCACATCACCATCATCTCCAGAAGAAAAGAGTACGCTGATACCCTGGGCGGCGGCTTGCATGAAAGCTTTTTCGTCTGCCTGGATATGTCCATAATTCTTGGTGTACTCTCCGGTAATACCCCAGCTATTGGTAATAATATCGACCATATTGTTGTCAATGAGATGAATAAGAGCGTGGTCGAGGGGTTGGTTTGAGTTCTGCCCACCGGCGTAAACAATCGTAGCGCCAGGCGCCATCGCATGGACCCAGTCCACGTCAAGTGACTCTTCGCCGTACCAACCTTGTGGGTCATAACGATTTTCCGGGAAATTGTAGGTTCCCGGCACAACCACCTGCTGGAAATTGCTGCTATCTAACAGGGGCAGACCATAATGGGCTGAAAAGAGATTAACATCCTGGACAATAGTCGGCGAAGCAAAAGCATCGGTAATGCCTACCCGCACGCCGCTACCGGTAAGGTTTGTTTTATCCACACCATAAGCCGCCCGGATTTGGGGTGGAGTATAACCGCAAACTAACCAGGGAAGATTTGAACCATACTGGTAAGCAGACGGTGAAACTGTCGCATCATGGTCGCTCCAGTAGGTTGAGCAAGGACCAGGAGTAGCATAACCTTCACCCGGCGGGGCATTATCCCCGGTACGGATATAAGGAGTAATCAATTGCTCACTTTCATCAAGGCCACCGATAAAATAAACCAACGGGGCCAGCGAAGCCGGAATAGTGGGAGCCTGGGCGTTGGCCCGTAAATTCTTCCCATTATAAGTGTACTGGTTCTCGGTAACTCCAAAAGCTTTTTCGATTTGAGCAACCGTACCGCTGGCATCCACATACATGCTGTTGGCAGGGTTGTATTCAACCTTGAGACTATTGGCGCTCAAGAAATCGGTTACTGCTTTCAAATTGGCCTGAGTTGGTGAATACAGGGCGTGGAACTGGTCGGGTGTAATGAAGTGCCGGTACTCTTTGGTGCCGGGTGTATAGAGGTTGTGGATAAAGGTCTGCAGGGCACTTTCATTGTTCAGGTTCAAATAAAGACTGAAAGTGACCCGTCCATTAGGGTCGGAATGCCCGGTAAAGGTAGCTTGAGATAACCAGGGCGCTACATTGCCATTCAAGGTAACTTTCCCGTTTCCGTTATTTGCCGCAGTTGCCACAGGTGTTACGCCTGCGTCAAACAGGGCCAAAATAAGCACCAGGAATAGAGAAACCGCTGCCAGGACTCTAAATTTCATACGTCCTCCTGCTAGAAATTATTCAGTTGTTGAAATGGAAAGAATTGTGCCAGTTTCCTGGCCAAATAGCGATAAAGTGTTTGACCCTTTTTAACTTACAAACAAATCATCGCACCCTTAACAAGTTACAAGCGTGAATTAAGAATAGCATAGTGATTTTAAAGGTGCAATACTTTTCGCTATACTAAATTAGGCCGAGTTCAATTTAAGACAAACCGGTTTACCCCAATATCTGCCTTGTGGGTTATTATTAAATAAGGGAAAGAACTCAAGCGGGAGGGGGCAGCAATGAACAGGCGAAAATTAGCTTACCGCTTCGGCTTTGGTGCCGTCGCCCTGTTAATATTTGGCTACCCAATTACATTGGTCACTTTGTGATTACCTATCCCTGGGTAGGCTAAAGCAGAATACGCCAGTATCCTGGACCACCTGGGCTTTGAACTGAGACGAATAATGCTTTCTACTTACACTCATTATTTATTCAATCCACCTTAACCAAGCTTCGTTTTGTGTCGTAATTCTGGGGACCATTATAGTTTTGTAAAATCTTTCGCCGAAGGCGGATAGTAATAGCTTATATCAGGAGAATAAGGTGAACTGCCCCAGGTCTCAATTCAACAAAACCGCCATGAGAACGCCAGGCGGTTTATTGAGGGGTATGAAGAGCAGCATCATTACTTCAGATTGCGCGAATACCGTAATGAAAAGATAACCCTCAAAAGGAAGCGAACCCTCCACAAGCTGCGATTTGAGGAAATTAAAAAGGAGTTTTTAGCTACATAGCCCTCTGAAATTTAAAAAGGATTTTCTTTACCACCTCCAGGTTTTCATCACTTTGAGGTTCTGGTTTAGACACTACCCATTTACGGGCTGTCTATCCCTGTTTCTCCCTCTGCGGTAGATGGTATACCCAGCCAGGAAAATAATCAGCCAGCAACCACCTGAAAGGTATCCGCCCAATACGTCGGTCGGATAATGCACTCCCAGGTAAATCCGGCTAAACCCTATCAGTAAAATCATTAGTACTGCCGCGACCATAGCCAACCATTTTAACCACGGTACTTTTATAAAGTGAAAACTTAACCAGATTAAAACCCCGTAAAAGCAGATTGAACCGGTGGCATGCCCGCTTGGGAAGCTATAACTGGATAAATGTTGTCCGCCCGGCAACAGTTCAGGCCGTGCCCGGCGGAATATAAATTTCAAAATTTCATTTAAAATAGCGTTGCCGCCCACCAAAATAACAACCAGCCAGGCCAGGTTATAATTTTTGCGCCAGACCAACCATCCAAACGTAAGAGCAGTCAGAATGGCAGTTCCCAGGGGGCTGCCGACATCGGTAATTATGGTTAGAAAGGCACTCAACGGTGGGCTTGCCAGGCTGTAAGCCCAAAGAGCAATATTGTGATCAAGGTTAGTTAACTCTTTATCAAAGACGGCATCGGCCAGAAAACCGAATAAGAAGATTAACAAAATTGCGCAAACAACCGCAAAAATGGCTATAAACCACGAGTTTTTTACAACATCTACAAAAGAATTAGACAGTTCTTTCCGGTCGGGCGACCGGTCTTTATTTTCCGATAAATGATGTGAGTCCATTGCCATAATATTTTACACCTCACTGTTTTGATTCTTTATTGATATAGACAGGCTACACTTACAACTGTGACCCTTTAACAAAAGCTTGAAAGTTTGAGTGAAAATTTCCAATTACCTTCTTACAGATGAAACTTAGTCCGGTTGGCCGGAAAAAGGGGGTAGTAGACCCAGCCCTTACCGGGGCCGTAACTTAAAAAGTTGTGGTTAATGTTCAAAGGTAAGGGTTTCAAATTCTTCTAACAGCCAGGAATCGGGCATTCTTCCGACCTGGTATGGGAAGAGGGACGAGTAAAAAGGTTCTTTTTTCTCCTTTAGAATAGCCTCGTTTCGGTCAGCCTGTTCTTTCCATACTTTACCGACCAGTTCTTCAACCGTACAAGCCCGGACTGCCGCAGGGGTCATTTTCAGGTGTTCCGCCCACAAATTTACCCTGAGACTTTTAGTAAGTTCGGGATCATGTACCAGGACATTGATTTCACTGTCCGTTACCAGGCCCCGGTTGTTTAGATTGGCCGAGCCAACCGAAAACCACTCGTCATCTACGATGGTTGTTTTTGAATGGACATAAATACCCCGGTAAGTAAAAGGATGGATACCCATTCCCGGCCCTGAGGTATAGAGGGTGTAAAAAGAAACGATGCCCCGCCCTTTATCAAGGTTACGAAGTTCGTTTACATGCCGGTCGTTATCGTATTTACCGTCATCAGCATGGGCTGGTAGCACAATGACAATACGAAGGGGAGCGGAACGCGGTTTTTGGATAGCCTTTTTAAGAGCTTTCAGGATATGGGGTGACCAGAGATACTGGTTTTCAAGGTAAATAAAATGTTTGGCCCCGGCAATCAGGTTTAGATAGCTGTGGTGGATGCCAAATTCACCTTTCTCGGCAAACTTGTAAACCCGGCGGGGAATGGTCCTGATTACCTGGGCAGGCAGATGCCAATCCGGGTCATTTGGGGGTTCACGGTGCGGCAATGGTTTAAGAGGTCCTGGGGCAACCGCCTCCCAGCGCTGTCGAAAGTTTTTTTCAACATCGGCTACGATTTCGCCTTCAAGTTTTAATTGGACATCGTGCCAGTTTAGCCCGGATCTTAAAGGGTGGTCATTACTATCAAAGCGGTCCCCGGCAAAACTGGTCAGGTCCATCCCACCGACAAAGGCTACCCGTCCATCTATAACAACCGCTTTCTGGTGATGGCAGTGGGTAATATGCTGGCTATCGTCCAGGATGATTTTAAAATCACCCGTTATCGCGGCTTCCAATTCTTTCTTTACCTGGGCAGTCTCTTTGCGGTTGGGTTTGAAAATAAAGTTGGCCCCATTCCATAAAAGGATTCGAACAGCTGCTTTTTTTGAAACTGTGTCGAGCAGGTCGGTAATTCTTTCGTGCCTGAGTTGGTCGCTACTGTCGCGGCCAACCGGTATATAAGGAGTTAAAACCCATCCGGCAATATAGACGTAATTTTCTGCGCCATCCAAAGCTTTTTTTAATTCGGTAAAATAATTCTCCCCATCGATAAGAGGAGTTACCCGATTCTTCAGGCGGGGCGGGGTCCCACCCGGATACCACTGCTGGTCCTGGCCCCACCATTTACCGGCCCGGTTACTTCTTTCGGTTTTAGCGGACAATTTGCCCCGGTTCAGGGTGAACCTGTAGCGTTTGAAACCTTCGAAAAACTTGTAGAGCCTCCGCAGAGCCCACTCTCCAAACTCAAAACCAATAAAGGCCATTTCTTTACTTCTTTCTTTTTTCAAACTGGAGCGGTGTAATAGCAATTCCGCAACTTAGCCAAAAACTGAAATAGGTTACTTACCTGGGGTCGAAGGGACTTTGATTGAAATAATTTCAGCCACCAATCTGCTTTTTTCGCCAGTCTTTTGCCCCTTAACCTTGATATAGTCGCCTTCTTTTAAAGCGGCAAATACCTCGTTCATCCCTTTACGTTTCTCCCCGCCATTCTTTAGAATGGTTTTTTCGGTGACAATTATGGTAAATAATTGTTTTTTCTTCTTAAAACGCAACCCTACCAGTTGATCAATTCCGGCTTCCAGGATACGAATTGTTACTTTCCTGGTCTTTTTGGCCTTTGGGTTTCCAGTTTCAGTCTGGACCCGTTTTGTGGTCTCGAAGCTGTCTCCGGTCACCTGGAGTTTTTGTATCCGTGCGGAAACTTGAGGAAGTTCTTCTTCCTTAAGAAAAAGTTCATCGTCATAGGCGGAAGGCACCAGCATATTTACTCCCTTGGGAATGACGGATACCAGGTATTCTTTTCCATAAGAAGAAAGTTTTTCGTCTGAATCGGCCTTTCCACCATCCAATTGAATCTTCAAGGGAATCTCGCTTAGAAGTCTTATTTTGGCTGCTCGAAAGGTTTGAGCGTCCTCTAGGTCAGGATGTTTTTTTACCAGAAGGTCGAAAATCTGGCGGGAAACACCCAGAGGGTTGGTTTCAGGCAGGATACAAATGTCGAGCAGGCCGTCATTTATATAAGCCTGGGGTGTAAAGCTAGTGAACCCGCCATACTGACGAGTATTACCAATTACAACCTGTCCAGTTCGTCCCTGCCAGGAAATACCATCCATCTCTATTTGAAGAAAGACCGGTTTTAACGAGACCAGAGACTTTACACCTGCGAGTCCTACTTCAAGTTTTCCAATCCTGTTTTTTAAAGGCTTGGAAACATTGGAAATAACTGTTCCATCAAAACCAAACCCGGCCATTAGCAAAAAATACTGCCCTTTTTTATTGTCCGAACTTAGATGGCCGACATCAACACGGCGGTGCACTCCTCCCACCAGTTGCAAAGCCGCTGCTGCCAGGTCAGATGAAATCCCTATCTCTTTACACCAGAGATTGACCGTTCCTCCAGGTAAAGACCCAACAGCAACGTCAGTCCCGACCAGGCCATTTATGATTTCGTTTAAGGTGCCATCGCCACCGCAATTAACAACTATCTCAAAACCTTCTTTGGCGGCCTCTCGTGCCAGTTCGGTAGCCATACCACCTTTCAGTTTATGGCGGACCTCCACCTCCCAACCGTGAGCTTTCAGGACAGGGATAACCGGGGATAAATCAATCCCACCCCGGCCTGAACGTGGATTCGTTATCAAACAAGCATGTACACTCATCGGAAAGGTACCTTCTCCTTGTTACTTTATTACTCCAGGCTGCCTGCGTATAAAAATGAAAGTCTAAAAAGTGCCTGGTTACGGCTGCTGCACAATTCCCCAAATGTCAGATTAACCCTTTTTCGGAAACATTTAAGGCCAAAATCTCACAAATAGAAATTAGGCCAAAAATGCAAAAAGTAGATTTATTCCGCTCAACTGATTGAATTCTTCCTGCCTGTAAATTAAGGAGAATACTAAGCTAAGCCTTTAAGTTTTGGTTGAAGAAAGGTAGTTAAAGTGTCCTATAAATTACGTGGAATACCCATGGGAACCCAGGCCGGTTATAGTATTTACCAGCTATAACTCTTTTTTGATTTCCGTAATTGAGGCACCACTTAAATTGGCATTATTACCTCTTGAAAGTTTTCCGGAGGGATACCTGAGCCCTGGTTGGGGTACTTCTCTACCTTTACTGACCTTGTAATTTCTTACCATCGGTTGGTTTATGATTTCTGGCAATCCATTTTCCAACCAATAACCCTTTAGAAAATACAAAGTTTAATAAAGCAGCGAGGCAAAAAATATACCCTCATTTAAGGATTATATTAAATATAGGTCTTTAGCTGGAACTATCCTTAACAATTAGGTCTTCTGACCTATTTGAGAAAAATAGAACATAAACAGGAATCCGACACATTTTTGCAATGAGAGGATAAGCCGGGACTGAAATCATTGAAATCCAGGGAATAATGAACAATAGTCCGGCCCAGCACTTTATTTATGGCTTTGGGATAGAACACCTCTTTATCCGTTGTTACCTTTTCTGGCTTGTGTCCTATGGTTTCTACTGCTTTTTTGAAGTAAGACTCAGCCGTTTGGAGGTCTCGTACTTTCGAGAAAGAGGATGCTGCCAGGCGGCCCCGGTTGTCGATGGCCCGATAATAGTAATGGAGTTCCTTAATAGCATAAAGAGAGGGGGTTGCAAGTAATTCTTAAACTACCGAGAAAGGGGTGATTTAGGGCTCTATCAAGACGGAAAACTAACCTTTTATTTACCGCGAATCCGGAAATGACAGAACCACATTTAGGGCATTGAGCTGATAGTCCAATGGGCTGGGCAAACACCACCATTTTATCTTCTAGGGTAAAAATATGGTGATGAAAAAGCCTGGTAATTCAAAAGGAATTTCTAACAAATATTTTTCTTCCTAAATTTAGTGCAAGTTTAAAATGTTCTACAAATGTATTTACGTTTGTGAGTGACAGTTTGCACTAAATTTAGGAAGAACCCATGCCTGTCCAAAAAAGCTCTGACCCGACATGTAACCTCCCAATCCAATAAAGAATGAGAGTATTTACTTAAATGTCAAGAAAAATGGCTCAGTTCATCAAAAGTGACGCTCAACCGTATTGCCGGAGTCAGTGGTGCATTGCGGCCATTAATTGACAACAAAAAGCTTTATTTAGTTTTTGAAAAAATATGGCCTTAGAATAGGCTAAACTTCCCAAGCGACTAAAATTGTTTGAAAATTGCGCGGACCTCAAAATCAAGAATGAGTTTCCCGGCGCAGAGTTAAGAAAAGCGTCAGGATGATTCCCGCTACGAGCAGATACAACCCTATCCCACTTATAGCGCTTAAAGCGGAAAGGTTTTGGAGTAGAGCCACGATTAGTAAGGAAACGGCTACCCCGCCTAGGATGAGCCAATCACCAACAAAGAAATTAAAAACAGCTTTCAAAAACTTGATAACACCTCGCATATTTAGTTAAGTTCCTCCTGACTTAAAGGTAAAATCGGGTCATTAACCAGGGCGGCTTCATTTTGTAAGGACGCGCTGGTTTTGGCGCGGGTCGGGGACGGGATCGTACCCAGGTAGCGGACGAGGCCAAAGCTTGTCAGCAGGTAGACCCCGATTAAACCGAGTAGGGCCAGGTCAGCCCCGGGCCAATCAATGCCCAGCCCTTCCCCGCCCCAGAAGGTGCCAAAGCTGACCAGCATAATGCCTACCCCAAATTTGAGGGTATTTTCCGGCAGCCTTGTTAAAGGGCCGCGTACCAGAAAACCCACCACAAGAACCACGATTCCGGCCAGCACTGCACCTAAAGCCGAATAAAGCAGGGCTGAAGATTTCTCCTGGTCGGTCTGAGCGGCTGTGGTGCCAAAGGTTATCACGATAAAAGCAACTTCTAATCCTTCCAGTAGAACACTTTTGTAGGCGGTAGCAAAGCCAAAAGCATCGATTCTATTTGGTAAAGTTATACCCCTGTCACGCATCGCGCGCATTTCTTCTTCATATAAAGCTTCTTCATCGTGTAAAGCTTTATGACCGCTGTAACGAAGAATCGCTTTTTTTAACCATTTGAGCCCAAAAAGGACCAGTATGACTCCTACCACCAGCCGCAAAATCTCAATTGGAATGTAAACTACCAGGGCAGTTCCGAAGACGCCGATTAACCCAATCAACGTTATAACAGCCACCCCGGTACCCGCCAGGGCGGACTTCCAGTTAACCGTTACCCCGACTACCAGTACGATTGTCAGTGCTTCCACAAATTCGACGAGTGACGCCAGAAAAGCGGAAATTGCAGACGACCAGATCATTGAGAAAACTCCTTTGCCAGTTTCCTATTCGCATAAAACTTCATAGCTATAACGGTTATTGTCAACTTAAATTTTTGAAAAGACAATTTGAAGGATGAACTTGATCAAAGTAATTCAGACAAGAATTTAGGTTGACGGTTGTGTATCGAGGCGGCTGTAGTAAGCCTGGTTACTTCATTCCAGCTCGTAAATTGCTCCTGAATTTTGACACTATAATCCGCGGTACTAATCTTATGTCGCTCCAGCATCATTTCAACCACTCTGAGGCTGAGAGCAAAATTGATGTAGAGCCAAAAAGCTTCTTCAATTATGGCTGTAAGGTAGCAACGTCCTTTGTAAGAAGGGTTTGTCTTTATTTTCTGGGATTTGGTTTTCAGTTGAAAAGCAGCTCTCATAATTAATGATGCTTAGTAGAAGTTGGAAGCAGTATCTCACTTTATGATTGCTTTGGCTTTGTTAAATTGACAATACCGGACGCAATAATAACCTTTAATTTACCACGAATCCGGAACTGACAGAACCTCTACTGGCAGGTTAGCCGGAACAATCCGGCAGGTTTCAGGCGGCAATCCCAGCCAGCATTGCTGTTCTGAAGTGGTTGGAATGGAAGAGTAGGCAAGAAGGGTTGGTGAAGGTCCATCTACCAATTTCAGAAGTGTACGCCAGCGGCCAGCCACAAAAGAGCTTTCAACAACCCTGGCTTCCAGAGTGTTTGGATGACCAGGGTCTAGTTTAGCAGAAAAGAATTGCAAATCATCCGGTCTGATAAGTAACAGGCACTCCTCAGCACTGTTAACTCTACCAGATTCTGAAGTCCTAATACTTTCCTGATTAGCCACTCTCAATCGCACCTCGTTATAACCTTTAAGGTAAAAAGTATAACCTTCTACGCCTGAGATCAGGTTCCCTGGCAGGAGGTTTGCCGAACCCATAAATTTAGCTACAAAAGGGTTAACAGGATTGAAGTACAAATCAGTTGGAGAACCGATCTGGTGACACTCCCCCTCTTTAAGCACCATAATTCGGTCACTCATGGCCATGGCTTCGTTCTGGTCGTGGGTTACATTAATGGTAGTTACGTTTAGCTGGCGCAGTAAATTTACTATCTCACTACGCATGCTTTCTCGTAAAGCCGTATCCAGATTAGAAAGCGGTTCATCTAGCAGGAGAATACGAGGATTGGTTGCAAGAGCTCTTGCCATCGCCACTCGCTGTTGCTGACCACCACTTAGTTGGTAAGGAAACCTATGTCCCAGCCCGCCGAGATTAACCAGCTCCAGTAATTCGTTTACCCTTTTTTTAATCTGTATCCGAGGATAGCGTTGCAGATGCATCCCAAAAGCAATATTCTGGGCTACGGTTAAATGCGGCCAGAGAGCATAATCTTGAAAGACCATCCCCATCTGCCGCTCCTCAATCGGCATCTCTTTTTTACCGTCATAAAGTACCTGGTCTTCTACCTGAATCCACCCGTTATCCGGAGAAACAAGACCCACCAACATTCTCAATAAAGTTGTTTTTCCGCACCCGGAAGGACCTAAGAGTGATAGTATCTCCCCTCTTTCCAGCTCCAGATTTATATGGGAAACGACTCGCTTGCCTCCATAACTTTTACTCAAGTTCTTTACTTGCAAGTACATATGCACTCTTTTCTTCCTTTAACCGCCAGGTCACAAGACCGTTGATCAGGCTCGGTAATACTTTCAGTAAAACCAGCAGAATAGTTACAATAAAAACGCATAAAAGAGACAAGGCCATTCCCGGTCCGACCTGGAACGTGTTGAACAGAGCAATTACCTCGACTGGTAGGGTTGGTTGTCCAGGAGGATAGAGTAGCTGGGAAGCTGCCAGTTCAAACATTGTACTGGTAAACATTAGCAGCCAGGTCGAAGCCAAATTTCCCCTCATAATGGGTGCTACCACCGAGCGCAGTAAATTGAAAATACCTGCCCCCTGTACTCTGGCTGAGTCCAGTATGTTTTGTCCGACCTGCTCTAGAGCGCCAGCGCTCAATTGAGTAGTTCGGGGAAGGTGACCACCGACATAAGCCGCAAGTAAAATCCAGAGCGTTCCATAAATCCTGAAACCCTTCCCACCAATGCCTATATATTTGAGATATGGAGCGTTCCAGGCAAAAATATAACCTACCGCCAGGATGAGACCAGGAACCCCCAGAGTAATTAGGGTGAAAAAGCCCAGGAACCGATGACCAGTCAGGTTGGTGCGGTTGACAACAAAGGCTACGATAAAACCTATCAGTGTGGCAATGGTAGCCGCTGCCAGAGCCAGCCAGAAAGTTCTCACCAGAGATGCGAAACTGTCGGAGCCGATAGTAAGAGCTTTAGTGTAATTATCAAGGGTCCAGTTGTCGGCGGTGAAACCCAGGTTATAGGCATGTAGGAGGGACATCAGGACCGAGGTTACAAATGGAATAACAAAACCGAGAAAGATGATCACAAGGGTGAAGATAACCGCCGCAATCTTCCAGACTCCCAGTTGGATTGGCCG
>JGI26535J51212_1002092_pt1 | contig 15297 bp, 9 predicted proteins | sample ThiBiot_750_biof_2_FD_51212 | JGI IMG/M metagenome (IMG submission 51212) | reverse complement strand
GCCGATGGTACTGCACTCGTTAGGGTGTGGGAGAGTAGGTCGCCGCCGACATCAATTCTCATTGTGGGCCCCTGTCTCCGGACAGGGGCCCACTTTTGTGTGCGCGATTGTCCCACGTGGCACCGACGGTTTTCCCGTCCGCCGTCGAGTTGTCCCCATCGTGGTGCGGCTGTCCACAGATCTGAAGTGACCCTGTCCGGGCCCTCGCCGGCGCGGCATCGTCGGACTCGTAGAACACATCCACGAGTCAGGAGTACGCACATGGACGACACGACCACCACCTTCGTCGGACGGATGGCCACCGCGGTGGACGGCACGACCCTGCCGGGAGGGGCCTACAAGGCCACGTTCCGGGTCGCCTCCAGTCAACGCCGCTTCGACCAGGCCTCCGGTGAGTGGCGTGACGGGCGCTCGCTGTTCATGACGGTCGTCGCCTGGCGCCAGCTGGCCCAGCACGCGGCGCTGTCGCTGGACGTGGGTGATCCGGTCATCGTCCACGGCCGCATCTTCTCCCGCGAGTACGAGAAGGACGGCAGGACGCAGACCGTCACGGAGATGGAGGCGACGGCACTCGGCCCGGACCTGGCGTGGTGCACGAGCACGGTGTCCCGCAAGCGGTCGGCCCCGGTGCCCGCGGCCACCGGGGCCGGGGCTCCGGAGGAGACCGCTCAGGCGGTTCCCGGAGCGGACACGGGTCGGTGGGACGCGCGCGTCGTCGACGAGCTGGACGCCGACGAGGCCGGGGACATCGAGCGGGAGATCCAGGCTCACGAGGCGGCCGTCGGGGTCTGACGGGCCCGCCACTACCATCGGGGGGTGGCAGAGTTCATCTACAGCATGCTCAAGGTCCGCAAGGCCCACGGCGACAAGGTCATCCTCGACAATGTGACGCTGAACTTCCTGCCGGGCGCGAAGATCGGTGTCGTCGGTCCGAACGGCGCCGGCAAGTCGAGCGTCCTCAAGATCATGGCGGGGTTGGATCAGCCGAACAACGGCGAGGCGTACCTGAAGCCCGGGGCCACGGTGGGCATCCTCCAACAGGAACCCCCGCTCAACGAGGAGAAGACCGTCCTCGGCAACGTGGAGGAAGGGCTCGGCGAGATCAAGCAGCAGCTCGACCGCTACAACGAGATCGCCGAGCTGATGGCCACCGACTACTCCGACGAGCTGATGGAGGAGATGGGCACGCTCCAGGAGCTCCTCGACCACAACGATGCGTGGGAGCTCGACTCCCAGCTCGAGCAGGCGATGGACGCACTCCGTTGCCCGCCACCGGACGCGCCGGTCACCAACCTCTCCGGTGGTGAGCGTCGCCGGGTGGCGCTGTGCAAGCTCCTGCTCAGCAAGCCTGATCTCCTCCTGCTCGACGAGCCCACCAACCACCTCGACGCGGAGAGCGTCCTGTGGCTGGAGCAGCACCTCGCGGGCTACGCCGGCGCCGTCCTCGCCGTCACGCACGACCGGTACTTCCTCGACAACGTGGCCGAGTGGATCCTCGAGATCGACCGCGGCCACACCTACCCCTACGAGGGCAACTACTCCACGTACCTGGAGAAGAAGGCCGAGCGTCTGGCGGTCCAGGGGCGCAAGGACGTCAAGCTGCAGAAGCGGCTCACCGACGAGCTCGCGTGGGTCCGTTCGGGGGCCAAGGCGCGTCAGGCGAAGAGCCGGGCGCGACTGCAGCGCTACGAGGAGATGGCCACCGAGGCCGAGTCGCACCGCAAGCTCGACTTCGAGGAGATCCAGATCCCGGCCGGGCCCCGGCTGGGCAACATCGTGGTGGAGGTCGACCACCTCGACAAGGGCTTCGACGGGCGCGTGCTCATCAAGGACCTGTCGTTCACCCTGCCCCGCAACGGCATCGTCGGCGTCATCGGTCCCAACGGGGTCGGCAAGACCACGCTGTTCAAGACCATCGTCGGTCTCGAGCAGCCCGACTCGGGCACGGTCAAGGTCGGCGAGACGGTCCAGCTGTCGTACGTCGACCAGACGCGCTCGGGGCTCGACCCGAAGAAGAACGTCTGGGAGACGGTGTCGGACGGGCTCGACTACATCAAGGTCGGCCAGACCGAGATGCCGTCGCGCGCCTACGTGGCCGCGTTCGGGTTCAAGGGTCCCGACCAGCAGAAGCCTGCGGGCGTGCTCTCCGGTGGTGAGCGCAACCGGCTGAACCTGGCCATGACGCTCAAGCAGGGCGGCAACCTGATCCTGCTCGACGAGCCCACCAACGACCTCGACGTCGAGACCCTGGGATCGCTCGAGAACGCCCTCGAGCAGTTCCCGGGGTGCGCCGTGGTCATCTCCCACGACCGCTGGTTCCTGGACCGCGTCGTCACGCACATCCTCGCGTGGGAGGGCACCGACGACACCCCGGCCTCGTGGTTCTGGTTCGAGGGCAACTTCGAGTCGTACGAGAAGAACAAGATCGAGAGGCTGGGAGCGGAGGCCGCGCGACCGCACCGCGTGACGCATCGTAAGCTCACTCGTGACTGAGAGCGATCCCCCGCCCGGTCGATGATCACGGTTGGTCCGCCGTGGCAGCCCTGAAGTCCTGGAGGTCAGGTGGCGTCGACGCGAGCGGTTCCCGGTGACGGCGGTGATGGGACCAGCGCGGACCTGCTCGGGTCGGCCGCGGCACTGCGGTGGTCGCGGCCCGACCTGACGGGGGCCATCGCCGATCACGTCCTCGAGATCGCCGACGCGGACGCCGATCACGGGCTGTGGCTGCGGGCCGCGGGCTGGGCGGTGTCGGCACGGTCGGCTACCGGCGACGGGCGGGCGGTCGCGTCGGAGGTCCTCGACGGTGTGGTCCGTCGTGGCGCACACGTCCTCGACGAGCCCGCCGCCGACCGGCTGCGTGTCGAGCTCGCCGTCCTCGCCACCGGGGCCGGGCGGCTCGCCACGGCACGCACGTTGTTGACGCCGGTGTCCGTGGCCGACACGGTCCCNGAGCTGCGTGCCGATGCCCTCGGGGCTCTGGCCCGGTGTGCGGTGGAGGACCGGCCGGCGGCCGTGGACGGGCTGCTCCGCCGGGTCGAGTCGGTGTGGGCGGAGGTCGGTGGTCCCCGCGGCCACATCGGCACCGCCGCCGCGTCCCTCGTGGCGGCCACGGCGGAGCGGCGGGCCGGACGCCCGGACGCCGCTGTGGCGAAGGCCGCGGAGGGTCTCGCCCACCTCGACAGCGCCCGGGCGGGCCGTTCGCAGAGCCCGTCGCGACACCTCGCCGCCGGGCTCGCGGCCGAGTGGATCTCCGGGCTGCTCGACGCAGGACGCACCGACGAGGCACGTGACGGCTGCGCGCCGCTGGAAGCGCGCTTGCGCGACACGTCGCGTCCGAGCCGCCAGATCGCGCTGCTGCGGCTCGCCGTCGCGCGGACGGTCACCGCGTCGGGTGCGGAGGCGGTGGTCGCGGCACTGACACAGGCCGCACAGGACGCGGCGGCCAGCGACGCACCGGATCTGGAGTCGGTCTGCCTGTCCACCCTCGGCGCGTTGCAGGAGAAGGCCGGGCAGCTCGAGCAGGGCCTCGAGTCCGTCCGCCTCGGGGTCGCGGCCCAGCGTCGCGACCAGCAGCGCGCCGAGCGGTTCCGGCGGGCGCTCGACGCCGCCGTGTCGTCCGTCGCCGAGGAGGTGCCGCCCCGCGCCGCCACCAACGGCGGCCGCGCCCGCGTCGCCGGCCACCACCGGTCCGAGGCGTCGACGCCGACGGCCACGTCGCCGGCTCCGCCCACCGGCTCCTGGACCGACTGGAGCTCCGCGGTCGCCCGGGACCGCACCTCGACCGGGCCCGTGTCCACCGGAACGCCGAACGTGCACCCGGCCGGCGACGCCGGACGGGCGCCGACGGACAACGGCCGTACACAACCGCACACGATGCCGGCCGCGGCCAACGGTTCACCGGGTGGCAACGGTGGCCGGTCCGGGCGCAACGGTGCGGCCGGCCACGGTGCCCCCGGCCAGGGGAACGCCGGGCTCGCCGGGGACCCCACGGTCACGGACCCGCACGGCATCTCGCCCTGGCGGGGCTGGACCGACGAGTCCCCGATCGGCCATCTCCTGGCGCAGTCACTGCGGTCCGGGGGGACCGGCGCGGGACACGCCGAGACCCCGCATCCCGCCGAGACCCCGTCTCGCGCCGAGCCCCCGCCTTCCGCCGAGCCTCCGCCTCCCGCCCAGCAAGGGCCGCGCAGTGGGGCCGGCGCGAGACGGCGCGAGCAACGCCGGTATCCCGACGCCGTGGCCGACCCGTGGTCCACGGGTTCCTGGTCGACGGGGCACTGGGCCAGGAAGGACGAGCTGGCGGGCCCGCGTTCCGCGGCCGGTCCGGACGCCTCCGCCGGCGATCCCCCGCCCGCCGCCTCCGGCCGCACCGGGCGCCGCCGGCGGCCCGACGCGCTCGACGGGGCCGCGCAGGCGGCCCCTCGTCACGAGCCTCCGGCCACGACGCCTCCGGCCACGACGCCTCCGGCCACGACGCCTCCGGCCACGACGCCTCCGGCCACGACGCCTCCGGCCACGACGCCTCCGGCCACGACGCGTCCGGCCACGAAGCGTCCTGACCCCGCTGCGGCGGACGGCCCGTCGCGCGGGTACGACCGGTCCGCGCAGGGCCGCGCCGCAGGCACCCCTGACGCCGACCGGTCGGCTCTCGACCGGGCCGAGGCCGCCGCCGACCTCGCCGTCGAGCCCGGTTCGGGGAGCTGGCTGCAGAACGCGCTCGCGGAGCTCGACCGGGCCTGGGGGGCGACCACGACCTCCGCCTCCGCGTCCGACCGCCGCCCGGAGCCGGGCCCCGAGTCCGAGGGCTGCGTCGTGGTCATCGATCTGGCGCGCGACGGCCGCCGCTTCGCCGGGCGTCGGGCGGGAGCGGTCGTGCGGACCCTCGCCGACCGGCTCGGCGACCGGCTCCCGTCCGGTGCGCGGCTGCGCCACGACGACGCCGACGCCCTGTCGGTGGTCCTCCCCGGATGGAGCCGGTCCCCGGCCACCGAGTGGATGCACCGCACGCTGCCGGGCCTGTTCGAGGACTTCGTCCCCGACGACGACCTGCCCGGCACCCAGCTGCGCGCGGCCGTCCACGACGCCGACGGGCCGGTCGGTGCGCAGCTGCTGCAGCGCCTGGACCGCCCGCGGCGGCGGCACGCCACCAGGGACGCCCTGAGCACCGGGCCGTTGTGGGGGAGCCTGCCGGCCGAGCCCGTCGCCACGGCGGCCCCTCCCGCCACGGGGGGCCGTCGTCACCGGCGCAGCGCGGAGGACACGTCCGAACAGGCGGCCGCGACCAGCCAGGACGTCATGAGGGACACGAAGGACGTGAAGGGCACGGCGTCGGCTGCAGGCCGTACCGAGCAGGCCGACTCCACCGACGGCCTCGGGCTCGCCGATCTCCTGGCCGGCGCGCTGGCCGCCTACCGCGGCATCTGAGCACCGCCGGGCCCGGCGGGATCTGTCGGGTCCGGAACGGGTCGGCCGGCGCCCGCCGATGCCGCGTTAGGGTGGTCGCGCCGTCACCCACGAGGTGATCACCGTTGACGACCGGAGCTGCATGTGACGAGCCGGAGCCGCGCCCACGCGCCCGAGCCGGACCCCGAGCTGACCGCCCTGACCGCGTTGTACGCGCGGCACGCCCCGGACCTACCGGGCAGCCCGGACGACCAGCTCCCGATCCTGGAGGAGGCCGCCCGCGGCCATCTCCGGCTCGCTGGGCACCGCGCGCCGGGCGAGCCGCTCGTCCGCGTGTGCGACACCCAGGACGGGCGCCTCGTCGAGATCGTCACCGACGACATGCCGTTCCTCGTCGGGGCGCTGCTCGCCGGCATCGCGCGCGCCGGTGGCGAGGTGAAGCGGGTGCTGCACCCCATCGTGGTCGTGCGGCGGAGCGCGGACGGCAAGCTCGCCGAGACCCTCACCGCAGCCGACCCGGCCGCGCCCCCCGTCGACACGCTCGCGGAGTCCTGGATCCAGCTCCTCCTGGCACCGTCGGCCACGCCCGTGGCGCAGATCGAGCGGGAGCTCGCAGCGGTGCTGGAGGCCGTCCGCGAGGTCGTCGAGGACAGCGAGCCGATGGCCCGGCGCGCCGAGGCGTTGGCCGCCGAGCTGCCCGGCTCGCCCGTCGCGCTCGACGGCACCCACGCGTCCGATGTCGCGTCGCTGCTGCGCTGGCTGGCCGACGGCCACTTCACGTTCCTCGGCTACCGCCACTACACCGTCGAGGGCACGGGTCTGCGGGCCGAGCCCGACACCGGTCTGGGTGTGCTGCGTCGCGGGTCCGAGATCGCCAGTTCCTTCGCGCCGCAGGTCGACCGTGTCGACGACGCGGAACGCACGTCCGACGCCCCGCACGACCTGCTCGTGATGACGCGCGCCAACGCGCCGAGCCCGCTCAAGCCGGTGCACCCGTACTACCTCGCGATCGGCACCGTCGACGCCGAGGGACGGCTCGCCGGGGAACACCGCTTCCTGGGCACGCTCACGGTGCCCGCGCTCTACGAGAGCGTGCTCGACATCCCGGTGGTGGAGCGCCGGGTGCGCGACGCGATCCACCGCGCCGGGTTCCCGCTGGACTCCTACTCCGGCCAGCAGATGCTCGAGGTGATCTCCGGGCTGCCGCGCGAGGAGCTGTTCAGCGCGAGCGAGCAGCGCCTGCACGACACCGCCGTCGGCGTGCTGGCCGTGGGCGCGCACCGGTCGGTGCGGCTGTTCCTGCGGCCCGACCCGTACCGCCGCTTCCTGTCGTGCCTGGTGTACCTGCCGCGCGACCGCTACACGACGTCGTCGCGGCTCGCGATGGCCGACCTCCTGCAGCGCCGCCTCGGCGGCACGTCGGTGGACTACACCGCGCGGGTCACGGAGTCCCAGCTCGCGCTCGTGCACTTCACGGTGCACACGCCGGTCGACGCCGCCGGTTACGCGGGCGTCGACGTGCCGGCGCTGCAGGACGAGCTGACCGGCGCCATCCGCACCTGGGACGACCGGCTCCTCTCGGCCACCGGCTCCGTCGCCCTCGTGGCACAGGTACCGGGTGTCCCGGAGGAGTACAAGGCCGTCGTCGACCCCGAGCAGGCCGTCGAGGACCTGCGCCGGATCGTCGCGCTCGGTGATCCGGGTGACTTCGCGGTGCGGACCCGGGCGTCGCAGGACGGTGCGGCCGACCGCCGCTTCACGCTGTACCTCTCCGGCGCGCCCGCCACGCTGACGTCGGTGCTGCCCGTGCTGCAGCAGCTGGGCGTCGACGTGCTCGACGAGCGGCCGTCGGAGTTCGTCCGGGCCGACGGGCTGCGCGTCTACGTCTACGACTTCGGGCTGCGGCTCGACGAGGCCACCAGCAGCGCCGTCTACGCGCGCCAGGAGGCCGACGTCGAGGCCGGGTTCTGCTCCGCGTTCAGCGCCGCCTGGCGCGGCGACGCCGAGACCGACCGGTTCTCCGCGCTCGTGCTGCGGGCCGGGCTCCCGTGGCGGGAGGTGGCGGTGCTGCGCGCCTACGCCCGCTACGCCCGCCAGCTCGGCAGCCCCTACGGCGTGCAGTACATGGCCGAGACGCTGCTCGGGCAACCCGACGTCGCGCGCGGGCTCCTGGCGCTGTTCCGGGCGCGGTTCGAGCCGGGCGTCGCCGACCGGGAGACCGCGATGGAGGCCGCGCTGCAGGACCTGCGCAGCCGGATCGACGCCGTCACGGGCCTGGACGCCGACCGCATCCTGCGCGGCTACCTGGCGATGATCACCGCGACGCTGCGCACCAACTGGTTCCGCGAGCGGTCGTTCTTCTCGTTCAAGCTNGACCCGTCGCAGGTGCCGGACATGCCGGCGCCGAAGCCGAAGTTCGAGATCTTCGTGTACTCACCGCGGGTGGAGGGGGTGCACCTGCGGTTCGGCGCGGTCGCCCGGGGCGGTCTGCGCTGGTCGGACCGCCCGCAGGACTTCCGCACGGAGATCCTCGGCCTGGTCAAGGCCCAGGCCGTGAAGAACGCGGTGATCGTGCCGGTCGGCGCGAAGGGTGGTTTCTTCGTGCGCGCGGCGCAGCCCGACCCGGCGGAGGTCGAGGCCTGCTACCGCATGTTCATCTCGGGGCTGCTGGACGTCACCGACAACCTCGCCAACATCGACGGAGTCGGCGTCACGGTGCCGCCCGAGAACGTCGTGCGCCACGACGGTGACGACTCCTACCTGGTGGTGGCGGCCGACAAGGGCACCGCGAAGTTCTCCGACACCGCCAACGACGTCGCCGCGTCCTACGGCTTCTGGCTCGGCGACGCGTTCGCGTCCGGTGGGTCGGTCGGCTACGACCACAAGGCCATGGGCATCACCGCCAAGGGCGCGTGGGAGAGCGTCAAGCGGCACTTCCGCGAGCTCGGGGTGGACACCCAGACCGAGGAGTTCACGGTCGTCGGTGTGGGTGACATGTCCGGCGACGTGTTCGGCAACGGCATGCTGCTCTCGCGCCACATCCGGTTGCTCGCGGCGTTCGACCACCGGCACGTGTTCGTCGACCCGACGCCCGACGCGGCCAGCAGCTTCACCGAGCGCGAGCGGGTGTTCGCGCTGCCGCGCTCCTCCTGGGACGACTACGACCGCGCGCTGATCAGCGCCGGCGGCGGGGTCTGGCCGCGCACGGCGAAGTCGGTGCCGGTGGGTCCGGAGATGCGCGCGGCGCTCGGGCTGGCCGACGGCGTGACGAAGCTCAGCCCGCCCGACCTGATCGCCGCGATCCTGCGGGCCCCGGCCGATCTGCTGTGGAACGGCGGCATCGGCACCTACGTCAAGGCGTCGGACGAGTCGCACGCCGACGCGGGCGACAAGGCCAACGACAACGTCCGCGCCGACGGTCGGGAGCTGCGCGTCAAGGTGGTGGGCGAGGGCGGCAACCTGGGTCTGACCCAGAAGGGCCGCATCGAGTTCGCCCGCAACGGCGGCAAGATCAACACCGACGCGATCGACAACTCCGCCGGCGTGGACTGCTCCGACCACGAGGTCAACATCAAGATCCTGCTCGACCGGCTCGTCGCCGGGGGCGAGCTGGACCGCGAGGCCCGCAACGCCGTGCTCGTCGAGATGACCGACGAGGTCGGCACGCTCGTGCTGGCCGACAACACCAACCAGAACGCCGTGCTCGGCGTGGCCCGCGCGCACGCGGCCGACATGGCCGGCGTGCACGCGCGGCTCACCACGGACCTCGCCATCCGGCACGGGCTCGACCGCGAGCTCGACGTCCTGCCCACCGAGGCCGGGTTCGCGGCGCTGGAGGCGGCCGGCAACGGCCTGACCAGCCCGGAGCTGTCCACCCTGCTCGCGCACACGAAGCTCGACCTCACCGCGCAGGTCCTGGCCACCGACCTGCCGGACGCGGCGGCGTTCGCGGGCCGGCTGCCGCAGTACTTCCCGCGGGCGATGCGGGAGCGTTTCCCGGCCGCGATCGCGGGGCACCCGCTGCGCCGGGAGATCGTCACGACGCTGCTGGTCAACGAGATGGTCGACGGCGCCGGCCTGACGTACGCGTTCCGGCTGGCGGAGGAGCTCTCGGCCACCGTCACCGACGCGGTGCGCGCGTACGCCGTCACCACCACGGTGTTCGACCTGCCGCAGCTGTGGACCGAGCTGCGCGCCCCGGCCATCCCCGTGGCCGTGGCCGACATGATCGCGCTGGAGTCGCGGCGCCTGCTCGACCGCGCCTCGCGCTGGTTCCTCACCACCCGCCCGCAGCCGCTCGCCGTGGCCGCCACCGTCTCCCGGTTCGCCGAGCCGGTGCGGACGCTGCGCGCGCAGCTGCCCACGTTGCTGCGCGGGCGCGAGCGCGAGGCCGTGCAGTCGCGGGCGGCGGAGCTGGCGAAGGCCGGTGTCGGGTCCGACTGCGCGCAGCGGTGTGCCGCGCTGATGTACGGCTACGGGCTGCTCGACGTCGTCGAGCTGACGGAGCTGGCCGAGCGCGACCGCGAGCCGCGCGATCCCGCCGAGGTTGCGGCGCTGTACTACGGCATGTCCGAGCACCTGGGCGTCGACCTTGCGCTGACCTCGGTCACGGCCCTGGAACGCGGCGACCGCTGGCACGCGCTGGCGCGGCTCGCGCTGCGCGACGACCTCTACGGCTCGCTGCGCGCCATCACCCTCGACGCCCTGCGTGAGTCGGCGCCGGGCACACCGGTGGACGATGCGATCGAGGCGTGGGAGCAGGTCAACGCGTCCCGGCTGGTGCGGGCGCGCGCGGCGTTGCACGAGGTGGGCACGGCGGGCCAGCTGGACCTGGCCACCCTCTCGGTGGTCTCCCGCCAGCTCCGCGGCCTGGCGCGCTGACCCGTGGCCCGTTTCGTCGCCCACGTCCCGCTGCGGTGGACCGACCAGGACGCCTACCGGCACCTCAACCACGCCCGCGCGGTGACGTTGCTGGAGGAGGCGCGGATCGACCTGTTCTTCGACGCCGCCTCCGCGAGCGGGGTCGGCGGGTTCGCCACCGGCCTGCTAGTGGTGGAGCTGGGCGTGCGGTACCGGCGTCAGATCACCTACCGGCCCGAGCCGCTGCTCGTCGAGATGTGGGTGGACCAGGTGCGGGCCGCGTCGTTCCGCATCTCCTACGCCCTGCACGACGGGGCGTCGGAGTCCGATCCGGTGGCGATCGAGGCCACCACCGGGATGGCCCTGTTCGACCTGGAGAGCCAGCGGCCGCGGCGGATCACCGGGGACGAGCGGGCCTTCCTGGAGAAGTGGGGAGAGGCATGACCGTCCTGCACATCCCGGACGCCGATGAGCGCGGCGACCTCGGCTCGTTCGTCGGGCGTGTCGTGCGCCTGGACCAGGCGGCCACCGTGCGGCTGGTGGTCTCCGGCGCCACCGTCACGGCGTGGGCCACCACCCCGTTCGAGGTGCTCGCCACGCGCTCGGTGCACGGCACCCTCGACGCCGGCGACGTCACGACACCGGCGGCCGTGCTGCTCACGGCCCTGACGGTGGACCGCTCGGAGGAGATCGACCCGGGTCTCGGCGGGTTGTGGCCGGGCTCGCTGCCCCCGTCGGACGGTTGGAAGCCGGTGGACGACGTGCCCGCGCCCGAGCTGGACGCCCTCACCGAGCGCGGCCTGACCGTGGCGCGGGAGAACGCCGGGCCGATGGGCCCGCCCGCGTCGCTGCTGGACCAGACGGTGCTCACGGTCACCGACGCCTCCGGCGGCGCGGCGGCGGTGAAGGTGCCGCTGCGCTGCCTGTTCGCGCTCTCGGGCATGGGGTTCCTCGGCGCCGGACCCGAGGACGACACGGTCCGGGTCTCGGCCACGGGGTCCTGGATGCGCCTCGACGCCCGCTACGGCGCGGTGGTGCGCCGCCGCCTCACGGCTCTGCCCCTGCTCGCGCTCTGACCCGAGGTCGTGCGCGGCAGGCGCCTACGCCAGCCAGGCCGCCGTGTCGGGCGGGAGCAGGTCGTCGTCGAGGGAGCGGCTGGAGAGCAGCAGGTCACCGGGCGGTAGCGGCACCACGTCGGTGGAGGTGTTCAGGGCGCACACGAGCGTGGACCCGGTGCGGCGGAACGCCAGGCAGCCGACGGGTGCGCCGAACCACTCGACGTCGGTTCCCGTGAAGCCGGGATGGGTGCGGCGCAGCTCGACGGCCCGGCGCAGCAGCGACAGGCTGGAGCGGGTGTCCTCCAGCTGCTCGGCGACGGTCAGCCGGCCGTACCCGTCCGGCATCGGCAGCCACGGCACGCCGGTGGTGAACCCGTACCCCGGCGCACCGCCCTCCCACGGCACCGGAACACGGAAGCCGTCGCGGCCGCGTTGGGTGTGCCCGGAGCGTTCCCACTGGGGGTCCTGGAGCGCCTCGTCCGGGATCTCCGCGTCGGGCAGGCCGAGCTCCTCGCCGTTGTAGACGACCACGGTGCCCGGTAGCGCCAGGGTGAGCAGAGCCATGGCCCGCGCGCGCCACGTCCCCTGCTCCCCGCCGCCGTAGCGGGTGACCGGTCGGGAGACGTCGTGGCTGCCCAGGGCCCAGGTGGGGGTGGCGGACACCGCGGCGGTGGACGCGAGCGACTGCTCGACGGCCCGGCGTACGGCGGTGGCGGTGAACGGGGCCTGCAGCAACCGGGAGTTGAACCCCAGGTGCAGCTCGTCGGGACGCAGGTAGCGGCCGAAGCGCGCGTTGTCCTGCACGGAGATCTCGCCGACCGTGACCCGGCCCGGGTAGTGGTCGACGACGGCCCGGATCATGCGGTGCACGTCGTGCACGCCCTCGTCGTCGAAGCGGGGGTCGCCGTCTCGTCCGCCGGTGAGCAGCCCGGTGCGGACCGCGGCCACCGAGTCCGGGAGGCCCTCGGGCTTGCTCATGCCGTGGGCGACGTCGATGCGGAACCCGTCGACGCCGCGGTCGAGCCAGAACCGCAGCGTCTTCTCCAGGTCGGCCCACACCTCGGGGTTGGTCCAGTTGAGGTCGGGCTGCCCGGTGGCGAACAGGTGCAGGTACCACTCGCCGTCGGACACCCGCGTCCACGCCGGGCCCCCGAACACGCTGCTCCAGTTGTTGGGGGGCTCGTCGCCGTCCGGGCCGCGGCCGGGACGGAAGTGGTAACGGGCCCGTTCGGGGCTGCCGGGAGCCGCGTCGAGGGCGGCCCGGAACCACTCGTGCCGGTCGGAGGTGTGGTTGGGCACGAGGTCGACCAGCACCCGCAGGCCGTGCTCGTGGGCGGCCGTCACGAGCCGGTCGAACGCGGCGAGGTCGCCGAACACCGGGTCGACGTCCCGGGGGTCGGCCACGTCGTAGCCGTGGTCGGCCATCGGCGAGGTGTAGAAGGGTGTCAGCCAGAGCGCGTCGACGCCGAGCAGCTCCAGGTAGCCCAGGCGCGAGCGGACGCCGTCGAGGTCACCGACGCCGTCGCCGTCGGAGTCGGCGAAGCTGCGCACGTAGACCTGGTAGACCACCGCCTCGCGCCACCACGTCACCTGTTGATCCTGCCGTAGTCGGAGGCGGGTCAGAAGTCGGAGTTGACCATGCTCGCCGCCGCGTACTGGAGGTACTGCCACAACTGCGCACGGTGGGCGTCGTCGAGACCGGCCTCGTCGACGGCCACGCGCATGGCGGCGAGCCAGGCGTCGCGCTCGATCGGGCCGACCTTGAACGGCGCGTGCCGCATCCGCAGCCGGGGATGGCCGCGCAGGTCGGAGTAGGTGCGCGGGCCGCCCCAGTACTGCTCGAGGAACAGACGCAGGCGGTCCTCGGCGGGGCCGAGATCCTCCTCCGGGTAGAGCGGGCGGAGCACCTCGTCCTGCGCCACCTGCTCGTAGAAGCGGGAGACGATCTTCTCGAAGACCGGCGCACCGCCGACCTCGGCGTAGAAGTTCTGGGGATCGCTCACCACCCCATCCTATTGACCCCCCGGAACGGTGGCTCCGGAGCAACGGCGGTCGGCGAGCTCGCCACGCACGAGAGCGTCGGCCCCGCAACCTCGACGTCCTCACCCCGTGCTGGTGGCCGCTGGATCGCCACAGCGTGCTCGGGGCGGGCACCGTGGTGTTCCGCGACGGGCTCCTCGTCGGGACGGGGCCGGACGGTGGTGAGGGGGTGTGGGGCGAGGTGCTCCGGTGGGAGCCGCCGCGGCCGTGGCGGGTGGTCGTCGAGGCGGGATTCCCGGACGGTCCTACGGGATCGAGGGCCGGTCCTTGGCGAGACCGACGTTGGGCAGCAGGCCGGGACGCGGCACGCCGGCCTCGTCGAACGCGTCGGAGATGGCGGCGTTGAGCGCGCGCTGCACGGCGAACTGCTTGCCGGGGTTGACGCGCACGGTCAGGCGCAGCGTCACGCCCTCGGGGCCGACCCGCTCGACGCCGAGCACCTCGAGCGGCTCCAGCACGTCGACGGCGAGGTCCTGCTCGGCGAGCCGTTCGGTGGCGGTGCGCCCGGCGAGCGCGATGGCGTCGGCGACGTCGGCCTGGTGGGCCACCGGCAGGTCGACCACGGCCACGGCGTAGCCCTGGCTCTTGTTGCCCACCCGCAGGATCTCGCCGTTGCGGACGTACCAGACCGTGCCGTTGACGTCGCGCAGCGTGGTGATCCGCAGGCCGACGGCCTCGACGACGCCGCTGGCCTCGCCCAGGTCGACGATGTCGCCGACGCCGTACTGGTCCTCGAGCAGCATGAACATGCCGGAGAGGAAGTCCCGGACCAGGTTCTGCGCGCCGAACCCGACCGCGACGCCGACGATGCCGGCGGAGGCGAGGATCGGGGCGAGGTCCACCCCGAACTCGGCCAGGATCATGATCGCGGCGATCACGAGGATCACCGTGGAGCTGATCGAGCGGAGCACCGAGCCGATGGTGCGGGCGCGCTGCGTGCTGCGGGCGGCGGGTGGCGTGCTGGCGGTGGCCGGCCGCCGCGGGGCCCGGCTCATCAGGCGCGACACCCGTTTGCTGGTGGCCCCGTCGACGATCCGCTTGATCAGGCGGTGCACCGCGTACCGGGCGACGACGGCGAGCACGATGATGAACAGGATGGCCAGGCCCGACGACATGATCGAATCGGCGGAGCGGGCCAGGAAGTCGTTGTTGGTCAGCCGGTAGAACGTGGCGCACCAGGAGCCGGCGTCGGCCACGCACTGCGGCTGGGAGGGGAACAGTGAGGTCAACTCATATCTCCAGTCCGGTGTGCGCGGCCAGGAACGCCAGCTGGTCCACCGTGAGGCTCACGGTGCGGGCCACGGACCGGGCGCCGTGTCCGACGCCGGTCTCGCGGCGCAGCAGGACGGGGAGGTCACCGCTGGTGGCGTGCTGCAGGGCCGCGCACATCTTGCGGGCGTGCAGGGGGTCGACCCGGGTGTCGGACTCGAAGACCGTGAACAGCACCGCCGGGTAGGCGGTTCCCGGGTGCACGTGGTGGTACGGCGAGTAGGACAGCAGCCATCCGAGCTCTTCGGGGTCGTCCGCGGTGCCGTACTCGTCGTTCCAGGTGCGGCCGATGGAGAACTCCTCGTAGCGCACCATGTCGAGCAGCGGCGCCGAGCACACGACGGCGCGGTAGAGCTCCGGCCGCTGGGTCAACGCGGCCCCCACGAGCAGGCCGCCGTTGGAGCCGCCGAGGATCGACAGCTGCTCCGGCGTGGTGGTGCCGGCGTCGACCAGGGCCTGCGCGGCGGCGTGCAGGTCGTCGAACACGTTCTGCTTGTTGCCGCGGTTGCCCGCGAGGTGCCAGGCGTCGCCCTCCTCGCCGCCGCCGCGCAACGACACGACGACGTAGCTGCCGCCCGCCGCGACCCAGGCCAGCGCGGACGCGGTGTAGGCGGGCTCGCGGGAGATGCCGAAGCCGCCGTAACCGGTGACGAGGGTGGGGCGGGGG
>JGI26535J51212_1002053_pt1 | contig 15584 bp, 16 predicted proteins | sample ThiBiot_750_biof_2_FD_51212 | JGI IMG/M metagenome (IMG submission 51212) | reverse complement strand
ACGAACAGGAACCTCGACAATTCCTATCGTCCCAGGTCAGAAGGGCATCCGCGTCTCACGACGCACGCAACAACTCAACTCCATCGGCGGATCCGGGCTGAGTCGTAGAACCGGGCGTAGGCCCAGCCGTCGGCCAGGGTGCGGTGGAACCGTTCGATCTTGCCGTTGGTCTGGGGCCGGTAGGGCCGGGTGCGTTTGTGGGTGAGGGCCAGCTCGGCGCAGGCGTCGCGCCAGGCGTGCGAACGGTAGGCGGACCCGTTGTCGGACAGGACCTTCTCGACGGTGACGCCCCGATCGGCGAACCAGGCGGTGGCCCGACGCAGCACCGCGATCGCGGTCGCGGCGGTCTCGTCCGCGTGGATCTCGACGTACGCGACCCGGGAGTAGTCGTCGATCACGGTGTGCAGGTAGGCCCGGCCGAGCAGGGGGCCGCGCCACTTGCTGCGCGCGGTGCCGGTGCGCTCGACGGTCGAGGAGCGGTTCTTCTCGCCCTGTTGGCGCCCGACGTAGCGCCACCCGCCGCCGTCGGGGATGTTGCCGAACTTGGTGACGTCGACGTGGATCATCGCGCCGGGATGGTCGTGCTCGTAGCGGCGCAACGGTTCGCCGGTGACCCGGTCCAGACGTGAGAGCCGGTTGATCCGGCAGCGGGTCAGCACCGCGTGGACCGTGGACGCGGGCAGGCCCAGACGTCCGCCGATCTGCACCGGCCCGAACCGATGCCGCCACCGCAACGCGACGATCTGGCGTTTGACGTGCTCAGGGGTCCTGGTCGGGCTGTGGTGCGGCCGGCAGCTGCGGTCCGCCATCCCGCCCGGTCCCTCGGCTCGGTAACGGCCGACCCACTTGGCCGCAGTGCGGGGCGAGACCATGAACATCCTCGCCGCGCTCGAGCATGTCCAGCCGTCCTCGACGACCAGCCGGGCCAGCCGCAGCCGGGTCCGCGGTGTCAGGGTCGCATTAGCGTGGGACACGAAGGCCTCCAGGGTGTGAAGCGGTTCCTCGACAGCTCCACTTCACAACTGGGGGCCTTCACCTGTCACCCCAACTCACCCCGCCAAGCGGGACAATCTCCCTGGACATCACACCTAGTCGAACACGGACCGATCGTCGCGCCGATGCCTTCTCCGATCGACGCCAGTGCGTTGCCGGCACCGAGCGCCCTACTCGTTCGGTGATGTGGGCCGGCTAACGCTGCAAACGACCAGGACGCGAGAGTCCACACCGGCCCTGAAGCCCCGACTGCAACTCGAAGGCACAGCTCCGCTGCACAACTAGACGCCCTGACGACCCAGCAGGTCAGGACCCCAGCGCGTCAATGCAACTTGACGGCCCAGTTACTGCAACCGGTCTTCGGTGGAGTTGCTAGGACACTATTCGAAACGAGGCGACCAGCAAAGGCGCAGGTCAGCAGCGATTCGGGCCGCGACCGAGGTCGAGACACCTAACAGGATTCGAAACGATAGACGAATGACCGGCCGGGCTCGGCAACTGACGGAGGCGCGGGTCGTCGCGTTGGTCGACGCGTATCTGGCCGGTGACTCGACCTACGTCCTGGCGCGGAGGTTCGGCATCCACCGCGAGACGGTGTCGGGGCACTTGGAGCGGGCCGGCGTCGCCCGGCGCGTGAAGACAGGGGCACACAAGTGACGCGATCACCCCGGTGCAGGGGGCAGACCGGGGCGACCAGTCATCCAACCTACTCGTCAGGCGTCAGCGTCGCCGTTGAGTTCGGTGTCGATGTTAAGCGCCCGAGTTCCTGGCTGCGTCTGGGCTAGCAGCACCGCGGCGTTCTCGGCAAGGCGGCGGGCGGAGCGCAGACGAAGGTCGAGCACTTCTCCATCGCCCCAGCGGACCGTCGTAGCAATGGCCAACGCGATCGAGCCTCCGCCGCCGAGGTGACTGACGATCTCCTTGTGGATCCGGCGGTTGGTGTGCTGGCTGCTGTTGTCCGACTTGGCCTGACGGTAGTTGCGCGAGCGCCGGGCCAGATCGACCGCCTCGCCGACGTAGAAGGTGCGGATTGCCTCACCGTCGAGGCCGAAGTCCATGCGGTAGAGGCCCGGGAGTCTGGGCAGTGCCGGGAACTGCGGGAGGCTCTCGGTATCGAGTAGGACCGCGCCGGCGCCGAGCCAGACGAAGGCGACCAGGACGTCGACGGCGTCGATTTCCTCGAGCTTCGTCGGGTCGACGCTGCGATCGGGTGCCGACGTGCGGACTCGTGGCCCCGCTCCCCTACTGATGACAGTGCCACCGGATCCGACCGTGAAGTCGACGTCCTGCAGCCAGCGGCGCGCGGATGTCGAGATGAACCGAGGCCGCCGAGCGCCCGTCGCGAGCTCGATCACTTGCTTGACCGGCCAGCGCTGGCCGTCGATGTCGACCCAGTACTCGCGGATGTTCTCGGGGTGGTGGCCCTTGAGATGAGATCGAACCTGTTCAGGCGTGAGGTCGAAGGACTCACCGTCCAGCGTGAAGCGCATGGCTATTGGTATCCCACAGAGCGCTGACACAGGACCGTGTCGGCGCCCGGTGGGATCGTCTGTCCGGTGATGATCTGGCCACTGCCGGGAGTCTCCGGACGAGCCCTGCGCGATCAGCTGCGACCCGTTGCTGATGGCGCTGCCAACGTGACCGGCTTGGGCGGAGACGCCAACGACGTCGTGCAGCGATACCTGAAGTGGGTAGCCGACGCCGAACGCATGCTGCGCACCGTCATGCGTCCGGAGGATCTGCACCGCTACGTGCTGACCGACCGCTATTGGGCAACGCTGCAAAGCCCGCTCGAGCGAAAGCTGTTCGCCCCAGCCGTCCTCGACGAGATGCTGCACATCGCCCGGGAACTTGAGGCCGCCTTCCGTGACCTCGATCAGTACCTGAACGGCTGGCTGACCGACGGAGAGTTCAACGGCCCGATCAACTACGTCGTGCCCGACACCAACGTCTTCATGCAGCACCCTCAGCTGTACCCGGACATTGACTAGCACGAGGCGCTGGAGGGAACGGCGCAGCGCGTCGAGAGCATCCGGGTCATCGTGCCCATCTTGGTCATCGACGAACTCGACAATCTCAAGCGCACCAACGGGCGATCGCGTGCCCGACAGACGCTCAAAGCGCTCTACAACGACTTCGGCGCTGGCATCGACGGGCGGCGGGTCCTCCATCTGAAGGACGCGACGAGTGGCGAGGTCACCATCCAGCTTCTCCTCGACCCGCCCGGCCACGTCCGGCTGCACCGCGCGGACGACGATCTCGTCGACCGGGCCGCCACCCTCCGGTCGTTCCTCAGTCACCCGGTGCACTTCGTCACCTACGACACGGGCGCCGCCTTCCGCGCCAGCGCCGCCGACCTGCAGCAGCACCGGCTCGAGGAAGCGAACGGCGCGGTCGGATCTCGCCCACAAGGCTGAGGACGCGCTCTACGCTCGAGACGGGGACAGCCAGGAATCGCCCTCCCAACAGCCCGGGAGGGCGAACTCCATGAACTTCAAACACAAGAACCTTCTGGCGCTGGGCGATGTTGTCTGCGGCAACCTCGGAGCGGAGACTCCGGGGCCAGGCCAGGAGCCCAAGTACTTCCCGTACCGGTCGAGCATGTTCATCTCCGAGTTCTTCGAGGACCTCGGCACGGACTACCGCCACGACGGCTCGACTCGGAACTGGTGGGTGGCGGATGTCATCGAGAAGATGCTGGCTGAGCCGCACGACGGCCCCACCCATCCGCCGGAGATCTTCTGTCGCCTGATCGACCAGCTGATGGACCCCCGCGACGCTCACAACGAGGAACCGGATCGGCCTAACGCGCTTCGGCAGCTGAACGAAGTCCTCGCCCGCGAGGGCTTCGAAGCGTTCTACGCCGAGGACAAGCACTGCTATCTGCGTCACGTCGGCAGCCAGGAGGTCACACTGCTGGCGGCGAACCCGCACCGGCCGCTGTCGCCGGTTGAGGTGCAGCGACGCAACGACCTGGCGGCCTACCTCGACGCTTGCAGCGAGGATGACCTCATCGAAGAGGTGCTGCTGCCCCTGTTCCGGCAGCTGGGCTTCCACAGGATCACCGCAGCCGGCCACAAGGATAAGGCTCTGGAATACGGCAAGGACGTCTGGATGCGCCTCACACTGCCGACGCAGCACCGCCTTTACTTCGGCGTTCAGGCCAAGCGCGGCAAGATCGACGCCTCGGGGACGACCAACGCTGGCAACGCGAACGTGGCCGAGATTCTCAACCAGGCCCAGATGATGCTGGCTCACGAGATCTTCGATCCGGAGGACAACCGCCGGGTGCTGATCGACCACGCGTTCATCGTGGCCGGCGGCGAGATCACCAAGCAGGCGCGCAACTGGCTCGGCAACGCCCTCGACGCGTCGCGGCGCAGCCAGATCATGTTCATCGACCGCGACGACATCCTGAACCTCTACGTGGTCACGAACCTGCCGCTGCCTGCCGCGGCCTTGCCCGTGGCCCCGAGCTCTCCGGCCTATCCGGACGAGCCGCCGTTCTAGGCGGCACCGGCCCACACCCGTCAACTCGTTGTTGCGGGGCATTCTGCTTCGGTGGAAGCCGAGCGGATCAGTAGCCCGGACGGATCCTGTTCTGCGTGAGCCGATCGACCACCTGGCTCGGCAGGCAGCCGTGGTCGGTAAGGACCCCCGGGACGTGCTGGCGCAGTGCGGGCTCCGCCTGGAAGCTCGATGCCGTCGTGAGAAGGTCGGTCCAGACAGCGGCTGCGTCGCCAGCGACCTGTGCGACCGTGTCGGTAGACGTCAGGTAGACATTCGGGTTCGCCGCGGAGGCATGCGCAGGATCGACAGTGAGGCGATCGGACACGATGACCGCCGGACTCCCGGCTGGCGGATGGTCCATTCCACGGTCCGCTGCCAGCTGGTCGAGCTGTGTGTTGGCCTGCCGAATGTCCTTCAGCGGCAGAAGCCCATCGGGATGTTCCTCGGACTTCGCCTCGACGGTCATCCACATGGCCGTGTCCCAGAGCCACGCGGAGTCGCAGCGCCCCTGCCCCTTGGGCTTGAAAGCCTCGGCGCCCAGGAAGCTCCCCAGCTGACTCAGGCCGGCCTCGTACTGCGTTGCCTCGTCCTGACCGAGCGCCGCGCCCATGTCGGCAAGCTGCTGCTTTACCTGGTCAGCACGGAAGCGGCCGCGCAGCTTCGCGACAACGGCGTTGACGGCGACGACATGATCCCCCTGGTCGGGCCCGGCAACTCGGCAGTGGGCAGGTCGTCCTCGCGCAGCGCGACGCGGGCAACCGCCTCGGCGTCGATCGGGTCGGACTTGCCCCGCTCACGGCCGCTGCGACGCATCCCGGCCATCAGCCGCGTGTGAACCCGCACGACCTTGTGCCCGCCGGCCGGCAGGTCCGCCTCGAGACGACGCGTGAGGTGACGGCAGTCCTCGACCGCGACCGTGACGTCCTCGAACTGCTCGAGCCAGGTCAGGATCTGCCGGTGCCCGGCCGCGCGCGCCTCGACGGTCAACACCGCGAGCCGCTTGCCGACCTCGTCGACCGCGACAAGCGTGTGCCAGTTCTTGTGCGCGTCGATGCCGACGACCGTCATCCAGACCTCCGAAGCCTCGCTAACCGTTGGGGCGGCGCGGCTGACCGGTGCCGGGCACGCCTCAGTCGGGCACGGTGAGCAAGCAGGCTCCTATCAGGCCACGACCTCGATCAGCAGCGCCGGCCCGGCGAGACGGCACATCGCGGAAAAGCCACGCAGGCAGCGAAGAAACGAGCCAACCCCACCGGGCACACGGTCAGTCTGGTACTGACGCGAAGAAAGCCGACGCCGACCGCAGAATCGCGTTCGAGCGCCGCAACTCGAGGTTCTCCCGCTCCAGCTCAGCGATCCGCGCCGCGTCCGCCGTGCTCGTCCCGGGGCGGTCCCCGGCGTCGACCTCGGCCTGAGTGACCCAGTTCCGCAACGTCTCGGGGTTGATGCCGAGCTGCTCGGCAACCCGGGACAGTGCACCCTTGCGGGTGACCGGGTCACGCCGCATGTCGACCGTCATCCGGATCGCCCGCTCCCGGAGCTCATCGGGGTACTTCCTCGGTGCTGCCATGACTCTCATCCTCCGTGGGTTGAGAGCCTCCACGGAACCCGGGGCGGTTCAGGGTGACGCGCTTGGAGGCCGCGGTGGCGGAGATCGGCTCGCCGGTCGTCGCCTGTTGGTGGCGCAGCGCCGTGAACAGCGGGCCGGGCGCGCACCCGCGCCGGTCCAGCCACGCGTAGCGCGCGGTCAGAGGGCAGATGGCGGGGTGGTGGCCGGCGGTGACGGCGACGACCTGGCCGCGGGCCTCCCGGTCGGCCTTGGACCGCCGCACGTGCAGCAGCAGCAGCCCGCAGGGCTGGTGCCGCGGGTCGGCCAGCGCCAGCGCTACGAACGCGCCGGGCCGTGGCGCGGAGGCGTAGCGGAGCAGGACAAGGGCACGGGCGCCGGCCACCGCGGTGCCGTCGATCGCACCGACGATGGCGGTGATCTCGGCGAGGGTCAGGGCGTGTGCGGGACGGCGAGCGGCGGTACCCAGCGTGCGGCGCAACCCACGGCGCACCTGCCGGACGCTCTCGTGCCGGATCGGGTCGGGCAGGTCCCGGTCGCGGTGGTAGGAGCCGATGGCGGAGCAGGCCAGCTCGAGGGTCGACACGCTGACGCCGTGGTCGGCGCATGCGATGAGTTGGCGCACTCCGGGTGCGGCGCGGCCGGCAGCGGCGGTAGGCCGCGGGCCTCGCACCAGCGGGTCCAGGCGCGCCAGGCGCAGGCGTAGACGGAACGGGTGGCCGGGGTGCGGCCGGCGGCGATGGCAGCGGCGATCCGGACGGCGCCGAAGAGCAGCAGGTCGAGGGCAAGGGCGCGAGGGTGGTCATGCCCACATTGCGGCCGGCGCCATACCGGCGAGAAGATCCCAACTCGGATGGGCGGCCGGCGTCGACACCCCTGAGTCCGAGGGGTGCCCGAGGGAGAGGTCAGCGCGCGCGGCTCGTCGCCGCGCGACCGGGGCGGGTCGGTCACACGAACGCGTCAGCGTTGCGCGACGGTTCTTGGAACGTCGTGCCTCGAACGAGGCTGTTCAGCTCCTGTAGTCGAACCAGTCCCAGTGCGCGGCACCTGAAGAGTCGAGGCCGTTTCCCGTCGCGTACATCCCGAGGTACACGCCGGTGAATCCCCCGGCGCACTCCGAGCTGAGGTAGCGCGTCTCGCCGGTGCCGACCTCGTCGACCCGACCGTCTGACTGGCGGACGAAGAAGCGGTAGGTGGTCGGGTCGGCGTCGACGCCGAGCTCGACGGCACCGTCCTGAATCGGGACGGTTGCCGCGAGCGCGCTCAGGCCGCCGATGCGCCGGCGAAGGACGGCTTGGCGGCCGTCGTCGGCGCGACGCACTGCGAGCTCGTAGTGGTGATGCTCGTTCATCCTGACGGTCAGCCCGGCCTCGTCGGCGCCCCGCGGCACGAAGTCGAGGAGCGCGCGTGCGGTGCAGGTCAGGTGCTCCTGGCGGCGGGCGACGAAGGCGACGAGCGGATCGTCCAGAGTCCCGGCCTGGCAGCACAATGTGAGCCATCCGGGTCGCCGAGATAGTGAGCCATGCTGTGCGAGCGGGACGCGCAGGCAGTTCCAGTGTGGGCCGAGGAACGCCGTGTCGAAGTCGTCGCGGGTCGGGGAGGCCGGGAGCGGTTCGGGCGCCAGAGGCGGCCGCGGCAGGCTCGGTTCGACCAGTCCCGAACCGGGCAGGTGTGGCCAGCCGTCGTCGGTCCACTCGACGGGCGTCAAGAAGGTCTCGCGACCGAGGTGGTGCATCGGCCAGCCGGCTGACGGCCGCACACCCAGGCACACCATCCACCATGAGCCATCAGCCAGCTCGACGAGGTCGCCATGACCGACCGCCTGGATCGGGCTGGCCGTGCTGCGATGCGTGAGGATCGGATTGTGCGGGCAGGGCTCCCACGGCCCCCAGGGTGAGGTGGCGCGGGCCGTGGTCACCATGTGCCCGTACTCGGTGCCGCCTTCGGCGAGCAGCAGGTAGTGGTAGCTCCCCCGTCGGTACAGATGCGGCCCTTCGGGAAACTTGCCGCCGGTTCCGCCCCACAGGAACCGGACGTCGGTCAGCCGCTGACCGGTGAATGGATCGACCACGGACTGCTGGACGCCGCGGACGAACGCCGGCTCGGCGACGTGCGGGCCTGCCGGGTCGGGCTCGACGGTGGATGTGAAGTAGGCGGTGTCGCCGTCGAAGAACAACGAGGGGTCGATCCCGTTCTGGTCGACCCACACCGGGTCGGACCACGGACCGGCCGGATCGGTGGCGTGGACGATGAAGTGTCCCCCGCCAGACACGTTGGTCCCGGTGACGAAGAAGTGCCCGTCGTGCCATCGGATCGTCGCCGCGTACAGCCCCCCAGAGGGTGGCGCGGTTCGCAGGTCGAGCTGGCTCTGGCGGGTCAGGCAGTGGCCGATCTGTCGCCAGGAGACCAGGTCGCGGCTGGTGAAGATCGGCAGCCCGGGGAAGTACTCGAAGCTGCTGGTGACGAGGTAGAAGTCGTCGCCTACGCGGCAGATGCTCGGGTCCGGATGGAAGCCAGGGATGACGGGGTTGCAGAAGACGCCGTCCGGCTCTGCCGCAGGTCCGATGCCGGAGATCCCGCCGGCATCGGACCAGGTGCTCGTCGGGCTCACCCTGCGTCGTTTGCGGGGCCGAACAGCATGCGGCGGATGTCGTCGAAGTCGGTCGTGCCGTAGGTGTCGGCGATCTCGTAGATCGCGTAGGTCGCCTGGCCGTTGGTCAAGGCGTTGCAGGTGTCGTTGTCATCACCCTTGGCCTTGTTGACCGCGCCGGAGAACTGGGTGGTGTCGGGGGCGCTGAGCCAGTAGGCGGTCATGACGCCCTCGCACTGGATGCCAGGGGCGACGTAGCCGTGGTCGTTGTCCGGTGTGGACAAGGCGTACTGCATGCCGTGCTCGACGATGTCGGCGATGTCGAACAGCTCACTGTCCCCAGCGTGGGCGGCCACGGCGATGAGGTCCCCGGTGAACTCGAGAAACTCGTTGTCCAGGTACCCGCCGGCCGCGATGACGTCGCAGACGGCCCAGCCTGTGGACTTGAAGCCCGATGCGGCGAGCAGGGACTCGGCCGGGAACGGCACGTCCCACAGGTAGACCCAGGAGGCCAGAATCTTGGCCGCCTTGACAGCGCCAGCCAGGAACCGTTCCTCGCCGGTGGCCTCGAAGGCGTAGCGCAGGGATCGCACGAGGAACATGACGCCGACTGAGTCGGTCTTGACCGACTTGATGTGCGTGGTGTCGTTCAGGCCGCCGACATACAGGGTCGGCTCGACAAAGGTCCGCAGGAGGAAGTCGCCGGCGCGACGCGACGCGTCCAGAAAGCGAACGTCGCCGGTCAGCCGGTGCAGGGTCGTCAGCACCGGGATCGGGAAGATCGTGCCGCTCTTCAGCTCGGCGTAGGAGGCGCCGAACCATGCGGCCGGCGAAGTCAGGCCGGCTCCGTTGGGGCCGTAGGCCCGGTACCACGAGCCGTCGTCTGCCTGGGTGTCCAGCAGGAACTGGCCGAACCGGCAGCCTGCGGCCAGCCACTGCTCGTTGCTGCGGCCGTGCTGAGCGTCGAGCTCATGGGCCAGCAGCAGGGGGAAGACCGACTCGCACATGGTGCGCAGGTAGTTGCCGTCGACCTGGCGCAGCTCGCGGGCGATGGGCATGAGCGCGTCGGCGAGCTGGCGGCCGACGAACCGCCGCACGTCCTGCTCGTCCTCGGCGTACTGGAAGGGCATGAGGATGCCGGTGAACCAGTGGGTGAAGCGGTGGTGGATCGGGTCGTAGAGGCCGTCGGAGAACCCGTTGTCGTGCTGGAACGCGGTGACGAAGAAGTCGAGGACGCGTCGGGCGCGGTCGCGGTACAGGGGTGTGCCGGTTCGGTAGCCCCAGGCCAGCTGGGTGTAGGCGAGCAGGCTCTGGTCGCCGGAGAACCCGAACTCAATCAGCGAGCCGAGGGTCTCCCCCGTCCTCGGGGAGAAGTGGACGAGGTAGCCGGCGGGCTCGGCCGGGTCCTCCTCCTTCTCCCAGCCGCGGTAGTACAGCTGCGTGAGCAGCTGCCGGTACTCGACGGAGGCGTCGAGGCTGACGCCGGGCGTCGGCCGGCGGGTGCCCAGCTGGGCGTACTGGTGACGGTAGAGCTGCCAGATCGCCTCGGTCAGGTCGTCGGTGTGCGACAGACGCACCTCGTAGGTCACGCCGATCGAGGCGCCGACCTCGGCGGGCAGGAACGCGCCCCATCCGTTGCCGGCGGTGTCGAGGCTGAAGCTGACCTCTTCGGCGAACGGGTAGGCGGCACGGAGCTCGACCTGCCCGTCCGACACCGGGGCGAGACCGAGGGAACCGATGTCGGTGTTCTGGATGAACTCGCGGGCACGCAGCTGGTCGGGCGAGATGCGGGTGTCGAAGCGCGGCACGCTCGTGCGCGCCAGCGAGACGGTGACGCCGGACCCTGGGTCGCGCGCCAGGACGGCAAGGCATCCGTTCTTGTCGTCGCGATGCTCCTGGACGTACGTGCCGAGGTAGTCCTCGACCCCGTCGCCGTCGGAATCATTGCGGTTGTACATGGTGCCTGGGACGAAGTACTGCCACGTCGACTCCGACGCCCCGGCAATCTCGGTGCGGCCTGAGAGCCCCACCCGCAGCCCCATGCAGGTTCCGATGGCGAGAACCTGTACGGACCGTTCGATGCGGACAGTCGCCCCATCCGTCACCGTGAGCAGGTCGTCGATCCGCAGCCCGGTCCCCTCCTGCAGGTTCACCTCGGCAACGGCGTGCAGGACGCCCCCACCTTCGTTGGAGACGGTGTCGTAGCCGGCGGTCAGCCGTGTCCCGTCGAGCGTCGCGACCTGCACCGGCCGGTCAAGACTGAAGGTGGCCTCGCCGGCGGTCAGGCCGACCGAGATCCCGGACGAGCCGAGGTGCGGGCGGACGGAGATGGGGGCCATGGGCTCTCCTCGAGAAGTGACGTGATCGGTCGGGTGTGCCGTCTGACGGGCGACGGGACTGGGTTGCCCGTGGCGCTGGCTCATCCCTTGACGGCACCGGCGACCAGACCGGAAACGATCCGGCGCTGGAAGATGACGACCAGGACGATCAGCGGAACCGAGATCAGGACGGAAGCGGCCGCGATCGTGCCCAGCGGCTGCTCGTACTGGATCGACCCGGTGAAGAACGCGATGGCCGCCGGGACCGTGCGGGCGTGCGGGGTGGACGTCAGGGTGATGGCCAGCAGGAACTCGTTCCAGGCGAAGATGAACGTCAGCAAGGCAGCGGTCACCAGGGCCGGGGCCGACAGTGGCAGGACGATCCGGGCGAAGGTTCGCCAGGGGTCCAGCCCGTCCAAGGCGGCGGCCTCTTCGAGCTCGTCGGGCACGTCGCGGAAGAAGGCGACGAGGATGAAGACTGCCAGCGGCAGCGTGAACACCAAGTACGGCAGGATCAGGCCGGCCAGGGTGTTGTACAGGCCGATGTCGGTCCACAGTTTGAATAGCGGCGCGGCCACCGCGATGGCGGGGAACGTCGTGACCGACAGGACCCCGGCCAGGATCAGCCCCTTGCGTCGCAACGGGAGCTTGGCCAGCGCGTAGGCGGCCGGTGCTCCAACGAGCAGGGCTAGCAGCGTGGTGGTCGTGGCCACGACAGCAGAGTTGCGCAGCGCGGCCAGGAAGTCCGCGTCGTGCAGCACCGAGGTGTAGTTGCGCAGCGTCGGATGCTCGGGGAACACCGACGCGCTGGACAGCTCCGAGCCGTAGCGCAGCGACAGGTTGATCAGCCAGTAGAAAGGGAACAGGCAGATCACCGCGACAGCGATCACGCCGACGACGGTTCCCGTCGTCGCCAGGCGCCGGCGCGAGCGGGCGGTCATCGGGCGCTCCCGGCGTTGGGGCGCATCAGACGGATGTAGATCACCGAGATGGCCATCACGACCAGGAACGTCAGCACCGACAGGGCCGAGCCAAGGCCGACGATGCCCTGCTCCTGCAGCTGCCGGAACGCCAGCAGCGACAGGGTGTCGGTGCCGAACGCGCCCTTGGTCAACGTGTAGGGCAGGTCGAAGATCCGCAGGGCATCCAGCGTCCGGAAGATCAGGGCGACCAGCAGCGCTGAGCGCAGCAGCGGCAAGGTGATCCGCCAGAAGCGCTGCCATGCACTGGCGCCGTCGACAGCGGCGGCCTCGTAGGTCTCCCGCGGGATCCCCTGCAGGCCGGCGAGCAGGAGCAGGGCCATGAAGGGCGCTGTCTTCCATACGTCGGCCACCACCATGACGACGAACGCCTGTGGCGTCGATCCAAGCCACACGGTGTCGGCGGGCAGGCCGAGAGCGCCCAGCACGGTGTTTACGAAGCCCAGCGTGGGGTCGAAGACCGAGCGCCACATGATCGCCGTGACCACGGTAAGGACGGACCAGGGCACCAGCACGGCGGCCCGCAGGAATGCGCTGCCGCGGGCTACGCGCTGCATGAGCAGCGCCATCGCCATGCCGAGGGCCAGCTCCAGGACGACCGAGATTGCGGTGAACGCCAAGGTGGTGCGCAAGGCGGACCAGAACTCTTGGCTGCTCAGGGCGGTGAGGTAGTTGCCCAATGCGAAGGGGGCGGCCCACCGGGACAGGCCGGGTGTTCGGAGGGAGTACTCGTGCAGGGACAACCAGACGGCGTACAGCACGGGGAAGCCAGCGACGAGCACCATGACGGCGATCGCCGGGCTGACCATGACGGCGGCCAGACGTGACCGGCTTTGGGCAAGGGTGGGATGTGGATGCGTCACTGGCAGATCCTGTGTCGAGGTCCAGACGTGGGCGGGCCGGTGGGGGCGGCGGGTAGGGCCCGCCGCCCCCACCTGGCTAGAAGGTGCTCAATGCCTGGTTGATCTGCTCGTCGGCCTTCTTCAGTGCGTCGGCGGGTGTGACCTGGCCGCTCAGTGCGGCGGAGACGTTGGTGTAGATCGCCTGGGACACCTGGGCGTAGACGGGGGTGACAGGGCGGGACGTTGCCTGGCTCACGCCCTTCTCGAGGACCTCCCAGAACGGCAGCGCCTGCTGCACCTGGCTGGAGTCGTAGGCCTTCACCAGCGTCGGAGCCTGGCCCTTGGTCGCGGCGATCACCTGGCTGTCCAGGGACGTGATCTGGTCGATCGCCTTGAGAGCTTCAGCCGGATGAGCGGAGTACTTCGAGACCACAAGGTTGACTCCGCCGAGCACGCCGCTGCCGCTGCTGGCGCCGCCCTCCCACGAGGGCAGCGGCACCGCTTGGAACTTGCCGGCGATGTCGGACTGCTGTCCCAGGACGTCGGCGTACGTCCAGTTCACCATCAGCGAGGCCTGGCCGGCCTCGAACGCGCGCCGACTCTCCTCCTCGGTGTAGGTCAGGACCGCCTTCGGGACCGACCCGTTCGACAGCCCGTCGACCATGAACGTCAAGGCCTTCAGGTTCTCCGGGGAGTTGATCGCCGACTTCGTGCCGTCCGCGGACAGCACTGCGCCACCCGCAGCGGAGGCCAGGGTCAGGAAGTTGACCGTCAGCCCCTCGTACGCCGAGCCCTGGTAGATGAGGCCCTTGCTCGCGTTACCGTCGGCGTAGGCCTCCTGCCAGGTGGCCGGCGCCTTGGCGATCTGGTCGGTGCGGTAGTACATGAACGCCACGTTGGTCCCGAACGGCACCGCCCAGTCCGAGCCCTTGTACTCCCCCGTCTTGACCGTCGAGGGGATGAAGTCGCTGGCCCGGGACTGCACGTAGGGGCTCAGGTCGTAGATGAATCCGCGTTGCGCCAGCTCGGCGGTCCATGTCACGTCCGAGCCGAAGATGTCGCACTCGGAAGACTTGGCCGCCTCGCGCTGGACGAACTGGTTGCGCCATTCGTCGGTGGACTCGGGGAACTCCTGCAGCTTCAGCCCGGATCCGCCGATGGAGTTGAGTTGTTGCGTGCGTCGTGAGACGCGGATGCCCTTCTGACCTGGGACGATAGGAATTGTCGAGGTTCCTGTTCGTGCCTGGAGAAGGGCATCCGGTAAGTGCGAGTCTGCCATGTGAAGTCTGCGTGTTTCGATGATCCGAACCTGGTGTCGACCGCCGGCCTGGTGCCGGTGATGGCGCTGGCGCAGCGGGCCGGGCTCGCCGGCCTGGTCGCCGAGCACGTGAGCGTGCCCGGGTCGGCCGGTGCGCATGCGCCGGGGAAGGTCGCCGCGGTGGTGGCGGGGATGGTCGCGGGCGCGGACAGCTTCGAGGACTTGACCGTGCTGCGGCACGGCGCGATGGGTCGGTTGCTGGCCGGGGCGCCGGCGCCCACGACGTTGGGCACTCACCTGCGGGCCTACGCCTTCGGGCACGTGCGCCAGCTCGACGCGGTCGCCTCGCGCGTGCTGGCCAACCTCGCCGCGATGACGCCGGTGCTGGACGGGGTCGAGCCGGTCGCCTGGATCGACGTGGACGACACGATCAAGGCGATGCACGGTTACGCCCAGCAGGGCGTTGCTTACGGCTACTGCAAGGTCAAGGGCCTCAACGCCCAGCTCGCAGTGCTCTCAACACCGTTGGCCGCACCGGTCATCGCCGGTGTCCGGCTGCGCAAGGGCAACGTCGCCTCCGCCCACGGCGCGCCCAGGCTGATCGCCGACGCGGTCGCCACCGCCCGCCGCTGCGGGGCGGGGCGGATGGTCACGGTCCGGGCGGACTCCGCCTACTNCCAGCGTCCGGTGGTGGCCGCGGCCCGGGCGGCCGGCGCCCGGTTCTCGATCACCGCCCGGTCCAACCCGCAGATCACCAAGGCCATCGCGAGCATCGACCCGCAGGCGTGGACGGCGATCAAGTACCCGCACGCCGTCTTCGACGAGCTGGCCGGTGGGTGGGTCTCGGACGCCGCGGTCGCCGAGGTCCCGGCGTTCACCGCGTTCACCTCCCGACCCAAGGCCCAGCAGGTCACCGCCCGGCTGATCGTGCGCCGCGTCAAACGCCTCAACCCCGCCGCGGGCGCCGGGCAGGGCGAACTGTTCGACACCTACCGCTACCACGCGGTCTTCACCGACTCCGCCGAGACGATGCTGGACGCCGAGGCCCACCACCGCGACCACGCCATCGTCGAGCAGGTCATCGCCGACCTGAAGAACGGTCCCCTGGCCCACCTGCCCTCGGGCGTCTTCACCGCCAACGCCGCCTGGACCACTCTGGCCACGATCGCGTTCAACCTCACCCGCGCCGCCGCGACCCTCGCCGGACGCGCCCACGCCAGAGCCACGACCGCGACCATCCGCCGGCGCCTGATCCACGTCGCGGCCCGCGTGGTCACCTCCGCCCGGCGCCTGCACCTACATCTACCCCAGACCTGGCCCTGGGCCGCCGGGTTCACCGCGCTGTTCGAAGCGACCTGCGGCCCACCACCAGCAGCCTCGACCTGACCAACCCGCCGGCGACGGCCCCAGGAACGACCCCGCAGTGGAAAAGCCGGGCACACCGGCGAACTCCTCGCGCCCCTACGCCCGAGCCGCCACGAAAGCCCGACACCAGCCCCTCACGAAATCACACCGGCGGATCCGGG
>JGI26535J51212_1002048_pt1 | contig 15612 bp, 15 predicted proteins | sample ThiBiot_750_biof_2_FD_51212 | JGI IMG/M metagenome (IMG submission 51212) | reverse complement strand
AACGGCCGCAGCATGGTCTGGCCCAGGATGGTCTGCGACTCCACCCACAGGCGGTCGCTGAGCAGGTCGGTGTCGGCCACCAGGATCACCTCGTCGCCGGGGGCGGACTGCGCGAGGTGGCCGGGCTGCCCTGCCCGCCCGGGGAACGCGCTGGCGAAGCTGCCGCGCAGGCGTGCCGCGAACACGTAGCGCGTATCGGTGGGCGTGTAGCCCTGCAGCAGCAGGGAGGGATTGTCGCTGGCCTGCAGCACCTGCTGCACCGGCACCAGCTCGGCGTCGGGGCTGCTCTGCAGCAGCGGGATCAGCCGGGCGTTCGCGTTCGCGGCAAGGTCGAAATGGCCGGCGGTGGAGAGGTCGATGCGCTGCAGGCTCGCGGTGACGACGTCGTTGTGGTTCAGCGACTGGGCATCCAGCCCCAGCATCGCCGGGTGGCTGACGTTCGCGCCGTTCAGCTCGACGGCGAGCGCATGCGAGCGGTCCAGCACCACCTGATGCGGGTCGTAGCGCACGCCCCAGGCCGCGAACAGCCGCGACAGGTCGGAGCTGCGGTCGGGCAAGCCGCCGGTGGCAAGCGTGTCCGGGCTGTCGTCCATTTCCGCGTCCGGGTCCACGAACACCACCAGGTGGCCGCCGCGCAGCACGTACTGGTCGATCGCATACTGCGCGTCTTCCGGCAACGCCTTGGGATGGATCAGCAGCAGCACGTGGATGTCCGCCGCAACCTGTTTCAGGTCGCCCGCGTTCATCGTCGTCACGTCGAACAACTGCGACAGCTGCTGCATCACCACCCAGGGCTGCTGGCCCAGCACCGGATTGCCCTCCACCGGCAGCGAGCTGATCACGCCGATGCGCGGCTTGCTGGACTGGTTGAGCTCGAACAGCAGCTTGGTGATGTCGTATTCCAGGAACGACTCCCGCGACAAATCGAAATACGGGATTGCCAGCAGGCGCTCGGGCGCCGCGCCCTCGATCGTCTCGCCGTCGGCGCCCGCCGGCAGCGCGCCGCCGGCGAGGCCGAAGAACACGCGCTCGCCGTTGCTGCCGCCGGTGGCCGGGGTGAGGCCGGCGCCCTCGGCGCTGGCCTCGTCGTCGGAATACGGCACCGGGTCGATCACTTGCAACTGCACGCGACCGTGCGAGCGGGCAGCGATCTCCCGCAACATGTCGCGCACGCGCTGTTCGTAGCTGCGCAGCTTCGGCAGGTCGCGGGTGGCGTGCTCGGAGAAATACAGCGTGAGCCGCAACGGCCGGCGCAGGTGGTCGACGATCTGCACGGTGCCGGGCGAGAGCGTGTACAGCTTGTCGGCCGTGAGGTCGATGCGCCGCGTGCGCAGCCAGTGGCCGCTGGACACGATCAGCGACACGAACACCACGGTCAGCAGAGCCAGCGCGACATAGATCGCGGTGCGGCGGCCGATCCGCAGCGGGCGGGNGAAGGCGGCGGGCAGGCGCGGACGCATCATCTCAGCGCACCCGCTTCAGCTCTAGCAGCAGCACGCCGGCGATCAGCCAGCCCAGCGTGCTCAGCACGAAATACGCGAGGTCGCGCAGGTCCAGCACGCCGCGCGCGATCGCCTCGAAATGGCGCAGCATGCTGAGGTAGCCCATCGCGTTGACCAGCCGGCGCGGCAGCGCGCCGGAGAAGAAGTCCAGCACCTGCGGCTGGCCGGCCAGGATCAGCAGCACGCACACCGTGGCGGTGAGCACGAAGGCCACCACCTGGCTGCGGGTGAGCGCGGACATGCAGGCGCCGATCGCCACGAAGCTGCCGGCCATCAGCCAGCTGCCGAGGTAGCCCGCGAAGATCACGCCGTTGTCGGGCGCGCCCAGGTAGTTCACGGTGAGCCAGATCGGGAACGTGAGCGCCAGCGCCAGGCCGATGAACAGCCACGCCGCGAGGAACTTGCCCAGCATCGCCTGCCACAGCGTCAACGGCAGGGNCAGCAGCAGTTCCAGCGTGCCGCCCTTGGCCTCCTCCGCCCACATGCGCATGGTCACCGCGGGCACCAGGATCAGGTACAGCCAGGGATGCATCACGAAGAACGGCTGCAGGTCGGCCTGGCCGCGCTCGTAGAAGTCGCCGGTGTAGAACGTGAGGATGCCCGCCAGCACCAGGAAGATGACCAGGAACACGTAGGCCATCGGCGTCACGAAGAAGCTGCGCAGCTCTCGCCGCATCACGGCCGTCACCGGACTCATGCCGGGGTCCCTTGCTGCGCGGTGGTGATGTGCCGGAACACCTCGTCCAGCCGCCCGCGTTCGAGCTGGATCTCCGAAACCTCCAGGCCCTGCTCGCGCAGCAACTGCTCCACCGGCTCCAGGATGCGCGCGCCGGGCTTGGGGAACACGGTGATGCGCCCGTCCAGCGGGTCCACCTCGATCGCGGCCACCTGCGGCAGCCGCCCCAGCATCTCCTGCGACACGCCGCTGCCCGGTGCGCTGAACGACACCGCGCCGTGATAGCGCGAGCGCGCCTCCAGTTCGGCGGGCGTGGCGTCGGCCAGCAGCCGGCCGCGGGCGATGATCACCACGCGGNTGCACAGCGCGTGCACTTCCTCCAGCAGGTGGGTGGAGATCAGGATCGTGCGCTCGCGCGCCATCGCGTCGATCAGCTGGCGCACCGCGTGCTTCTGGTTCGGGTCGAGGCCGTCGGTGGGTTCGTCCAGCATCAGCACCGGCGGGNCGTGCAGGATCGCCTGGGCCAGCCCCACGCGCCGGCGCAGGCCCTTGGACAAGGTCTCGATCGAGGCCTCCAGCACGTCCTCCAGCTGCAGCCAGCCCACCACCTCGTCGAAACGGCGCCGTCCGGTCTCGGCCGCGAGCTTGCGCATGCGCGCGATGAACACCAGGAACTCGCGCACCGTCATCTCGCCGTAGCTGGGCGCGCCCTCGGGCAGGTAGCCCAGCGCGCGCCGGGCGGCCAGCGGTTCGCGCTGCACGTCGTGCCCGCAGACCCGCGCGGTGCCGGAGGTGGGGGCGAGGAAGCCGCCTATCATGCGCATCGCGGTGGACTTGCCCGCACCGTTGGGGCCGAGCATGCCCAGCACCTGCCCCGGCTCGGCGCGGATGCTCAGCGCATCCACCGCGGTGAGGTGGCCGTAGCGGCGGGTGAGTCGTTCAGTCTCGATCATGGACAGGCGGGCGGCGAAATCCACTGCAATGTACCGCATGCATGCGGGAAGGTTCACCGCACGGCACCGCACAAGAAGAAAGGCCCTTCCGGGGAAGGGCCTTTCGATGGAACGACGGGCGGAACTCAGGGGCTGGCGGCGGGCGCCGGAGCCGTGCCGGCCGATGCCGGCGCACTGCCGGACTCGGCCGGGCCTTCCACTTCCAGCGTCGGCTGCTTGATGCCGGCAGCCTGCTCCGGCGTCTGGTCCGGGGCATTGCCCAGCGGGAGGTACACGTCGAATTCGGCGTAGCTGGTGATGTTGCCCTGCGCATCCTTCACTTCGGGCTTGGCGAGGATGTCGTAGCTGCGGTTCACCACGTCGTCGAACTTGTAGCCGTGGGTCAGCGCATAGGCCTTCAGCATGTCGCGGGTCTGCGGCACGCCGGCGGCGGTGCCGTTCCACACGCCTTCCAGCGCGGCGCCGCCGAACGCCAGGGTGGCGCGCACGTTGCCGTCGACGACGAGGCGGCCCAGATTGTCGTGGTCGCCCGGCTTCAGCGTTTCCGCGGTGGCGGGCGCCTCGGCGGTGCCCGCTTCGGCCGGCGCGTTGGCGTCCAGCGCGGGCGGCGTCGGTGCGGTGAGCTGCTGGGTCTGGCCGTTGACGTTCAGCGCGCTGGAATCGATCGGCATCGCCACGTCGAACGTGTAGGTGGTGTCGCCGTAGTTGGTGGTGAACAGGATGCGCGGGCCGGTGACGTTCACGCCCAGCTTCTTCGCCGTGGCCTGGATCTGCGCCACCGCCTTGTTCACGGTGTCGGCCAGGCCCTCGATGCCGTCCTTGCGCTGGATCGACGCCGGCACCAGCAGCACCGGGGTCTGTTCGGTCTGGCGGATGTAGGGGATCAGGTCCTTGTAGTCCACGTTCGGCACGGAGGCCAGCACGTTCTGCAGGTTGTTCAGGCCGTACTCGATGAACGAGTCGGGATCGCCGTGGATGTACAGGTTCGCGAAGCGGTTCACCAGGTTCCAGCCGTACTTCACGTCATACGCCCAGGTGACGTTGGTGAGCTGGTTGCGGCTGCCCTGGCGCTCCAGGTCGAAGGTGAAGGTCTTGTTGTAGCCCTTCCAGCCGTTTTCCACGTCCCACACGATCTTCGCGGACTTGGCGGTGCTGTCGACCTTGTTGAAGTCCGGCGTGGCGCTGTCGATGGTCAGCGAACCGGTGCCCACCTTGGGGTCGCTGCTGGTCCAGGCCACTTCGGCGCCGGGGCCGTAGGTCTTGCCGGAGTAGGTGTACTTGATCTGGCGATCGTTGGAAGTGAGCACCGAATACTCGGGGAAGCGCCGGAAGTTGCTCAGCACGTCGTAGACCTGGCGCATGTCCTTGCCAACCGCCAGGGAGCGCTCGATGTGGCCGCTGCCGGGCATGACCACCGCGGCGAGGATACCAAGGCCGACGACGATGGCGCACGCCGCCAAGAATTCAAGAACACGAACACGCATCATTCCAAGGTCTCCGAACGTCTGAACGCGGTATCCAGGTGTTGCCCCAGCCGTCGCGCGAGCCTGGACGTCGGCTCGATCGCGGGGGGACGACCGGGGGTCGGCAAACGCCGAAGGACTGGATGGTACTTGCTCATGCGCCGGAACGCCACGGGTTCCGGCGCCCCGTTTGGACGGCCGCAAGGCCTTGTCTTGTCAGGCTTGTCGGCACCTGCCCGGCATTGCGCCGCAGCATCCGCCGGCGCATGGAATCGCCGCCGGGCGACCTCAGACGATGCCCAGTTCCAGCGCCTTCAGCACCGCCCGGGTGCGGTCGCGCACCCCCAGCTTGGAGAGGATGTTGGAAACGTGGTTCTTCACCGTGCCCTCGGCCACCTTCAGGGAGTTCGCGATCTCCTTGTTGGAGTAGCCGCCGGAAAGCAGGCGCAGGATCTCGGTCTCGCGCTCGGTGAGCGGGTCGGGCTGCTCCAGGCTGGTGAACTGGTTCTGCATGCGGCCCACGCCGGCCAGCAGGCGCTGGGTGACCATCGGCGCCACCAGCGAGCCGCCCGCGGCCACGGTGCGCACGGCCTCGACCAGTTGTTCCAGCGACACGTCCTTGAGCAGATAACCGCGCGCGCCGGCCTTCAGGCCCTGCAGCACCAGCTGGTCGTCGTCGAAGGTGGTGAGGATGATGGTGGGCGGCAGCTCGTTGCGGGCGGCCAGCGCCTGCAGCACCTCCAGCCCGCTCATGTTCGGCATGCGCAGGTCCAGCAGCACCACGTCGGGCTTGACGCGCGGGATCTCCTGCACCGCCTGGGCGCCGTCGGCGCACTCGGCCACCACGCGGATGTCCTGGGCCAGATCGAGCAGCGAACGTACGCCCTGGCGCACCAGGTTCTGGTCGTCGACGAGACAGACTGAAATCATCGTGGATCCTCGAAACGGTCGTCGTTCCAGCGCAGCGGCGATCGGACCGGCGCATTCTGGCACGCTGAAACCGCGCAACGCGAACCCCGGCCGGGGGTCAGGTCGGTACTGTGCATCAGGGCACACTCAACGCCGGTGGAGCGATGCGCGAAGGCGCATGCGCCAGCTCCGGCTGCTCGCCCAGCGGCAGCCGCACGGTCAGCGCGAANCCCTCGCCCGGCGCGGTTTCCAGCGTCATGCTGCCGCCGAACTCGGCCAGCCGTTCGCGCATGCCGGACAAGCCGTTGCCCGCCTCCGGCTGCGTGGCGCCGCGGCCGTCGTCGCGCGCGTGCAGCCCCAGCAGGCTGGGGCCGGCATAGGCGAAGGTCAGCCACAGGTTGCGCGCGCCGGCGTGCCGCGCGGTGTTGGTGATGATCTCCTGCGCGCAGCGCAGCAACACCTGTGCGCGGCGCGGGTCCTCCATGCTGAAGCGCGGCGGCATCGCCACGTGCACCTTCAGCCCCGGCACGCCCTCGGTGAGGCCCTGCAACGCCTGGGTCAGGTCGATCGCGTCGTCCTGGCGCAGCTCGCTCACCGCCTCGCGCACGTCGGCCAGCAGGTGCTTGGCGGTGGTCTGGGCCTTGCGCACGTGCGTGCCGGCGTCCTCGTTGCAGACGTGGCTGGCCACTTCGAGGTTGAGGCTGAGCGCGGTGAGGTGGTGGCCGATCAGGTCGTGCAGCTCGCGCGCGATGCGCATGCGCTCGGCCAGGCGGCTGGATTCGGCCAGCAGCGCGCGGGTGGCGCGCAGTTCGGAATTGAGCCGGCGCAGCGCCTCGCGCTCCTCGGTCTGGTGGCTGGCCACCACCGAGGCGATGAACGCGAGCGCGCAGATGCCCAGGTAGATGATGGTCTGCAGGAAGGCCAGCGCCAGCGTCGGGTATTCGGGAAAACGGGTGAACACCGCCACCAGGCAGATGTTCTGCACCACGATGCACAGCACGCCCAGCCAGAACGGCAGCAGCCACGGCAACACCATCGCCATCACCGCCAGGAACATCGCGGTGAGGCCGCTGTGGCTGTACCAGCCCACCGCCAGCGCCGCCAGCGTCATCACCATCAGGCCCAGCAGGCGCAGCCCCAGATGGCGCCGCGAACCGAGGTCGTAGGTCACCGCCCAATACAGCACGCCGAACACCAGGTAGCACAGCGACCACAGCAGCAGCGCGAAATTCGGCCGGTTCAGCAGCACCAGCCGGTTCGTCGCCCACTCGGTGAGCAGCGGCGTGCCCACGCAGAGATAGGTGAACAGTCCGGCATAGCGCAGCAACCGGATATGGCTGAAATTGACCTGAGGCATGCCGCCCATGATTGGACNCCTGCCGACCCTGCGCAATGCGCGGGAAGTCATCCCTGCCGAAAGGCACGGCCCCGGGTTTTACGCAGCCTTTACATGTGGCGGCGCGAGGTGTGCAGGTGCCGGGTGCATGCCATAATGCGTCTCTGCCGTCAGGCCATGCCGGCCCGGCACCCACCTTCCCTGCGGAGCAACGCATGGCCCTCGCCATCCGCGACGTCAGCGAGCACGACCTGGACGCCGTGCTGGCCCTCAACAACGCCGGCGGCCAATCCATCATCGCGCTCGACGCGGCCCGGCTGCGCTATTTCTTCGAGCGCGCCGACTACTTCCGGGTAGCCGAGATCGACGGCCACCTCGCCGGCTTCCTGATCGCGCTGCGCGAAGGCGGCGACTACGAAAGCACCAACTACCGCTGGTTCAGCGAACGCTATCCCGCGTTCCTGTACATCGACCGCATCGTGATCGCGAACGCCTACCGCCGCCACGGCCTCGGCCGCATCTTCTACTGCGACGTCACCAGCTATGCCGAGGTGCGCGTGCCGCTGCTCGCCTGCGAGGTGTTCCTGGAGCCGCGCGACGACGTGGTCGTGCTGTTCCACGGCACCTACGGCTTCCAGGAAGTGGGCCAGCAGCGCATGGCGCCGCACGGGCGGCAGGTGAGCCTGCTCGCCAAGGAACTTCCCAGCTACGCCTACGTGCGCGAGACCTGGCTCGAACACGGCGGCCTGCCCGATCTGCCCTGGCTGGCCGAGCGCGAACGCGCCACGCCGGCCTCCAGCCCGCGCCGACAGGCCGGAGAGCGCCGCCAGTGACCGTTAAAGTGGATACCTCCGACGCCTGCGATCTGCGCTTCGGGCAGGTCGGCCTCGCCTGCGTGCGGGTGCGCCGCGCCGATGCCGCCGCGCTGTGCGACGAACTGGAGCGCCGCGTGCGCAGCGCACCGCAGCTGTTCGCGCGCGCCGCCGTGGTGCTGGACCTCAGCCACCTCGCCGCCCTGCCCGACGACGGCGCGGTCGACGCGCTGCTGGAAGCCGTGCGCAGCGCCGGCATGCTGCCGGTGGGCCTAGCCTACGGCACCAGCGAGACCGAGGCGATGGCCCGGCGCATGGGCCTGCCGCTGATCGCGAAGTTCCGCGCCGCCTACGAGCCGGCCAGCGGCGCGGCCGCGGCTCCCGCCGAACCCGAACCCGCCGCCGCACCGGCGCCCGCACGCGATGCCGCGCCTGCGGAAGCCGCGCCTGCTGAACGCACGCAGGGCACGCTGCACCACGACGGCACCGTGCGCTCGGGCCAGCAGATCTACGCACGCGACCGCGACCTCGCCGTCACCGGCACCGTCGCGAACGGCGCCGAGGTGATCGCCGACGGCGACATCCACATCTACGGCGGGCTGCGCGGCCGCGCGATGGCGGGCGCCCAGGGCGACACCGACGCGCGCATCTTCGTGCACGACTTCCGTGCCGAACTGGTGGCCATCGCCGGCCACTACCGCGTGTTCGAACAGATACCGAAAGACCTCGAAGGCCAATCCGTGCGATGCTGGCTGGAAGGGGAGAAACTGCTGCTGGCCAGGCTGTGACCGGCCGCAGTCGCAACAACCACAACGACAAGAACATTCCCGGGAGATGGTTCCTTGACTGCTGAAATCATTGTTGTCACCTCGGGCAAGGGCGGCGTCGGCAAGACCACGACCAGCGCCTCGCTTGCCACCGGCCTGGCGATGGCCGGCAAGAAGGTAGCCGTGATCGACTTCGACGTCGGCCTGCGCAACCTCGACCTCATCATGGGCTGCGAGCGCCGGGTGGTGTACGACTTCGTCAACGTCGTGCACGGCGAGGCCACGCTGAAGCAGGCCCTGATCAAGGACAAGCGCCACGAGAACCTGTACGTGCTCGCCGCCAGCCAGACCCGCGACAAGGACGCGCTGACCCAGGAAGGCGTGGAGAAGGTGCTCGACGGCCTGTCCGCGGACGGCTTCGACTACGTCGTGTGCGACTCGCCCGCCGGCATCGAGAAGGGCGCGCACCTGGCGATGTACTTCGCGGACCACGCCGTGGTGGTGGTGAACCCGGAAGTGTCCTCGGTGCGCGACTCCGACCGCATCCTCGGCCTGCTCGCCAGCAAGACCCGGCGCGCCGAGCGCGGCGACGGCGCGATCACGCAGCACCTGCTGCTGACCCGCTACAGCCCGGTGCGCGTGGCCAACGGCGACATGCTCAGCGTGAAGGACGTCGAGGAAATCCTCGGCATCAGCGTGGTGGGCGTGATCCCGGAATCGGAACAGGTGCTGGCCGCCTCGAACTCGGGCGTGCCGGTGATCCTCGATCCGAATTCGCACGCCGGCCAGGCCTACAGCGACACCGTGGCCCGCATCCTCGGCGAGGAGCGCGCCCTGCGCTTCCTCGACGCGCCTAAGAAAGGTTTCCTGCAACGCGTGTTCGGAGGCTGACACGATGGGCATACTCGACTTCCTGAAGCGCAAGCCCGAGCCCACCGCAGGCGTCGCCAAGGAACGCCTGCGCATCATCGTGGCGCAGGAGCGCTCCACCCGCGGCGCGCCGGACTACCTGCCGCTGCTGCGCAACGAGCTGCTCGAGGTCATCAAGAAATACGTCCACGTGGACCTCGACGCCATCAACATCAACGTCGAGCGCGACAGCGGGCACGAGGTGCTGGAACTGTCGGTGGCCTTGCCCGAGGGCAAGGCTGCGTCCAACCCCGCAACCTGATGCCCAGCTCCCTCTCCCCTCCGGGGAGAGGGTCGGGTGAGGGGCCACGCTGCCTCGCCCCTGTCGTTGCAGCAAGGTTTTCTGCTTTCGAAGCGCCTCGAAGATCGGCTTTCCCGCCAACCTGATCCCACCACCTCGCCCTTCCTCGCGGAGGGGAGAGGGAACGCCATGTCCAGCCCTGTATTGCGCCTCGCCGATATCGACACCGCCACCGTCGAATCCCTGCTTGCCCACTACGGCCTCGCGCTGCACCGCGTGGCCGACGGCACGCCCATTCCCGGCAGCTACTGGGGCGACGAGGAAGCCGGCATCATCGGCCACGACGTGTATGCGCGCGGCGACACGCCGGTGCATTCGCTGCTGCACGAAGCCTGCCACCTGATCGTGCTGCCGCCGGAACGGCGCGCCGCCGTGCACACCGACGCCACCGACTCGATCGAGGAAGAGGACGCCACCTGCTACCTGCAGATCGTGCTGGCCGACGCCCTGCCCGGCGTGGGCCGCGCCCGCCTGATGGCCGACATGGACGCCTGGGGCTACAGCTTCCGGCTCGGCTCCGCCCGCGCCTGGTTCGAGCAGGACGCCGGGAATGCGCGGCAGTGGCTGGTCGAGCGCGGCCTGCTCGTGCGCGAGGACAAGCCTTCCGCCACGCCTGACGCTACGATGCGCGCTGCTGGCTGACCCGGCTCATCTCCTGCAGGCATACCGTGGCGCGATCACCGCACGACTCCTTCGACCTCGACCACCTGCGCCGCCGCGCGGCGCGCGGACTGATGCGCCTGATGTTCGGCGCGCCGGCGCAGCCAAGCAGCGAACCGCTGCCGCGCCTGGGCATCCATCGCATCCTCGTCTGCCACATCAGCCACACGCTGGGCAACGCGCTGCTGCTGACGCCGCTGATCCAGGAGCTGGAAGCCACGTATCCCGGCGCCGAGATCGACATCGTCACGCGCAGCCAGGCCGGCCGCGAACTCTACGGCCACTACGACCGCGTTAGCCAGGTGTTCCAGCTGCCTGCGCACGGCTTCGGCCATCCGCGCCAGTGGATGCGCGGGCTGCGCGGCATGCGCAAGGCGCACTACGACCTCGCGATCGACGTGGACCCGCAATCGCAGACCGGCCGCCTCTTGCTGCTGAAGGCGCGCGCCACCTGGACGCTGGGCTACAGCGGCCCGAAGAAGAGCGGCAGCGTGACCCACGCGGTCGAGGTGCCCGAGCACGTGCAGAGCAAGGGCCAGCGCCCGGTGTACCTGCTGCGCCAGGCGCTGGGCGATACCGCCGAACGCGCCTACCCGGTACCGGACATCCGCCTGGACGAGGCCGAGCGCGCCCGCGGGCGGCAGGTGCTGGATCGCGTATTGGCGCTGGCGCCAGCCGATCCCGCGCAGCGCAAGACCATCGGCGTGTTCGCCAACGCCACCGGCCCCAAGCTGCTGGGCGCGGACTGGTGGAACCCGCTGCTGCAGACGCTGGAACGGCTGCGCCCCGACTGCCGGCTGGTGGAGATCGTGCCGATGTCCGGCCGCTCCATGCTGGACTCGCGCTACCCCGACTACTTTTCCACCGACCTGCGCCAGCTCGGCGCCGTGCTCGCCAGCCTCGACGGCTACCTCAGCCTGGACTGCGGCATCATGCATCTGGCCTGCGCCTCGGGCGTGCCCACGCAGGGCATCTTCACCACCACGCGCGCCGACGAGTGGGGCCCATACGGCCCCGGCAACCATGTGATCCACGCCTACGGCCTCGCCCCGGAAGCCGTGGCGCAGGAACTCGCCGCCCGTCTCTGATTTCCCAACGGCTCCGTGCCCTTCGACACTGCGCGCGTGGGCTGCGCTGCGCTAGTCTTCCGGCATGGCCGTGCCGCCACGCGCGGATACGGTTCGTCATGCCATGGGGAAATTCTCGATGAAACCGCTCACCCGGATCGCCTGCGCCCTTGCCCTCGCCCTGCCCATGAGCGGCGCGGCCCTCGCGGCGCAGGCCGCGCCTGCGGCTGCCACGGCGGCAGCGCCTGCCGATCAGGCCTTCATGCAGCTGGCCGACCACTATTTCGACGACTACTACTTCCCGGCCAACCCCAGTACCGCCACCGTCGACGGCTTGCACGCCCTGGACGACAAGCTGGAGGACTACTCGCGGGCAGGCGTGGACGCCAACATCAAGGCGCTGAAGCAGTGGGAAGCGCGCGTCGCCGCGGTGGACCCGAAGACGCTCGGCGAATACGTGCGCGGCGACCGCGAGCTGGTGCTCAACAACATCCGCAGCACCCTGCTCACGCTGGAGACGATACGGCCCTGGCAGAAGAACCCCGACATCTATTCCAGCGGCATCACCAGCAGCGCGTTCACCCTGATGGAGCGCAAGTTCGCGCCGCCCGAAACGCGCCTGCGCGCGCTGATCGCCCGCGAGAAGCTGATGCCCGCCGTGCTGGCCGATGCGCGCAGGAACCTCGACANCCCGCCGGAGATCTACACGAAGATCGCGCTGGAACAGCTGCCCGGCCTGGTGAGCTTTTTCCAGAAGGACGTACCGTCCGCGTTCGCCGACGTCGCCGATGCGGACCTCAGGAAACAGTTCGCCGCCAGCAACGGCGCGGTGATCAAGGCGCTGCAGGATTACCAGGCGTGGCTGAAGACCGACCTGCTGCCGCGCTCGCACGGCGACTTCCGCATCGGCGCGCAGGCGTTCCGCGACAAGCTGAAGTACGACGAGATGGTCGCGCTGCCGCTGGACAGGCTGGTCGCGATCGACATGGCGAACCTGCACGCGAACCAGCAGGAGTTCGCCCGGGTCGCGCACGAGCTCGACCCCGCGAAGACGCCGCAGCAGGTGCTGGCCGAGCTGGCCGCCGACCATCCGCCGCGCGACAAGCTGCTCGATGCGTTCCGCGGCACCTTCGACCAGCTGGTCGCGTTCATCCGCGCGAAGAACATCCTCACCGTGCCCTCGGACGTGCGGCCGATCGTGGAGGAAACGCCGCCGTTCATGCGCGCCACCACCTTCGCCTCGATGGACACGCCCGGGCCGTACGAGCACGTGGCGAAGGAGGCCTACTTCAACGTCACCCTGCCCGATCCGGACTGGAGCAAACAGCGCACCCAGGAGTTCATGGCGCAGTTCAGCTACCCGGTGATCAGCAGCGTGGCCACGCACGAGGCCTATCCCGGCCACTACATCCAGTTCCTGTGGATGCACGACCTTCACGACCGCGTGCGCAAGCTGCTGGGCGCGAACACCAACGTGGAAGGCTGGGCGCACTACTGCGAGCAGATGATGCTGGACGAGGGCCTGGCGCAGTTCCTCTNCCCGCACGACCGCCGCCAGCAGCTGATGCTGCGGCTGGGACAGCTGCAGGATGCGCTGCTGCGCAACGCGCGCTTCGTCGTCGGCATCAAGCTGCACACCGGCCGGATGACGATGGACCAGGCGGTCGACTTCTTCGTCAAGGAAGGCTACCAGTCGCGCGCCGTGGGCGAGGTGGAAACCAAGCGCGGCACCTCCGATCCCACCTACCTCTACTACACGCTGGGCAAGCTGGAGATCCTCAAGCTGCGCGCCGACCTGGAAAAGAAGCAGGGCAAGGACTTCAACCTGGAACGCTTCCACGACAGTTTCATGCAGCAGGGCTTCGCGCCGATCGCGATCGTGCGCAAGGCGATGCTGGGGGACGATTCGCCGGTGCTGTGACGCGGCGCATCGTCCACGCGGTGTCGTCCGGCACGGACCGCCGGGCGACCCGGAATCCGGACGGACAACGCGGCCGCGGCCGCCACGGAGGACGACATGAGCGCACGCAGACTGGTCGTACTGTTCGACGGCACCTGGAACAAGCCGGAGTCCAACACCAACGTGGAGCGCCTGCGCCGGCTGATCGCGCCGCGCGACCCGGCCGGCGCCGAGCAACTGGTCGAGTACATCCCCGGAGTGGGCGTGGAACCCGGCATCGGTCGCCTGCTGGGCGGCGCGTTCGGCTACGGCCTGTCCGGCAACGTCAAGGACGGCTACCGCTGGCTGTGCGAACGCTGGCAACCCGGCGACGAGATCTGGCTGTTCGGCTTCAGCCGCGGCGCCTACACCGCGCGCAGCCTGGGCGGCATGCTGCGCAAGTGCGGCCTGCTGCACTGCGACCGCAGCGGCACCATCGCCGACGCCGACGCGAGCGCCGCCTACACGTTCTATCGCGACACCGAGATCAAGCCCGGCGACGACGCGGCCGTGGCCTGGCGCACCGCGCGCTCCCGCGAAACGGACATCCATTTCATCGGCGTGTGGGACACCGTGGGCTCGCTGGGCATCCCCGGCACCGCCGCCTGGTTCCCGTTCGCCCGCAAGCGTTACCAGTTCCACGACACCGACCTCAGCTACATCGTCAAGCACGCCTACCAGGCGCTGGCGCTGGACGAGCGCCGGGCCGACTTCGCGCCCACCAAGTGGACGCGCAACCCCGCGATGCTCGCGCCCGGCGAGCCGTCCACCAGCAAGAAGCCCGAGCAGATCGACGTGGAGCAGCGCTGGTTCGTCGGCGCGCACGCCGACGTGGGCGGCGGCAACGACCACGACGGCGCCGGTCGCAGCCCCGATCCGCTGCCGGACCTTGCGCTGGCCTGGCTGCAGCGCAAGGCGATGGACGCCGGCCTGGCCTGCAGCGCGCTGCTGACGCCCGCGGCCGACGCGGTGCTGGGCACGCCACGCGATTCCTTCGGCGAATTCATGGGCGGCGTCTACAAGCGGTTCAAGTCGCCGTACCAGCGGGAGCTGGGCGGCGGCGTCAACGAGACCGTGGACGAATCGGTGTGGCAGCACGCCAGCCTGGCCGCGGATTACCGCTCCGCGACGCTGGCGCAGGCGCTGCGCGACGACGTGATTTCCGCGCCGCCCGGAGTCGCTTGACCCCGGCCCCGTCGCATCGGCTAGCATGCGGCTCCATGAGGGAGATGGCATGCCTCCCGTTCCCCGGCGGAACGAACCGCCCCGCACGACCCATCGCAGGGGCTGATGATGCCTGCACCACCGGATTCCGGCGGCGCAGGCGTGCCTGTAGCCGCGGATGCCACGAAGCGCGCACAGGAGACTTTTCACGTGAACTTCAACGGATTCATCGCGGTGGGCCTGGGCGGCGCGCTGGGCTGCTGGCTGCGCTGGCTGCTGGGCATCGCGCTCAACCCGATCTTCCCCACCGTGCCGCTGGGCACGCTGGCGGCGAACCTGCTGGGCGGCTTCATCATGGGCTGCATGATGGGCGTGTTCGAGCACTTCCACAGCCTGCCGCCGGAGCTGCGGCTGTTCATGCTCACCGGCTTCCTCGGCGGACTCACCACGTTCTCCACCTTCTCCGCGGAAGCCGACACCCTGCTGCTGCGCCAGCAATACCTGTGGTTCGGCGGCCACGTGGCGATGCACCTGGTCGGTTCGCTGGGCATGACCATCGTGGGCATCGCGCTCAGCCGCGGCCTGCTCAGGCACTGACACCGGAGTGGCGACATGGGCACTGAAAACCTGATCGACGGCGTGCTGCTGCGTTTCTACGCGCAGATGCACGCGCGCAACGACGGCATGCTGGTCTCCGAGTGGCTGCTGGAACTCGCGAAGCGGCGCAAGCTCGGCGGCGGCTCGGTGTTCCGCGCCATCGCCGGCTTCGGCCGGCATGGCGTGCTGCACGAGGAAGCGTTCTTCGAACTCACCGACGACCTGCCCACGGTGGTGGAGTTCATGCTGCGCGAAAGCGAGGCCGAGGCGCTGCTGCAGGAAGTGCGCGACGCCGGCGTGGCCGTGGTCTACGCACTTCTGCCGGCGCGATTCGGCGTGCTGGGCGGCGAGCGGCTGCCGTGAGCCGGGATTCGCTGAAGCAGCGCGCCGCCGAGCTGCTGGAGCTGGCCGGCGTGCGCATCAACGGCCACGCCCCCACCGACATCCTCGTGCACGACAGGCGCCTGTACGCCCGGGTGTTCGCGCATGGTTCGCTGGGCCTGGGCGAGGCCTACATGGACGGCTGGTGGGACGCCGAGGACCTGCCCGGCTTCTTC
>JGI26535J51212_1001951_pt1 | contig 16329 bp, 17 predicted proteins | sample ThiBiot_750_biof_2_FD_51212 | JGI IMG/M metagenome (IMG submission 51212) | reverse complement strand
GGGCTGCAGCGAGGGCGCCACCTCCCGGACGATGGCGTGGATGCGCTCGGCGTTCGTCTTGTCCGGCTCGTCCAGCGAGGCGATCTTCTCGACCACCGCCTGCAGCGCCTCGGCCGCCGACTCCTGGGCCTTGAGCTCCTTGGCGCGCTGGCGCATGGCGGCGCGCTCGTCGGCGCTGAACCCGGACTTCGTGGTGTCGCTCATGCGGCGAATCTACGGTCCGACGGTGGCGGCGGGCTTCTCCAGAACTGCTCGATCGCCGCGTTCCCGAAGCGACCCGCTCATCAGTTCAACTCAGTCGTGGCGCAGCCGTGGTGGACGACGGTCGGGCCCCCCACTCGGCGTCACCCGACCCGTAGCGCTGACGGGTCTTGGTCCGCTTGGGCCACACCAACTCCAGGATGAGGCCGATGAATGGGGCAGCCAGGAACGCCGGTGTCCGCAGAACGCGAAGCACATGCCCCACCCACGGGACGTGGAGCTTCACCACCCCGATGACGTCGTCTCGCGTGGGGTGCGATGGGTCGTCGGCCGGGTTGTGGTCGCCCCGCATGACCAGCCCGCCGTCGAGGCTGCCGCCCGCGACGCGGTGGACGACATCGACGCCGCTGTGCGGGTAGCCCGGCGGGACCTTGTAGACGACGATGTCGCCGACGTTCACGGTGTTGGTCTTGCGGGCGATGATCATGTCGCCTTCGTGGTACGTCGGGTCCATCGAGTGACCCTGGACGTCGGCGCAGGTCGTGGCGCCCCCCAGGACGGCGGGCCACCCGGCCAGCACCAGGCCGGCGGCCACAAGCCCAGCCAGCACCGGACCGGCATGGCGGCGCCAGGTGAACCTGGGACCGGGGACGCGCGCACGAGCGGCGGCGCTGTGGTCCGTGATGGCGGGCCTCGACTCCGTGGGGCCCATCGCCACCCGTTCCAGGCCAACCATGGGCGGTCGCTCCACTTCATGCTCCTGGGGGCGCGCCGCCCCACCGAGCAAATCGGCCGACGGACGCCGCCTCGAAGACTTCTGAGCCACCCACACGCAAGAAGGCCGCCGCCCCGGTAGGGGACGACGGCCTGCTTGGGCTCGTCGGGCTCGTCGCACGACGAACCCGAAAGGCGAAGGTGGCGGGAATCGAAGTGTCCGACATGTGAGACGCAATCGGTCGATCTGCGGATACGTCCGGATCCGGTGGCCGCTCTCGTGATCGAGCTGCCTCCGCGGACTCCCTTCGTTGACAAACGCGACCTCCGAGCGCCGGCCTGAACTACACGATCCCGCCGGCTCGGACTTGGACTCGGAGTGCACCAGATCGTCGTCCGCAGAAGGCGGCGGAAACGAGCCACAAGGTCACAGGAGCCGGTCCACACTGAGAGTCATCCGTCACTAGGGGGGTGATGAACATGTACGACATCGGCGAGAAGCCAGGCAAGGGCACCTACCAGGACGCCTATGGTCACCGCGTGACGCTGGACCAGGACAGCGATGCCCTTCCACCGTGCCCATCCTGCGGCCCTGGACAGAACACCAAGTGGAGCCGGATTTGGTAAGACCGTGCCGCGGGTCCGAATCTGACACGAAGACTCATCTGCCAGGTCCCGTTGGACCCGACACCGACCGCCAATGATCAGCGATGTGGGGCGGGTCCCTGCTGGCCGGAAGAAGCGACGACCAGCGGGGACCCGCCGGCTGCTTCCGCACAGACGTGGAGGCGCTCAGTCCGATCGGCTCGCCCCCGGTGTCGAACGGCACACCGGATCATCGACGGTCGCCCCCGACTCGTCTGCGCCCGACCCGTCACTCCACACGGACTCCCGTGACTTCGTGCGCTCAACCGACCAGCGCCAGAGGACCACGTCCACGACCGCGACTGGGTCACCGATGAACTCGGCGATCTCACGGCAGAGCCCTTCGCAGTCGTCCCACCCGAGGGAGTGCGAGAGCCTCACCATGTGACGGTCGGGTTTTGAGATCTGGACGCCTACATTCTTCGCAAGGTGCCGCCACGTCACCGGTCCAACATATGGCAGACCCCGTAGGAACCCTTCGGCATCTCCCACCAGCCGACGACGCAGATCCTCATCCGTCAATGCCGCAACCTGCTGCGCTATCTGCAGGATCGCATCAACCTTCCCCACATGACCAAACACGCTCAGAGCGGCGGACCGCGCATCGTCACAGTATCTCGTCAATTCAGGCAGACGAAACTCGAACATCGCGGAGGCAAAACGCGGAAACACCCGTCTGACCACGAAGTCGCTCATGCCGGCGGCCAACACAACCCACGCTGCCTCACGAACAAACTGCCGCCTTGACAGCGACGTCAGGCCCGCCGACGCCTGCCACACGATCTCGTCGACGAATCCGGCATCCACCACCGCACGCTTGGCGTGCACGTACCATCGAATCAGACTATGCGGGTCCCCGGCGAATCCGGACTTGGTTGCCGCAATCGGGAGCGAATCAATCAGCTGCTCAGTCATTTCACCCCTTCGTCGCACGCAGCGCCACGCGGATACGGGCACGGAGGCTCGATATGCCGGGATGGGCCGACAACTCCTTGCTCACCTCGACCTTCAGGAGATGCTTCGCTTTGAGTCGGTTGAACAGCCGTTCCGGGATTTCCGGGATCCGCGTCACAATATCGATATAGCGTCCCTCAAGCCGCGCCGCCTCAGGTTCGCCTAGTCCTTGCGCCGCCGCCCTGTACTCGGCCTTCAGCGCGCTCAGGAGTGCAACCGCCTCACCCCTGCGTCGAGCTGCGCCACGTCGGTCGATGATGAGATCGATCGTACTCAGAGCGCCGGCGACGACCGCAAGCCAACCGAGCCAAGTCGCACGCTGAGCGTCGAGTCCCGCGATCGTCACGACGTCATCATTAGTTGCGAATGCGAACGCGATGCCCACGATCGACACAATCGCCACGCACGACGTCAGCAGAGTCGCAATTCGCGAGTCCCGGTCCCGCAGTGCTGCTTGCATGGTGATCGACTGATCTATGAGCCGCGCTCTCCTCTCGATCTCTGGCCAGTTGCCCAGCCCCCCACCGTCGCTAGCCATTCAGAAGTCGACCGTAATCAGAAGCGTCACCACTATCCAGAATCCGACCGATACGACGAATGGCCAAACTGACGGCTCGCCGAGCCTCGCTGCCGCTTGCTCCCAGGTAGTCATCAACATGGACTGATTGGCCAGTAATGTCACCGGTGGGGCTCATAACCGCTTTCTCCGCGTGCGCTATAAGGTGTTGAAGCATTGACGCCCTGTCCCGCCTGCCCTGGTACGCCCGGAACGCGTCCACGGCTATCGCCTCCACGTGATAGCCCGAAAGTCTCTGATCCTCTGGCAGGTTAGCCAGCACCGCCTTCGCCAGCTTTATCGTAGGAATTACGGCTCCGCTATTGGCGGCGTTAACTTCAGTCAGTTTTTCGGCGAACTTGTGCGGCCTAATCTGCCTCCACGAACCACCGTCTTCTGACGCGATTGATGTACGCCCGTTCCGCTCAACGGCTGGCAGCAGCTGAATCTCGGAGCCATCCAAGTAGTGAACGGTCACTGCAAGCCGGCCCGCAGTGATCTCTCGCACATCGCCCAACGGCAACCGGCTCTGGAGTGCGCGCTCGAACCGCGCGACAAGATCCTCGGGCGTCGCATCGCCCTCGTTTACAACCACCAGAGCGTCTGTGTCACTGAGTCCGTCAACGTACGTGTGCTTCGCCACGCTCCCGCCGAACAGGAGGCGGTCTACGTCGACCAGGAGATCGCCGAGGGCGGCGACGATCTCGTCGAGCCGTTGCCGAGTCGCGTCAACATCACGGTCGTTGAGCGAAGCGAGCGCTCCCGCCAGAACGTCGTTGATCGCCACGCTCCGCTCCTGCACGGCAAGCGCCTCGAGCGCCTCACGTCGGAGAGCATCAAGCCGATCGGGTGAGGTTGGGTATGACGAGCCGCCGCTGCCACCCATTACGTGCCCCCTTCCCTGGCGCGCACCAGTTCGTAGATTTCACGCAGGCGCTCGTGGTGCGCACCGAGAAGTTCGTACCGCCGCGGTTCCGCTGCCCACCGCTCCAGCCGATGCTGAAAGTCGCGCAGATACGCCAAGTTGGTCAGGTGCCGCCTCGCGTCTCGACGATCGGCCCTGTCTTCTATCGCGTTCGCAAGAATTGCGAGCTCCGCTTCATGAATCGCCAACCCATCGACGTACGCATAACGCAACCAGCTGAGGCCGTCAAAGACCTCTGCGCCGCACATGAAGTAGAGCGTGGTCATCAACGGATCGAGCCCGCCAAAGACATGAATCGGAAGCGCCGAAAGACCCGACTCGTCGAGGCGCCTCCTGATCTTCGCCAAACTCACAAGGCGATCAAGAATTGTCTGCCCCAGTTCCTTCTCTGTGAATCCGATCACTGCAAACTGACGCGCGTCGGGCAGGGCGGGTGTCAACTTGTCGATGTTGATGTATTGGGCGGACTGGGCGGGTTTCACGAGGAAGTCGATCAGAAGGCGCGGATAATCGGTCGCCATGCTTCGCGCGGACTGAACCTGTTCGTCATATGAAGGCCGCAGCTTGCGTTGATCGTCGTACGTCACCGCCAGAATATCGCGGTCACTTGGCAGCAGCTCGAGGATCTGGGAGTGCTGCTCTCGTGTGAACGGCAACACCTCGCGCGGCCCCCTCCCCACCTCCCCGCTCTCATAAACGTCTGACAACTCGTATCCGCCACTATCGACAACAAGAAGGTCGGGATACGAGTAAATGCTCTCGTGGTGCTGGCCGTTGAGTAGAAGATCGACGTCCGGGAGTCTGCGGTGGTGTATGTCGTAGGCCGAGATCAAGAGCGAATGGGTCAGCTGCGGCGCGACAAGACGAAGCACATTTGCAGTCTCAGACTCCCCATTCTCCAGCAGCGGGAACCCCTTGCTCGAGATCGAAGGAATGAGAACTGGCGTGCGCAGGCCGGGGTTCGTGAGCGGGAGCGTCCTAGTTGTCAATGCCTGCCCCCGCTCGATCTTGACATGACGCACATACCCCGCATGGGCGGTTCGACGCCTCGCAGCTGTATGTTATCGCGAGCGGGATGGACAAATCGCGAGCGAGTCCAATGACATCGGTCTTGTACATCTCGACCAACGGTGCAAGAAGCCGAGCCGACCCCCCGTACTGCGTATCGGCCAAAGCGTTCCAAGCGCTTAGCCATCCCGGCGAGTTGTCGGAGTACGGCGTACCCGCGTGGATGCCAATCGCCACGGATTCGCGAGGGGCAGCCGCCATCCCGATACCCACCAAGAGGTCGTTCCTGCCGGGTATCTCGCCAGACGCTGGCACTTGGATCCCGCGAGCCGAGCACGGTCTCCAGACAATGCCCAGGTATTCGGCGATTTCAACGCTTGCTGCACGCTCGCTGGTCGCGGCCGGTTGGCCTATGTCGATCCACAGCGCACTCGCCCTCCAGCCCCCCTCGAGGAGCAGTGCCGCAACCACTGCGCTGTCGATGCCGCCGCTCAGAAGCACCGTGCAAGGTTCGCCCCCAACCACCACGGTCATGAGAATGCCACCGATGCCGGCGCAGCAGGCACGTTTCACAACGTGTCCCTTCCCTCGCAGTACCTCAGGACCGCCCAGAGCTGCCGCGCTCCGCTCGGGGACCTCGGTGGCCGGCCTTTCACCATCCCAAGGGGACCCACACCCAGGAGTCCCGACAACTTCGGTTTCGGCGAATGCCAGAGGCGTCCCGATGTGGATGAGGGCGATGGGGCAAGCTGGGTTGTCGGGAGGGGGCTTGGGGCGATGACGGTGTGGGAGGGACGTCGAGATGGTGAGGGTGCCGGGGATGCCGGGCGGGATGCGGGGGTGATGGCGAGGCGAGGTGCGGGGGGCGTCGCGTGTTCGTCGGCCGCTGCATACCTGTTGGCAGGGAAGCGATCGCTCGCCGCCGGTCGCGAACCGTCGGAGACGGTCGCGTCGTAGACGGTCGCTCCCCTGCCGGAGTCGCCATCAGCCGCGGCGTCGGCATCTCGTCGCTCGAGCCGCTCAGTCACGCCGGTGGGCGGGAGGGGACCACCATGGGCAAGGCGCCGCGTCGCTACCGGCCACGGAAGGTCGTCAAGCGCTCGTCGTACACCAGGTCGGCGGGCACCGCTCCGATGACGACACCGTCGAACGTCGCACAGCAAGTCGAGGCGCGGCTTTTCGCTCCGTATCGCCCAGAGTCAGCGCAAGGTGCCGAGACCACGTTCGCAGATGTGCGTGCGCTTCAGGCGGGACTCCGCGCCCTCGCCGAGTTCGCCGCGGTGCGCGACGAGGCACGGCGAGTCGTCGTCGGGTACGACGACCAGATCCGCAGTGCCGTCGTGCACCTGCGCGTCGACGGCGCCAGCTGGGGTCAGATCGGCGGCGCGCTGGGCATCAGCCGGCAAGGCGCGCGCCAGCGGTTCGACCGCGCTGCGCGAGCTGCCCACAGGTCCCGACCGATCCACGCGCGATCCACGGATCTCCCCGTCGACGTCACACCGCCCGCCGAGCGACGCACACCAGCAGACGACGAACAGGAGGGTTCACGATGGACAAGGTGGAAACCCTGAGCCCCGAGGAGGTCGCGACGGCGATCGGGGCGTCGCCATGGTGGGTCCGCGAGCAGGCACGCCGCGGGCGCATCCCGCACCTGCGCCTCGGCCGCGGCCGCATCCGATTCCTGCCAGAGCACGTCGACGCGCTCATCCGCCGCGCCACCGTGCGCGAGCACGAGACGCAGCCCGAGCCGGTGGACCTGACGCCGCTCGGGGCGACCGACCGCTCGGTGCGCGCCCACCTCAGGCCGCGGCGAGTGGAAGCGGACGGCCTCTTCTGACACACCGCGTCCGTGCAGTCGAGGGAGAGCATCCAGCCAGGGCGCCTCACGCCCGGAGAGCATCCACAGGGCGCCCCACGCGATCTCGGTCGACCATGGCCGCCCACGCGAGGGCCGCGACCTGGCCAGCGCGTTCACGGCCAGCGCATCGAGCACCCATGCGTCCCCGGCTGTCCGGCGAGCCGGCACTTCGCCCGCTCGGATCAGACGCTGGACCTGCCGCTGCGACACGCCAAGTCGCTCCGAGGCTTCAGCCGTCGTCATCTCGCTCACGCCATGAATAGTCGCCAATACGACTCAATATGTCCGGCGAGTACCCGTGCTACACAGAAGCCGACAGCCAGGTTGCCCGCACGGCTGCCAGCGCGTCGGCCGCGGTGACGGTGAGCCGGGTCTGGTGGCCGAGTGCGTGCCGCCACGTCTGTTCGTCGGGACCGGTCGCGAACACCCACCCCGCCGGGGGCTTGCCCGTCGGCCCATGGTGGACGAACACGTCGAGCGCCGCATCGTCGATGAGGCCGCGCTCGCTCAAGGCCCACTGGTCGTAGAGATCGCGTGGTGCGCGCCGATCGATCCACGCGGCCAGCTTGGCGGCCGCGAAGCCGGGGGCAGTCAGCGTCCGGAGCCTGGCCGGCCACGCGTCGCTGTAGCGCTGCTCGACGTCGCGGACCTCGGTGGGCCAGGTGTAGCCGTCACCGGCGACCAGCTGGACCTGGATGCCGTCCACACCCTCGACCGACAGTGTCGCCGGCTGGCTGCCCGACGTCGCAGACAGCGCTGGGCGCCAGGAGACGCGCCCATGGGACCGAGCCAGACCATGCGCGACGGCGGTCTCGATCCCGGTTGCGACCCGGGCGCGTGGCGCGAGGGCGATCAGATCGATGTCCTCGCTGAGTCGCGCGTCCGCGAGATAGGTGCGTGACAGCGCTGTCCCCCCGAAGAACACGACATCGTCCGTCGAGACGCCATCCGAGATCGCCGCGAGGATGTGCGAGAGCAGATGGTCGCGTCGGACCTGTTCGATGTCGACGCCGAACCGCTCGGCGACGGCCTCGAACTCGTCGTACCGACTGAAGCTCACCGGCCGGCCGCCACGCGCGCGTAGGTCGCCTTCATCCGCTGCCGGCCCGCGATCTCATCGAGCCTGCTCGGATCGCACAATGGCCAGAGGGCATCGATCGCCTCCCTCGCGTCGAGGTCCTCCCCACGCGGGTCCAGGCGAGCCAGGTCGAGGACCGTCTGTTCGGGCGTCGTCGCCAGCGCCTGTCCGAGGTCGGTAGCCACGGCGACGGCGTCCAGCGCGCCGACCGCTCGCATGACGAACCGGATCTCCCCGTCGCGGCCGGCCAGACGCAATGGGCGGCGCTGGGTCGGCACGGCCACGTAGCCGACGCCGATGGCGCGGGGCATCGCACGGTGCACGCGCGCGGCGGTCAGCCCGGTGAGCACCGGAACGCGGTCGCCGTACATCGCCGTCGCCACCGCGGCGGTCGCCGCCTCGATCGTCGGCCGCCACGTGCCACCGACGAATTCCGCGGGGACCGCGCAGTAGAAGCCGTACGCGAGCCGCAGGACCACGCCACGCCGCTCGAGGATCGCGAGCTGCGGCCCGGGGTAGGCGTAGATGTGTGCGAGGTCGGTCGCGCGCACGGTCCGCATCGGAGCGCGCGTGATGAGCCGCTGGACTTCGCGTTCATCGTTCACTATGCAGAGTTTAGTCAGCACAACTAAACTTTGCATAGTGTTATCGCCCTGGCGCTCGCGGGACCAGCCCGCTGAGCGCCTTCGCGGCCGCGGCGGCGGCGGCCTTCTGCTGGTCGGGCATCAGGTGCGCGTACGTCTCGGTCGTCGTCGTGATCGACTCGTGGCCCAGGCGGCGCTGCAGCACGAACAGGTCGGTGCCGGCCGCGAGCATCCATGACGCATGCGTGTGCCGCAGGTCGTGCACGCGCGGGCGCTTCGTCAAACGCGGCACATCCGGGTCCGGCGTGCCGTCAGGCCTCACCGGGTGGCACGCGGCGTCGAGCGCCGGCGTCCACGTCGAGGTCCAGAAGCGGGACGACGAGAGCCACTGCCCCGTCGTGTTGGTGAACAGGAGCTCGTCGGGCCGCTTGGCGGCCAGCAGCGGCAGCAGCACGTCGACGAGATCGTCGGGCAGCGAGACGGTCCGACGAGCCCGCTTCGTCTTCGGCGGCCCGACGTAGTACCGCGAGTCCTCATCACGCTTCCACGCCTTCGTGACGCGGATGGTCGCGGGTCGTGTGGACACGTCGACGTCCGACGCCGTCAGCGCCGTCGCCTCGCCGAAGCGCAGGCCGGTGGCGACGAGCGTGAGCACGAACGGCTGGTAGAACGGCGCGACCTTGCTCAGCAGCAGTGCAAACTCGTCGCGCGTCAGCACCGTCATCTCGTCGTGGGTCAGCTGGGACTTCGGGAGCGAGACGCCGACGCAGGGGTTATCGGGCCGGTAGCCGAGCCGCACCGCCGTCGTCATCGACGCCGACAGCAGCCCGTGGATGTTGGCGATTGTCTTGGGCGACAGCCCCTTGGCCGACAGCCCGCGGATGAAGCCGGCGACCTCGCGGTAGCCGATCGAGCTCACCGGCGCCGTGCCGAGCAGCGGGCCGATGTGGTGCTTGAGGTAGCGCCCGTAGGACGCGCGGGCGTTCGGCCCGATCCCCGTCAGAAGGTCGATGTGCTCGCGCACCAGCGCCGCGATCGTCGGGCCGAAGGGGGCCAACGACGAGGGGACAGGCGAATCGCGCTCCAGTCCCGCCACTGGCTGCCAGACGGGCATCCGAGATCCGTCTGTCGATCCCGGCGTCGATCTCGCGGTGGCGACCGGTGATCCGACTGTCGATCGCACGCCGGCCAGAGTTGACCCGCTTGTCGATCGCACGCCGGCCAGAGTTGACCCGCTTGTCGATCGCACGCCGGCCGCCGGTGACCGATTCGTCGATCGCTTCGTCGATCTCGGCATGGACAATGCGCCCTCGTCGCGCGACGAAACCGACGCCGCAATCCGCGCAGCATCCTTTGCCTCGCCGTGCGCCGCCTCGAGCAATTCCAGCGCGACGCGCGCCTCGTTCTTCGACGAGTAGGTCATAGACGACTGGCGGCCCGTGCGAGGGTCGCGCCACAGCACCGCGTACGCGGTGGAACCGTCCGCCCGACGGCGCTCACGAAGGGACGCCACGGGCCTGAGAGTCACCCCACACGGCGCAACGTGTCAACAGAACAGCGTTCCGTGTCAACGAAATCAGCGCAGCGAGGGATGACCTCGCAGGTCAGACATGGTGGAGGTGGCGGGAATCGAACCCGCGTCCGATGACGGGGAACCAGGGCTTCTCCGGGCGCATTCTGCTGTGATTTTCTCGGCCCCCACGATCACGCAGACAAGTCGTGGACGGGCTCAGTCACCTAAAAGTCCCCGGATCCCCGATGACGAGGGATACGAGCAGTGGCTCTCTAGATGACGTCAGCTACCGGGTCGAGAGCGACCCCGGGCTGGCGGACTACGCAGCTCGCTCAGGCGGCGAGGGCGAAGTCGGTGCTGTTGTTATTGGCACCTATGGGTTTGCGCGGATCGTTAACGAGATAACCGTGCATCCTCGGCCCGCTTCTCCTGGCTCGACGACCACCGTCGAAACCGATCACCCCCATGTTCAGTTGTCAACGCACGCCCGCAGGCGCCCCACCAGTCTACGTGCCAACCGGTGGGGCGCCCACGGCATTCCTCAGTTCGCCGGGCCCGCCACCAGGGTGACGGTCGCGGAGTGGGTGGTGCCCGTGGTGCCGGACACCCAGGTGATCGTCACGCGGTCGCCCGGCTTGTGGGCGCCGAGGGCGCTCGAGAGGCCGTCGGCCGAGGTGACGGCCTTGCCGTCGACCGCGGTGATCGTGTCACCGGCCGCCAGGCCCGCCGAGGCCGCCGGGGTCCCGGTGACGACGCCGGCGATGGTCGCCCCGCTCGTCGTGCCGCTGCCCGTGCCGGAGCCGCCTGCGGCCTGGCTGCGCGGCGTCGACAGCGAGACCCCGAGGAAGGCGGGGTAGCCGAGGGTGATGGTGCCGTTCGCGGTGTCGCCGGCCTGGATCTCGTGGACCACCGTCAGCGCGCTGTCGATGGTGATGGCGTAGGCGTCCGTCAGGCCCATGCCGTTGGAGGCGGCCGTCGTCATGCCGACGACCTCGCCCTGGGAGTCGAGCACCGGGCCGCCGGAGTCGCCGGAGACGACCGCCGCCTGGAACTCGATGAGCCCGCTGAGGGTCTCGGCGCTGCCGCCGAGCTCCGTCTGCGCGGTCATCGTCTGGTTGGTGTTGGTCACCGACCCGGCCGCGGCGACGAGGTTGCCCGTGCCCTCGGCGTTCCCGATCGCCGTGATGCTGGTGCCGGTGGTGACGCCGTTCTTGTCCAGCGTGATCGGGGTGAGCCCGCTCGCGCCCTTGAGCTGCAGCAGCGCGACGTCCGCGGTCGGGTCGGTGCCGACGACCGTGGCCGTGTACTGCTGGCCGGTGGACTCGTCGGTCACCTGGATCGCGGTGGCGCCGTCGATGACGTGGTTGTTCGTCAGCACCAGGCCGTCGGCGGACAGGATCATGCCGGTGCCGGCCGACGACGCGCCCTGGTAGGCGAGCTGGGAGTCGATCGTGACCACGCCCTTCTGCTGCGCGGCGGTGGCGGCGACCGCGCCGGCGGCCGCCCCGCTGCCCGACGAGCCCGCGCCGTTGCCGAAGCGGTCCCCGTCACCGTCGCCGCCGAAGTTGGGGACGGCGTTCGGGTTGGCGGACGACGAGCCGCCCGAGCCCGCGGACCCGCCCGGGTTCGTGGACGACGAACCGCCCGAACCCGTCGATCCGCCCGGCACCTGCCCCGCGGAGGACGACGAGCCGTTGTTCCCGCTGAACGCCGACGTCTCCCTCGTCGGCCCGACGCCGAACGCCACGCCCACCGCGAGGGTGACGGCCAGCACGGCCGCGGCTCCGACGCTGATGGCGAGCCGCCGCACGTGCCGGCGGCGGGGGTCGATCGCGATCGCCCCGATCGGCTGGTCGGGCAGCGGGTAGTAGGGCATCGCGCCGTACATCCGGGGCGGCTCGCGGTAGGGCTGGGCGGCGTACGGGTGCTGCTGCCAGGCGTAGGGCTGGGCGTACGGCTGCTGCCCGGGGTAGCCCTGCTGGCCGGGGTACGCCTGCTGCCCCGGGTACGGCTGCTGGCCGGGGACCTGCTGCGTCGGGTACGGCTGCTGGCCCGGGTTCGGCTGCGCCGGGGACGGCTGCTGGCCGGGGTGCTGCTGCGGCGGCACCTGGCGCGCGGGCCCGGTGTACGGCTGAGCGCCCTGCGCGCCATCAGCCGGTGGCTGGGTCCACGGCTCGTGCTGCGGCTGCTGCTCGGACATCTCTGCACCTCCTCGCCGACGTCACCCTGACGCCGACGAGATCTATGACAGACCCCGTGCCAGGAAGAGTGCTGGACCGTTCCTGTGAGGACCAGAAGAGACCGTCAGTCGGCCAGCAGCCGGTCGACGAGGCGCGTCACGGCGCCTCGCGCGTCGTCGGGGTCCGGCAGCAGGGGCGCGAGGACCGCCCCGAACGTGTGCACCGCGACGAGCCCGAGCATCGTGTCGCGCTCCCTGCGCGTCGGCTGGAGACCGTCGTCTCCAGACTGCGCGCGGTGCACCAGGGCGGCAAGTCCGTCGTACGCCTGCACGACGAGCGGCGACAGGTCGGCACGTGCCTCGGCATGCCGGATGGCGTAGAGGTAGAGCTCCAGCCCCAGCAGCGTCCCGCGCACCGACTCGTCGGACGCCGCGTGCGCCCCGAACGCCGTTCGCACGTCCTCCCCGGGGACGGGCTGGGCGAACGCCGCATCGAGGCCGGTCAGCTCCTTCGCCAGCTCGAGGAACAGCTCTTCCTTGGAGCCGAAGTTCGCGTAGACGGCGCCCTTCGTGTAGCCCGCGGCCGCGGCCACGTCCCCGACGGACGCGCCCTCGTAGCCCTTCTCGGCGAAGACGCGGCGCGCGGCGTCGAGGAGGTCCGCGCGCGTGCGCTCGGCCTTCGGGCTCCGGCGGGTCTCGGTGGGGTCGACGCCCAGCCGCACGGCGGCGTCGTTGAGGTCCTTGGTCGCCTGCCGCAGCTCGTCGGCCAGCTCGCGTCCGGCCACGACGCTCGCCTCGGCCACCGTCTGCCCCAGCGCGCGGCTGAAGGCGGCCGCCGCGTCCCGCAGGGCCCGCGAGGCGGAGCGGACGTCGTCGTTCTCGGCTGCCATGACCAGATGGTACATCCCGGTCGGTATCCCCTTGTCAATACCCATTGGTATGTTCTAGGTTCTCGCCGATACCAACCGGTACGGATGAGAGGTGAACGATGGACGACGTCCTCGTGATCGAGGGCCTGCGCAAGCGCTACGGCACACCGCCGAAGGGCGTGCAGGCGAATGACGGGGTCGACCTGCGCATCGGCGCGGGCCAGGTGGTCGGGCTGCTCGGCCACAACGGCGCCGGCAAGACGACGCTGGTCAACCAGGTCGTCGGCCTGGTGCTGCCCGACGAGGGCTCGATCACCCTCGGCGGCTTCGACGCCGTCGCACGGCCCGAGGAGGCGCGGCGCCTCGCGTCGGTCCAGGCGCAGGCGAACGTGCCCATCACCGGCCTGACCCCGCGGCGCGCCATCGNCCTCGTCGGCCGCCTGCGTGGCGGCGGCCGGGCCGACGTCCGCCGGCGGACCGAGCACCTGCTCGACGCCCTCGACCTCGGCCCGTGGGCCGACGTCACCGCGGAGAAGGTGTCCGGCGGCGTCGCCCGCCTCACCGCCTTCGCGATGGCCGCGGTGGCGCCCGGCGCGCTCGTCGTGCTCGACGAGCCCACCAACGACGTCGACCCGGTGCGCCGCCGCCTGCTGTGGACCGAGATCCGGCGGATCGCCGACGAGGGCGCGGCCGTGCTGCTCGTCACGCACAACGTGCGGGAGGCGGAGACCGTCGTCGACCGCGTCACGATCCTCGACCACGGCCACGTGCTGGCCGACGAGACGCCGGCCGGGCTCGTCGGCTTCTACGGCAGCGAGGGCCTGGAGGACGTGTACATCGACCTGGTCGGTTCCGGCGAGCACGGCAGCGAGAACGCAGAGGAGAACGTCGCATGAGCGCCCTGGCCATCCACCCGGCGCCGGTGGCCCGGCAGGCCGGCCTGCTGCTGCAGTGGCAGTTCCGGCGGATGTCGCGGTTCCTGCCGCTGCTCGTCGTCGTCCAGATCCTGCTGGCCATGACGACCGTGCTGGGGTACGGGCTGCTGGTGGGTACTCCCCCGCCCGAGCAGGCGTTGTACCTGGCCACGGGCGCCTCGACCGTCACGCTCGTCATGGTGGGGCTGGTCATGACGCCGCAGATGGTGGCGCAGGCGCGCACCGAGGGCAGCCTCGACTGGATGCGCACCCTGCCCGTACCGCGGCCCGTGTTCCTCGGCGCCGACCTGGCGCTGTGGACCCTCATCGCGCTGCCCGGCATGGTGCTCGGCGTGGTCTCCGGCGCGCTGAAGTTCCACGTCCACCTGTCGCTGAGCCCGTGGCTCCCGGTCGCGGCGATCGTCGTCTCGCTCACCGCGGCGTGCGTCGGCTACGCGATCGCCTGCCTGCTGCCGCCGCAGGTGGCCCAGCTCGTGTCGCAGGTGCTCGTCTTCGTCGTGCTCCTGTTCTCCCCGGTGAGCTTCCCGGCCTCTCGGCTGCCGGGCTGGCTGGCGCAGGCCCACCAGTGGCTGCCGGTGCAGCCGATGGCCGACGCGATGCGCGCCACCCTGGTGAGCGACACGTTCACCATGCCGACGCGGTCGACGATCGTGCTGGCCGTGTGGTGCGTGGCGTCCATCGCGGTCGCCACATGGTCCCTGCGCAAGCGGGCGTAGCCGGCTACCGCACGGACAAGACCTCGGCGAGGTCGTAGCTGACGGGCTCGTCGAGCTGGTCGTACCGGCAGGAGAGCGGGTCGCGGTCCGGCCGCCAGCGCAGCAGCTGCGTGACGTGCCGGAAGCGGTCGCCCTCGAGGTGGTCGTAGCCGACCTCGACGACCCGCTCCGGCCGCAGCGGCACGAACGAGAGGTCCCGGTTGGCCGCCCACCGGCTGTGCTCCGCCTCGCGCGGGGTGCGGCCGGTGGCCAGGGCCCCCCAGGGGTGGCCCTCGAGCGTCGTGACCAGGGGGGCGAGCTCCTCGAGCAGCTCGCGGCGGCGGGCCATGGTGAACGCGCCCGCCACCCCGACCGAGGCCAGCACGCCGTCGTCCGTGTACAGGCCCAGCAGGAGCGAGCCGACGGCGTCCGGGCCGGAGGTGTGCAGCCGGTAGCCGGCGACCACGCAGTCCGCGGTCCGCTGGTGCTTGACCTTGGTCATGACTCGCTTGCCCGCCTGGTAGGTGCTCGCCGGGTCCTTGGCGACGACGCCGTCGAGCCCGGCGCCCTCGAACTGGGAGAACCAGCGCTGCGCGGTGGCCAGGTCGCCGGTCTGCGGGGTGACGGTCACCGCGCCCGACGAGGTCCCGACGACCGCCTCGAGCCGCGACCGCCGCTCGGCCAGCGGCAGGCCCCGCAGGTCGTCGTCCCCCACCGCCAGCAGGTCCCAGAGCACCAGCTTCGCCGGCGTCTGCCCGGCCAGCAGCGTCACGCGGGAGGCCGCCGGGTGGATCCGCTGGAGCAGCGCCTCGAAGTCCAGGTGGGTGCCGTCGGCGGAGGGCACGACGATCTCGCCGTCCACGACGCAGCGCTCGGGCAGGTCCGCCAGCACCGCGGCCACCACGTCGGGGAAGTAGCGCTGCATCGGCTTGGTGTTGCGCGAACCCAGCTCCACCTCGTCGCCGTCGCGGAAGACGACGGTGCGGAACCCGTCCCACTTCGGCTCGTACAGCAGTCCGGGCGGGATCTGCGGGGCGACCTTGGCCAGCATGGGGTCGACGGGCGGCATCACGGGCAGGTGCACGGGCCCATCCTCACCGCCGGCGCCGCCGCCCGCTCGTCGTGCGCCCGCGGCCTACCAGCCGCCGCCGCCCCCGCCGCCGACGCCGCCGCCGGAGAAGCCGCCGCCGCCGAACCCCGAACCACCGGACGAGCCGGGCGTGGGCGCGGAGAGCGACTCCGTCGCGACCGACGAGAACCGCTCCATCGAGCCGGCGAACGCCTGCCCCCAGAACAGCCCGGGCACGGGGTTGTAGTAGCCGACGTACCAGCCGGGCTGCGCCACGGCGCGCCCGGACGCGGCGACCTCGGCGAAGACGCGGGCCCACCGGTCGGCCAGGCCGAACACGATCGCGTAGGGCAGGTATCGGCTGAAGATGTCCTGCCCCTCCTCGAACCGCAGCTGGTTCGCCTCGGCCGTCGCCAGGTACCGACGGAAGCCGAGGGTCTGGGCGAGGACGGCGGTGCCGTCGGGCGTGCGCGCCGGCGCGGCCTTGGCCAGCGCGGCGACGACGAGCCCGACGACGGCGACCGCCACACCGATCAGGGCCACGCC
>JGI26535J51212_1001882_pt1 | contig 16887 bp, 15 predicted proteins | sample ThiBiot_750_biof_2_FD_51212 | JGI IMG/M metagenome (IMG submission 51212) | reverse complement strand
GGCCCACCGCCTCTCGACGGAGCGGCGGGACGGTGCACGCCGGTCCGGGCCTCTCAGGCACCGTGTCAGCGCGTGTCAGCGCCGTGGTGGCGCCGTGTCAGCGGCGAGGCGCACTCTCGGAGCATGGAATCCGTCATCCAGGTCGAAGGCCTGGTCAAGAAGTTCGCCGGCACCACGGCGCTGGCGGGGGTCGACCTCACCGCCCGCCCCGGTGCGGTGCTGGGCCTGCTGGGCCCCAACGGGTCGGGCAAGACCACCACCGTGCGCGTCCTCGCCACCCTCCTGCGCCCCGACGCCGGGCGCGCCACCGTCTTCGGGCACGACGTCGTCACCGAGGCCCCCGCCGTGCGTGCCCGCATCGGGCTCACCGGCCAGTACGCGGCCGTCGACGAGGCGCTGACCGGCACGAACAACCTGATGCTCATCGCACGGCTGCTCGACTTCTCGCGCGCCGACGCCCGGGCCCGCGCGGGCGAGCTGATCGAGCGCTTCGGGCTCGTGGACGCCGCGAGCCGCCGGGTCCGCACCTACTCCGGCGGCATGCGGCGGCGGCTCGACCTCGCGGCCAGCCTGATCGGACGCCCCGACGTCCTGTTCCTCGACGAGCCCACCACGGGCCTCGATCCCCGCCACCGCAACGAGGTCTGGGACTCCGTCCGCGGGCTCGCCGCCGAGGGCGTGACGGTGCTGCTCACCACGCAGTACCTCGAGGAGGCCGACCAGCTCGCCGACGACCTCGTCGTGCTCGACCGCGGCCGCGTGATCGCCGCGGGCACCCCCGCGTCGCTCAAGGCCGACATCGGCGGGCAACGGCTGCACGTCCGGCCGCTCTACCGCACCGACACGGCGCTGGTCGAGACCGTCGTCGCGGAGCTCGCCCCCGGGGAGCTCATCGCGGTGGACGCCAGCGGGGAGCTCGTGGTGCCCGCCCTCGACCCCGGCCTGCTCCGGCGCGTCACCGACCGGCTCGACGAGCACGCCGTCCCCGTGGCCGAGGTGGGGCTGCGCCTGCCGAGCCTCGACGACGTCTTCATGACCCTCACCGGCCGTCCGGCCGAGGACAGCGAGGAAGCAGCGTGATCGCGCCGACCACACCCACGATCCCCGTCCCGGCCGCGACCCCCGCCAAGGAGCACTCGGCATGACCACCACAGTCACCCGCCCGAGCCCGCCCGTGCCCCTCACGGTGCCCGGCCGCCGCGGCCCGTCCACCCTCCGCCACGGCGCCACCCTCGCCTGGCGCGGCGTGATCAAGACGATCAACTCGCCCGAGGCGCTGCTCGACGTCACCCTGCAGCCGGTGATCTTCCTGTTGCTGTTCGTCTACGTCTTCGGCGGCGCGATCGGCGGCTCCACACAGGACTACCTGCAGTTCGCGCTGCCCGGCGTGCTGGTGCAGACGGTCGTCTTCGCGTCCGCGGGCACCGGCGTCGGCCTGGCCGACGATCTCGCCACCGGCATCTTCGACCGCTTCCGCAGCCTGCCGATCTCCCGGTCGGCGCCCCTGCTCGGCGCCATCGGGGCCGACCTGGTGCGCTACCTGACCTCGGGCCTGATCATGCTGGCCTTCGGTGCGATCCTGGGCTTCCGCTCCTCGGCGGGGCCCCTCGACTACGTGGCCGCGATGGCGCTCGTGATGGTGTTCGCGTTCGCGCTCTGCTGGGTGTTCACCGCCCTGGCGATGATCGTCAAGCAGCCGCGGTCCGTGCAGGGTCTCGGCGCACTGATCATGCTGCCGCTGTAGTTCGCCAGCAACGTCTTCGTGCCGGCGAGCACGATGCCGGGCTGGCTGCAGGCGTTCGTGAACGTCAACCCCGTCTCCCAGACGGTGACGGCGGTGCGTGGCCTGCTCCTGGGCGGCCCGGTGGCGACCCCGGCCACCTACGCCCTGATCGCCGCCGGTGTGGTGATCGTGATCTTCGCTCCGCTGGCGATCACCCTCTACCGCCGTCGGACCTAGTGGCTCAGACCGCGGCCCGCGACGAGGCCGACATGGCGGCCCCGGTGACCAGACTGATGATGGCCAGGCCGATCACCAGGTGGGTGACGCACGTCGCGAGCGAGACGGCGATGGGGTCGTCGTTGAGGATCGGCAGCACCACCGCCACCGCCGTGAGCAGCCCCGCGATCCAGCCGAAGTAGGCCATCGGGCGCGGGGTGCTCAGCAGCAGGAGGTGCGCCAGGCCCGTGGCGGCCAGCGCGGCCACGGCGGCGGAGACGCACAGCAGGGCGGTGCGCGAGTCGCCCAGGGCGCCCGACCGCATCGGCGCGAGGTAGGGGATCTGCAGCAGGGCCCGCACGACCAGCAGCCCGACGAGCCCGATCAGCGCGGCGACGATGGCCGTGGCCACCCCGCCCGCCCACAGCCGGCCCGCGTTGATCACGGGACCCCGTGGAGCCGTGGGGTGGTCGCCCTGCGGGGGCAACTGCCGCGTCTTGTCCCACTGCTCGTCGTAGCCGCCGGTCATCCTGCCCCACCCGTCCTGCCGAGATCATCGATCCGCGCACGATGAACCACATCCGGTCCGCGCGCAAAGGGAGTGTCCCGGAGAGGTGATCAGGGCCGGGTGGCGGGGCGTTGCGGGCCGAGTGCGCCCGCGAACTTCGCGAGCCAGGCCATGCCGTCCGCGCGGGGGAGCTCGCGGCCGCTGCGCATCTGCTCCTCCGCGGCGTCGGGGCCGAGAACGGCGCGCGCCCCGGCCAGCGTGGCGCGGACGACGGGCGAGCCGTGGTCGAGCGTGCCGCGCTGGGCGGCGGCGATGCCCAGCAGCACCGCGGCGGCTCCGGGGTCGTCCTCCGCCAGCGCGAACCGCGCCGCCACCTCCGCGACCATGCCCGACACCGGTCCGTCGTCGGCCCCGACGGCCGCGGCGACGGCCTCGGCGACGCGCGGGCGGGCGGCGTCCAGGTCGCCGGCGGTGAGCTCGACCGATGCCCACATCATGGCCGCGAACGCCCGCCGCTGGGGCACCCCGACACCGTCCATCCCGGGCGGGTCGAACGCGCCCGCGGCCAGCACGAGCTGGGCGCGCGCGGCGTCGACGTCGCCGGCCAGCAGCTCGATCTGCGCCAGGGTGGTGGCGACGGCACCGGCGGAGCTGAACGGGCCGCGGTCGGACGGCCGCGCCCGCTGGAGCACGGCGCGGGCCTCGTCGATGTTGCCGCGCCGGGCCTCCAGCACCGCGCGCCGGCCCAGGAACTGCGGCAGGTCGTCGTCGTTGCCCAGCTCGGCGGCCAGCGCGATCGACTCGTCGTAGGCCAGGGCCGCGGCGTCGTAGTTCCCGGCGGAGTCCTCCAGCTCGCCGAGCGAGTGCACGATCATGCCGAGCACGAAGCGGTCGCCGATGCCGGTGAACGCCTCGTGCGCGGCCCGGATCAGCGTCCGCTGCGTCTCNCGGCGGCCCTCGTTCTCCTCGACCTGGGCACGGATCTGCAGCGNCAGCCCGCGCACCCAGGGATCCTCGGCGCCNGCCGACAGCGCGNACAGCTCGTCGTCCCCGAGCCCGGCGAAGATCCGGTAGGTCGGCCCGACGAGCTGCAGGAACGGGTGCCACGGGCGGGGCAGCGACGCGGTCAGCGCGGACAGGGACCGGATGTGCGCCGTGGCCTCCTCCGTGCGGCCGCGGACCGCGGTGAACACGGACACCCAGGCCAGGTTGCGCGCCCGGACGTCCGGGGGGACCGGGCCGTCCATCCCGTGGACCGCCGACACCCAGCGGTCGGCCTCGTCGGTGCGGCCGCGGATGAGCCACGACCACGTCAGCGCGGCGACGAGCCGGTGCGCCGTGGCCCCGTCGCCCGTCGCCATCGCGCGCCGCAGCGCGAGGTCGAACTCGTCGGCCTCGGCGCGCAGCGCGCCCAGCCACTCCAGCTGCTCCCGCCCGCGCAGATGCGGTTCGGCGGCCTCGGCCAGCTCCACCATGATCCGAGCGTGGGCGGCCACGGCGCAACCGCGTTCGCCGGCCTCGTCGAGGCGTTCGCCGGCGTACTCGCGGATCGTCTCCAGCATCCGGTAGCGGGTGGGTGACCCGGGCACCGCGACCACCAGCGACTTGTCCACGAGGGCCGCGAGCCGGTCGAAGACGTCCCCCGTACCGTCATCGCCGATGCCGTCACCGCAGACCTGCCCGGCCGCTGCCGCCGTGGCACCGCCCGCGAACACCCCGAGGCGCCGGGCGACGGCGCGCTCCGGCTCGTCGAGAAGGTCCCAGCTCCAGTCGACGACGGCGCGCAGCGTCTGGTGGCGAGGCAGCGCGGTGCGGGCGCCGGAGGTGAGCAGCCGGAAGCGGTCGTCGAGACGGTCCAGGATCTCCGCGGTGGTCAGCGTGCGCAGCCGGGCCGCGGCCAGCTCGATGGGCAGCGGCTGGCCGTCGAGGCGGCGGCAGATCACGGCGACCTCGGGCGTGACCGCGAAACCCGGCCGGACGGCGGCGGCGCGGTCGGCGAACAGGGCCACCGCGTCGGCCTCGGCCAGCGACTCGACGGGGTGCAGCACCTCGCCCGGCACCCCCAGCGGCTCCCGGCTGGTGGCGAGCACCCGGAGCCGGGGGCAGGCCCGCAGCAGCGTCTCCGCGAGCTCTGCCGCGGCGCCGACGAGGTGCTCGCAGTTGTCGAGCACCAGCAGGGAATCGCGGGCGGCGAGCGCCGAGACCAGCCGGGTGACGGTGTCGGGCGCGGGTTCGTCCTGGGCGCGCAGCACCAGGTCGGGCTCACCGACGGCGGCCAGCACGGTGGCGGCGAGCTGCTCGGGACCGGTCAGCGGGGCGAGCTCCGCCACCGCGACGGAATCCGGGCCGACGGCCTCGCGGGCCAGCCGCGTCTTGCCCGCGCCACCCGGCCCGATGAGCGTGACGAGCCGGGCGTCGACGAGCAGTGTGCGCACCCGCTCGACGTCGCGGTCGCGGCCGACGAAGCTGTTGAGCCCGGTGCGGGCCGGGGCCACGGGCTGTCCGCCGCGCAGCACCGACAACCGGGCCGCGGCCAGCCCCGGCCCGGGGTCGACGCCCAGCTCGTCGGCGAGGAGAGCGATCGTGCGGTCGGCCACCGCGAGCGCGTCGGCCTGCCGCCCCGCGGCGTGCAGGCAGCGGGTGAGCAGGGCCGCCGTGGTCTCCCGCAGCGGCGTCGCGTCCAGCTGGGCGGCCAGCGCGTCGAGCTCGCCGCCCGGCCGCCCGGCGCGCAGCGCGAGCGCGGCCCGTTCGTCGACGACGACGGCGCGGCGCTCCTCCAGCCGCGCGGCCGCGGGCCCGGCGAACGGCAGGTCCAGGACATCAGCGAGCGCCGCCCCGTGCCACAGGGCGAGCGCGCCGTCGAGATCGCCGGACGAGGCGAGCGCGGCGAACCGGAGCGCGTCGACGGCGTCGGGCTCCACGCACAGCCGGTAGCCGCGGGCGTCGGTGGCCACCAGCTCCGCACCGATCGCCCGCCGCAGCCGGGAGACCAGGGCCTGCAGCGCGTTGCCGGCGCCGTCGGGTGGTGCCTCGCCCCACAGGTCGTCCACCAGCACGGACGTGCCCACCGGGCGTCCGGCGTCCAGCGCGAGGCGGGCGAGCAGACCCTGCAGGCGCACCCCGCGCAGCGGCACGGACGCGTCACCACGCCGTGCCCTGACCGGGCCGAGCACGCTGATCCGCACGGTTCCAGTGTGCCCGTCGCCGTCAGGCGCTTTCGCGCTGGAAGGTCCGTACGCCCCAGCCGACCATCACGAGCACCAGCGCGATCGCGACGACGATCCCGACGACCACCACCGACCCGCCGAAGTCGCCGCGGAAGATCGCCCGCTCCGCGTCCACGACGTAGACGAACGGGTTGACGCGCGACAGGTTGTAGAGCCACGTCGGGGCTAGCGTCATCGGCAGCAGGATGCCCGAGAGCAGCAGCAGCGGCAGGACGATCGTGTTGAGCACCGGGGCGAGGGTGTCCTCGCTCTTGAGCTTCAACGCGAGCGCGTAGGACGCCGACGACATCGCCAGCGCGAGCACCGCCACCAGTGCGAGCGCGAGCACCACCCCGCCGAACGGTGCGCGCAGCCCGAAGAACAGCGCCAGCACCGTCAGCAGGATGCCCTGCACGACCAGCACCACCACGTCCTTGAGCGCCCGGCCCACCAGCAGCGCCACGCGGCTCACGGGCGTCACCCGCATCCGCTCGATCACCCCGGCGCGGTACTCGCTGATCAGCCCGAACCCGACGAACAGGCTGCCGAACAGCCCCAGCTGCACGAGCAGCGCGGGCACGAGCACCTGGTAGGCGTCACCGGGCGGGAAGCCGGGCGTGTTCTGGATGATGGGCACCAGCAGGGGGCCGAACAGGGCCAGGTAGAGCACCGGCTGGACGATGCCGATGATCACCCAGGCCGGGTTGCGCAGCGACTGCTTCATGGAGCGCTGGAAGATCAGCCAGGTCTCGGTCAGCGTGGTCATACCCCTACCCCCTCGGTCTCGCGCAGCGATCGTCCGGTCATGGTCAGGAAGACGTCGTCGAGGCTGGGCCTGCGCACCTCCACCGACGTCATGGCGACCTCGGCCCGGCTCAGCTCGCCCAGCAGCGTCGGGAGCACGCTCGCGCCGTCGGGAACCCGGAAGCGGACGGTCTGGCCGTCCACTGCGTGCTCGGTGCTGTCGGGGATCCGGGCCGTGATGTCGGCGGCGCGGGCCGGATCGGTGGTACCGACGAGCACCAGGTCGCCCGACACGCGACGTTTCAGCTCGTCCGGCGTGCCCTCGGCGACGATCGTGCCCTTGTCGATCACGAGGATCCGGTCGCACAGGGCGTCGGCCTCGTCGAGGTAGTGGGTGGTGAGGAACAGGGTGGTGCCGTGCTCGGCGTGCAGGCCGCGGATGTGGCCCCACAGGTTGGCGCGGCTCTGGGGGTCCAGCCCGGTGGACGGCTCGTCCATGAACAGCAGCGTGGGCAGGTGCATCAGGCCCATCGCGATGTCGAGGCGGCGGCGCTGCCCGCCCGAGAGCGTCTGCACGACGCGGGTCTCGGTGCCGGTGAGGTCGAGCTGCTCGAGCAGCTCGGCGGCGCGCTCCCGGGACCGGGCCGGGGAGAGGCCGTAGAAGCGGCCCTGCAGGATCAGCTCGTCGGCCACCAGGCAGTCGGGGCCCGCTCCGCCGCTCTGCCCGACGTAACCGATCTTCCGGCGGACCCCGAGCGGGTCGGTCAGCAGGTCGCACCCGGCCACGGTGGCCGAGCCCGCGGTGGGGGCCAGCAGCGTGGTGAGCATGCGGAGGGTGGTGGTCTTCCCGGCCCCGTTCGGACCGAGGAAGCCGACGAGCTCACCGGGGGCGACATCGATGTCGACGCCCGACACCGCCTCCACCGGGCCGCGTCGGGTCGTGAAGGTGCGGGCGAGCCCGCGTGCGTGGATCACGCCACCAGACTGGACCTATCGGGCGAGCTCGGCGAGCAGAAAAGCCTCGGCCAGCACCCCGCGCCGGAACATCCCCAGGTCGAGGCTCTCGTCGATGCCGTGCCAGCGACTGGCCGGATCGCCCACGCCGGTGACCAGCACCGCGGCCCCGGGGAATGTGCGCGCGAACTCGGCGATGAACGGGATCGACCCGCCCATGCCCGTCTCCACGACGTCGTTGCCGTAGGCCTGCGCGAACGTGCGGCGTGCGGCGTCGTAGACGTCGCCGGTGGCGTCGAGGCTGAACGGCTCGGCCGTGCCGGGCCCCGGGGTGACGGTGACGCGGGCGCCCCACGGCACGTTCGCGCGCAGGTGGTCGGCGAGCGCGTCCTGGGCCTTGGGGGCGCTGTCGCCCGGCGCGAGCCGGAGGCTGACCATCGCCCGGGCCCGCGGCAGCAGCACGTTGGAGGCCTCGGCGACGCGGGGTGCGTCGATGCCCAGGACGGCGACGGCCGGCTTCTGCGACGTGCGCTCGACGATCGAGCCCGACCCCAGCAGCTCCACGCCGTCGAGCATCGCGACGTCGGAACGCCACTGCGCCTCGTCGACGTCGGGCGCCTCGGACGTGCCGTGCACCAACCCGGCGATCGCCACCTCGCCGTTCTCGTCGTGCAGGGAGGCGAGCGTGCGGACCAGCGCCGTGAGCGCGTCGCCGGCCGGGCCGCCGAACACGCCGGAGTGGGCGGGCCGTTCCAGCATCGCCACCTCGACCACGACGTCGACGAGTCCACGCAGGCTCGTGGTGATCGCCGGGACGTCGACGGCGGGGTTGGCGGCGTCCGCGATGACGATGACGTCGCAGGCCAGCAGCTCGTGATGCTCGTGCAGCAGCGCCGGGAGGGTGGGAGAGCCGGACTCCTCCTCGCCCTCGATGAACAGCGTGACGCCGATGGGCGGGTGGCCGTCGTACACGCGGAGCACGGCGAGGTGGGTCATCACGCCGGCCTTGTCGTCGGCGGCGCCGCGGCCGTAGAGCCGGCCGTTGCGCTCCGTCGGCTCGAACGGCGCGGTGGTCCACTCGGCGTCACCGCCGGTGGGCTGCACGTCGTGGTGGGCGTAGAGCAGGATCGTCGGCTGCCCCTCGGGGGCGGGCCAGTGCGCCACGACGGCGGGGGCGCCCCCGGGCGCGGCGATGACCGTGACGTCCGCGGCGCCCGCACCCCGGGCCAGCTCGGCCACGGCCTCGGCGCTGCGCCGCGTGTCGTCGGCGTGGGAGGGATCGGCCCAGATGCTCGGGATGCGCACCAGCCGTTCCAGGTCCTGGCGGGCGCCCGGCAGGGCGGCGTCGACGGCAGCGGTGAGGGCGGAGATCTCGTCGTGGAGCGGCACGGCGCGATGCTACGCCCGCGAGTCGGCGCTTCCCCGCGCACGGGAAAGCGCCGACTCGCGGGGTTGGGGGGCGCGCCATCCCTCGCGAACCGGACGTTCACCGGACCGACGGGCGCACCGGGCGGAACGTAGGCTCCGGTCATGTCCCGGTTCCTGGCGATGTTGCTGGACTCCGCCGCCCACTCCGTCCACGGCATGACCACCGGCGAGCCGAAGGCGCCCGTGCGGCGGCCGTGGCCCGAGGTGCACGCCACCGCCCGGCGGATGGCCGCTGCCCTCTCCTCCGGCACCGCTCCGCTGGCCCGCGGTGCGTCCGTCGGGGTGCTCGCGGGTGAGCCGGTCGCGATCGCGCCGGCGGCGCAGGCCGTCTGGCTCACCGGCGGCAGCGTCACGATGCTGCACCAGCCCACCCCGCGCACCGACCTGGCCGCGTGGGCCGAGGACACCGTCTCCGTCCTGAAAATGATCGACGCCGAGCTGGTGCTGCTGGGCGCCCCGTTCGACGCGCTGGCGCCGGTGCTGGTCGAGCGCGGCATCGCGTTCCGCACCATCGAGTCCCTCGACGCCGACGGGGACTTCACACCCGACGCGGGCGTCGCCGGCGAGGGTGACACCGCCCTGCTCCAGCTCACCAGCGGGTCCACGGCCGAGCCGAAGGCCGTCCGCATCACCCACGGCAACCTCCACGCGAACATCTCCGCGATGGTGGAGGCCGCACGGCTCGACATCGAGCGCGACGTGATGGTGTCGTGGCTGCCGCTGTTCCACGACATGGGCATGGTCGGCTTCATGACGGTGCCGATGGTCACCGGGCTGGAGCTGGTGACGGTCACCCCGGTCGACTTCCTCTCCCGCCCGCTGCTGTGGGCCGAGCTGATCTCGAAGTACGGGGGCACCGTCACCGCCGCCCCGAACTTCGCCTACGCCGTGCTCGGCCGCCAGCTCGCCCGCGCCGACGGCCCGCTGGACCTGTCGTCGCTGCGCATCGCGCTCAACGGCGCCGAGCCCATCGACGCCGCCGCCGTCACCGCGTTCACCGGCGCGGGGGCCCGGTTCGGGCTGCGCCCCGAGTCGGTGCTCTGTGCGTACGGGATGGCCGAGACCGCGCTGGGCGTGGCGTTCGCGCCCGTCGAGACGGGCCTGGCCGTCGACGAGATCGACGCCGACGCCCTGGAGTCCCGGCGACTGGCCGTGCCCGGCACCGACCGCCGGTTCCCGAAGCTCGGCCCGCCGCTGCCGGGCATCGAGGTCCGCGTCGTCGACGAGCACGGCGGGGTGCGCGGTGAGCGTGAGGTCGGGGTGCTGCAGCTGCGCGGGCCGTCGGTCACGCCCGGGTATCTGACGGTGGACGGCCCCGTCGCCACGCAGGACGCCGAGGGCTGGCTCGACACCGGCGACGAGGGCTACCTCGTCGACGGGCAGGTCGTCGTGTGCGGANGGCGCAAGGACGTGATCATCATGGGCGGCCGCAACATCTACCCCACCGACATCGAGCGCGCCGCGGGTGAGGCCGACGACGTGCGTGCCGGCAACGTCGTGGCCGTCCGGATCGCGGCGGGGGACCGGCGGGAGTCGTTCGCCGTGGCCGTCGAGTCGCGGAAGGCCGGGGACGCCGACGCCGAGAAGGCGATCCGCAAGGACGTCACGTCGCGGATCGTGTCGGCGGTGGGCGTGCGCCCGGCCGAGGTNGTGGTGATGGGGCCGGGCAGCCTGCCCAAGACCCCCTCGGGCAAGCTCCGCCGGGCCGCGACGGGCGAGCTGCTGCAGGCCCGCCCCTGATCCGACCCGGTCAGCCCGACAGGGCGTGGAACCGGTTCTGCGTGGGCTCGAGGCCGTCGGACAGGAGGGCCTCGGCGGCGTCGGCGGCGAGATCGACGGCGAAGTCCAGCTCCTTGCGCTCCGCGCCGGAGAAGCGCTTGAGCACGAAGTCGGCGGGGTCCTGACGGCCCGGAGGACGGCCGATGCCGAAGCGGACGCGGAGATAGTCACGCGTGCCGATCGACGAGGTGATGGAGCGCAGCCCGTTGTGGCCGCCCTCGCCGCCGCCCAGCTTGAGGCGGATGACGCCGAAGCCGAGGTCCAGGTCGTCGTGGACGACGATCAGGTCGGCGGGGGCGACGGAGAAGTACTGGGCGAGGCCGGCGACCGGCCCGCCGGAGACGTTCATGTAGGTGCGCGGTTTCGCGAGCACCACACGCCGTCCGGCGAGCCGGCCCTCGAGCACGTCGGCATTGCTCTTGTGCTTGGAGAAGCGGCCACCGCCGGCCCGCGCCGCCAGGAGCTCGACGACACGGAAACCGACGTTGTGGCGGGTCTCGGAGTAGTCCGGACCCGGGTTGCCGAGCCCGACCACCAGGGCGGGGCCCGGCGCCATGATCAGCCCTCCGAGTCGGACGCGGCCTCGGACCCGCCCTCGGCAGAGGCCTCGGCGGCCTGCTCCTCGTCGGACGGCTCCTCGACCACGCCGGCACCCTCGGTGTCGATCTCGGCCTCGAGGTCGGCCTCGGTGGGCGCGGCCACGACGTTGACGACGAGCAGCTCGGCGTCGGCGCTCAGCGTGGTGTTGGCGGGAAGGCGGATCGCACCGGCCTGGATCTGGGTGCCGATCTTCAGGCCCTCGACCGAGACCTCGATCTGGTCCGGGATGGAGGAGACGTCGGCCTCGACCTCGAGCGTGTTGAGCTCCTGGCTGACCATCGTGCCCGGGGCGGCGTCGCCGGTGACGACGATCGGGACGTCGACGACGACCTTCTCGCCGCGGCGGATGACCAGCAGGTCGACGTGCTCGATGTACGGGCGGATGGGGTGCTGCACGACCGTCTTGGTCAGCGCCAGCTGCGGGGTGCCCGAGATGTCGAGCGTGATGACCGCGTTGCGGCCCTGCTCGCGCACGATGCGCTTGAACTCGAGCTCCGGCAGCGAGAGGTGCTGCGGGTCGGTGCCGTGCCCGTAGAGCACGGCGGGGATCTTGCCGGCGCGACGGGTGCGGCGGGCGGCGCCCTTGCCGAACTCCGTGCGGGTCTCGGCGGCGATTACGGCCTCGGCCACGGTCATACTCCTCGATCAGCGAATCACGGTGTGGACGCGCGGCGAGGGGCACCGGTCAGGCCGGGCCACGTCGATAACGGCGGGCTAGAAGCTCACCCGCCCTCGCCGCGGAACTGGCGTCGACACTACGCGACGCCCCCCGCACCCCCGACGCCCGGCCCCGCGGGTTCGTCGTCCCACGCCGCGAGTTCGCGATCCGGCGCCCCGACCACGCGAATCCGTTCGGTGATCGTCGCTTCGGAACCGCGGACCGGAACAGTGCGGCTGGACGTCCCCAGCCGGTGATCACGCTGGACGTCCCAACGGCGGGCAGGGTGAGACCACGCCGCGCCGTCCGATCCGCGAACTCGCCGCGGGCTACGCGTTGCCGTCGAAGAGGCTCGTGACCGAGCCGTCGTCGAAGACCTGGTGGATGGCCTCGGCCAGCAGCGGCGCGATGGAGAGCACCGTCATGGCCGGGAAGCGCTTCTCCTCCGGGATCGGCAGGGTGTCGGTGAAGATCACCTCGCGGGCGCCGCAGTTGGCCAGCCGCTCGGTGGCCGGGCCCGACAGCACACCGTGGGTGGCCGCGACCACCACGTCCGACGCGCCCTGGGCGAGCAGCGCCTCCACCGCCTTGGCGACCGTGCCGCCGGTGTCGATCATGTCGTCGATCACGACGCAGAGCCGGCCGTCGATGTCGCCGACCACCCGGTTGGCCACGGCCTCGTTGGGCCTCATCGGGTCGCGGGTCTTGTGGATGAACGCCAGCGGGGTGCCGCCGAGGGTCTCGGCCCAGCGCTCGGCGAGCCTCACCCGACCGGAGTCGGGGGAGACGACGCAGATGTCGTGGTCGGCGTAGGTGCGCCTGATGTGCTCGGCGAGCACCGGGAGTGCGAAGAGGTGGTCGACCGGGCCGTCGAAGAAGCCCTGGATCTGCGCGGTGTGCAGGTCGACCGTCATGATCCGGTCGGCGCCGGCGACGAGGAACATGTCGGCGATCAGGCGGGCCGAGATGGGCTCGCGGCCGCGGTGCTTCTTGTCCTGGCGGGCGTAGCCCCAGAACGGCATGACCACGGTGATCCGCTTGGCCGACGCGCGCTTGAGCGCGTCGACCATGATCAGGTGCTCCATGATCTGGTCGTTGATCGGCGCCGAGTGCGACTGCAGGACGAACGCGTCGCACCCCCGCACCGACTCCTCGAACCGGACGAAGATCTCCCCGTTGGCGAAGGAGTACGCCGACTGCGGCGTGATCGTCACGTCGAGGTGCTTGGCGACCTGCTCGGCCAGCTCAGGGTGCGCCCTCCCGGAGAACAACATCAGGTTCTTCTTCGGGGTAGCGGACATTGCACTCACCGTGGCTCAGCCTCCGTGTTGTTCTGCGCTGCTCGGGCCGCTCCGGCCGCCGGGGTGTCCGGCCGGTTCTTCTCGACCCACCCCTCGATGATCCGCTGTGACCCGCCCGACACGGCCAGCGCCCCCGGCGGGACGTCGCGTTTCAACACCGTGCCAGCACCCGTGTACGCACCGTCGCCGACCTGTACCGGAGCGATGAACATGGTGTCGGAGCCCGTGCGGACGTGGGACCCGATCACCGTGTGGTGCTTGCGCACCCCGTCGTAGTTCACGAACACCGACGATGCCCCGATGTTGCTCTGCTCGCCGATCGTGGCGTCGCCGACGTAGGTCAGGTGCGGCACCTTGCTGCCCGCACCGATCTCGGCGTTCTTCACCTCGACGAAGGTGCCGATCTTGCCGCGTTCGCCGAGCCGGGCGCCGGGGCGCAGGTAGGCGAAGGGCCCGACCGACGCACCCGCGCCGATCACCGCCCCGCTGCCGTGCGTGCGGACCACCGTGGCGCCGGCGCCGACCCCGCAGTCGGTGAGCGTGGTGTCGGGGCCGACCTCGGCGCCACTCGCGACGGTGGTGGACCCGTGCAGCTGCGTGCCCGGGTGCAGCGTGACGTCGACGTCGAGCCGCACCCGCACGTCCACCCAGGTGCTGGCGGGGTCGACGACGGTGACGCCGTCGCGCATCCACTGCTCCAGCAGCCGCCGGTTGAGCTCCGCGCGGATCGCGGCGAGCTGGACGCGGTCGTTGACGCCGGCCACCTCCCAGGAGTCGGCGCACCGGACGCCGCGGACGCCGGCCCCGTCGCCGCGGGCGATCTCCACGAGGTCGGTGAGGTAGAGCTCGTTCTGCTTGTTCGACGTGCCGAGCCGGTTCAGCCCGGCGTCGAGGAAGGCGCCGTCGAACGCGTAGACGCCGGAGTTCACCTCGCGGACGGCCCGCTGCTCGGGCGACGCGTCGGCCTGCTCCACGATCCGTGTGACGGTGCCGTCGGACTCGCGCAGCACCCGCCCGTAGCCGGTGGGGTCGTCGACCTCGCTGGTGAGCACGGCCAGCGCCGCGCCGGAGGTGACCTGCTCGGCCAGCAGCTCCCCGAGCGTGTCGGGGCGCAGCAGCGGGACGTCACCGTAGGTGACCAGGACGGACCCGGTGATGCCCGCGGGCAGCGCATCCATCCCGCACCGCACGGCGTGGCCGGTGCCGAGCTGCATCTCCTGGACGGCGACGAGCACCGGGCGGCCGAGCTCCGTGGCGAACGCGGTGACGGCCTCACGGACCTGGTCGCCACCGTGGCCGATGACGACCACGAGATGCTCGGGCTCCAGCGCGGCGACGGCGTGCACGGCGTGCCCGAGCAGGCTGCGGCCGGCGATGGGGTGCAGGACCTTCGGCACCGACGATCGCATCCGGGTGCCCTGGCCCGCGGCCAGCACGACGGCGGCGCTGGGCCTCGGCCCCTGTCGGTCCGGCATGGGCCACTCCCTGGTCGAGGTCGGGGGACCGGTGGATCGTACGTGGTGTGCCGAGTAACCCTCCCGGGGATCACTCGTTGTTGCGAACGGGTAACACTCCGTGTCGGTTCGGTCTCGTTCCGACACCAGGTCGTGGAGGACGGTCATGGGCCAGCACACCGAGGCGCCCCGGATGAGGACGCGGATCGCCCTGGCGGTCGGGACGGCGTGCCTCGCGTGGCCGGGGCGGTCGGCACGGCGCAGGCCGCGGCACCGGCCCCCGTCGAGGGCACGCCGTGCACCGTCGTCGCGCGGGCCTGCGTGGACCTCGCGACGAGGACGGCCTGGCTCATCGACGGGGGCGAGGTCGTGCGGGGTCCGGTGCGGGTGAGCATCGGCGGCCCCGGCCAGGAGACGCCGCGCGGCGACTTCCGCGTCGAATGGAAGAACATCAACCACCGCAGCGCCGAGTTCGACGGCGCGCCGATGCCGTTCGCGGTGTTCTTCGCGCCGGGCGGCATCGCGTTCCACGAGGGCAACCTCCACACGGCCTCCGCGGGGTGCGTCCGGCTGGAACGGTCGCAGGCCGAGGCGTTCTACCAGTTCCTCCAGGTGGACGATCCGGTACAGGTGCGATGAGCGGTACCGGGCGCCCGCTCGGGCGGTGTGTTGCGTTGGGCACGACCATTCGCCGTCGATCTCCCACCGGTCGTCTCAACGGGCGCGATGACGCGAATGCTTTCGGCGGCGCCGGGGTTGTGTCCCATGGAACAACCGCGACACCGCTGGAGGAGACATGCCCACCCGCACCGCACGGACGGCCTGGAACGGAACGCTCGAGCAGGGTTCGGGCCAGGTGGAGCTGACCAGCAGCAGGGTCGGCACGTACGACGTCAGCTTCCCGAAGCGGGCGGCCGACGACGCCGGCGGGACGACGAGCCCCGAGGAGCTCATCGCCGCGGCGCACTCGTCCTGCTACGCCATGCAGCTCTCGGCGATCATCGCCGAGGCCGGTGGCACGCCGCAGTCCCTCGACGTGACGGCCGACGTCACGCTCGGGCCGGACAAGGCCAACGGTGGGTTCGCCATCTCCGGCATCACGATCACCGTCCGCGGTGAGGTCGACGGTCTCGACGAGGCCGCGTTCGTCAAGGCCGCCGAGGCCGCGAAGGCCGGTTGTCCCGTCAGCAAGGCGCTGACCGGTACCACGATCACGCTGGACGCCGGCCTCGAGTGAGGCGGCACTCCAGGAGCACGAGCAACGAGGGGTATGTCATGAGATGCACGGGAAACGGGCGTCCGCCCGAGCCGCCGCCGCGACCGAACGGTCGCTAGGCGGGAAGACTTCCGGGGTGGATCCGCTGATGGGGGTCCACCCCGTTGTCATGGGGAGAGCCGCTGGCTCCGCCGCCAGGATTCGAACCTGAACCATCTGAACCAAAATCACTCCGGCATCGTCTGCGGGAGTCTGCACCCGTCCGCGACCTGCTGATCTCCCGGCAGGTCGTGTTCTGCTGTCTGCGTGTGTCGAGGGCCGCTGCTGTCGACTGCTGCTGTCAGCTTGTCGGAAGTCCGCGCGGCTCGTCCTTGCTCGTCCACGCCGGGAGCTGGTGGTGATCTCCTCGCGGCGCGGGTGGAACCCTGCCGGGTCGAGGGGTGGGAGGCAAGGTAATCAGTCCCGCCTTGCCTCCCACCCCTCGGGCCGGTAGCCCTCGGGCGCGCCGCGAGGAGATCACCACCCCGCCGCACTCCCCCGATCTCCGAGCGGTGTCGGGTCTCGGGCGGAGCCCGGTTCGGTCGTCTGAGACTGGCCGATGTCAGGCCCGCCAGCTCAGTGCGGGGTCGGGATGGTCGGTGAATCCCAGCGCTCGGTAGAGCGGTTCAGCGTCTGCGGAGGCGTGGAGGTCGGCCCGGCTGACGTCACGCCCGCGGAACCAGGTCAGCAGACCGTTCATGATGGCGCGGCTGTACCCGCGACGTCGGTAGGCCGGCTCGGTGAAGACGCTAGAGACGTACCCGAGCTGGCCGTCCGGTAGGTGCGGTCCTGGAACCATCTGGGAGATGGTCGCGTAGCCGCAGGCCGCGAGTCCTTCGTCGGCGTCGACGACCAGGATGCACATGGTCGATCCGTTGAGCTGCTCCTTAAGTACCTCGGCGCAGGTGGTCTCCCAGGCTGCGCTGGCGGGCTTGGTCTCGAAGACGACACCGGCTTTGAGGGCTCTTCCGGATTTAGAGTGCGAGTGCCCCGCAGTGCAGTAGCGACCGGAGCCGGTAGTTGATCAGGTTGCGGAAGCCGAGGGCGTTGCGGCGGAGTGC
>JGI26535J51212_1001840_pt1 | contig 17156 bp, 14 predicted proteins | sample ThiBiot_750_biof_2_FD_51212 | JGI IMG/M metagenome (IMG submission 51212) | reverse complement strand
CTCCATTCCCGCGGGTTTTGTATCGCCATAACGCCCATTGCTGCCTTCGCGCAAATTCCTTGCCCCGGAAATAAATTCGCTGTCATAATTAGCTTCCTGGCNACCACTTTCAGGAGATCAAAAACCATTCTTTTATCATGGTTTGGGATAGACCCTGCGATNCCTGGGCAGCACCGCCAGATTAACCAAATCTTCACTTTCACTTGACATTTAGTTGACGTCTGTTGTGCTAACTTCAGTTACAATCAGAAAATGAAAAAATAACGGAAACAGCATTGGGCAAAAGATTTCCGATATTCAAATAGAATAATCTTGACTTAATTTCAATCTTCAACGTGGGGGGAATCATTTAATGAAACCTAGTCTTTCATTAATAGCTGCTGCTTGTTGCCTTGTTTCGACTTCCTTATATGCGCAGGACAAGCAAACCGCGGGAGGCGCGGATGCTTCATCGTCAAAGGGCTATACCATAGACCTCTATGTCGATACCAAGACCAAGCAGATCTATGCAGAACCTGGAGAGGGGCGGGTACGCATGGGGTCTTTTGAAAAAGTATCGGATATGCCGAAAGCTCCCGCAAGCGCCGCTGGGGCTGTCCCGCCCGCTCCCACGNGCAGGGAGGGCGCGGTCGCCGCCACCGCAGCGGCAATTCCCGCGGGCACNGCCCCTGGTGCGCCAAAACCCGGTGGATTTGGATACTCGGATTGGGTGAAAGCAGACCCGTTCAAGCTGAACCTGAACGGCGATGGCAGCCAGTACATCAAACTCGGCATGCTTAACCAGGTTCAGTTGGCATACGAGCAGAACAACCCAGGATCGATGATTCAGAACCAGCCAGTGACCGACACAACCGAAGTCAGCTTGCGCCGGACCCGTCTGGTATTGCAGGGGCAGCTTACCGATAGAGTGTACTTTTACACGCAATACGGGATCAATAATTTCAACTTCATTGCTCAGCAGAATGACAACCGCCATATCGCGGCCATGCCCTACTTTCACGATGCCTTCACCGAGTTGCGCCTGACGCAGGGGCATCAGATGATTGCAGGCGGCGGCCTCTCGATGGCTAATGGACTATCGCGCTTCACTTCTCCCAGCGTCAGCACCATCATGACCCTGGATGTTCCTGTCGGGGCGCAGTACGCCACGGAAAGAACCCAACTCTTCAATAGAAACCTGGGAATCTGGCTTCGCGGCCAGATCAGCAAGTTCCGCTACCGGATAGCCGCGCAGGATTCGTTCCCCGTTACAACCGACGGACTAGCACAACCCGCTATTTCTCCAACAGTTTCGGATTTTGCCCAGGTTGGCCATAAGAAACAATATGGCGGCATGTTCTACTGGAACTTCTGGGATACGGAACCCATAACCAATGACTACATGCAAGGAACCTACCTGGGCAAGAAGGACATACTGAATCTCGAAGCCGGCTTCATCACCGAGAAAAATGCGATGTGGACCGGCACCAGTCCATCAACCGCCCAATATCACGACATGACCCACTGGTCGGTTGCCATGTTTCTGGACGCGGCGGTGGATAAGGTGAAGGAAACGGCGGTCTCCGCCTATATCGGTTACTTCGTTTATGATTATGGCCCGAATTATCTCCGGATGAACGGCAATGGCGCGAACACGGCCAATGGCCTTGGCGCAGGGGGAAGTTTCAATGGAGCAGGCAACACCTTCCCGATGTTCGGCACGGGGGAAGTGTGGTATGCCCAGTTCGGCTATCTGCTGCCCAAGGACCTGATCCCCGGGAATAACGGCCAGCTACAGATCTACACCTCCCTGTTGAGCGCAAACTACAAGCGGCTTCACGACCAGATGAATGTCTTCAACGGCGGCGTGAACTGGTTGCTGAAGGGCCACAACAGCAAGATCACCTTCGACTACCAGAACAGGCCTATTTTCAACTTCGACCCGATGGGCGACATCGTCAAAACCTCCAGCAGGGGACGTTTCGTACTCCAGTACCAAGTCGCCTTCTAGAAAGCTGACAGCAATCCCCTTCCACTGACCCCGAGCATGGCCTGACCTGGCCGTGCCGGGGTCAGGTTCTTTTTAGGCCTCCTTCCGCTTGAATTCGCAACAAACCTTGTTTCCTCTCTCCCGTATCTCCTCTTTACTTCCTTNGCGTTCGCGTCGCTATTCCTCCCTTCCAACCTATCTTTGCATGATTTTCGCACACTAAAGACTGACATGCGAACATGACCGATGGCCATAATCTTTGCCTCGCCGACCGAAAAGGAAAGTGACACTACTTATGGCGCCAAGCTTATCACACGAGACTGTTACTCAAACCTCCACACATATCTCACAGTTATTTCACCGATATCTTCCTTGCGTGAAAAAAATGTGAGTGCTCTTGCGAACAGAAACGGCTGAAGCAAAGCGTAGCATAAGCACAACGATTTTTTGCGCCAGCGGCGGACGAGATACGTGGAGTAAGCCGGCGATTGCCCCTCCGGCAGGAGATCACGCGATGAGCCAGAATGTCAGCGATTTTTTATTGCGGCGCCTGATGGAATGGGGAGTCCGGCGGATATTTGGTTATCCGGGGGATGGCATCAACGGCATCATGGGCGCGCTTAACCGCAAATCGCAAGAACTGGATTTCGTGCAGGTACGCCATGAGGAAATGGCCGCATTCATGGCCTGCGCGCACGCCAAGTTCACCGGGGAAGTAGGAGTTTGCCTCGCAACTTCGGGACCCGGCGCCATTCATTTGCTCAATGGCTTGTACGACGCAAAGCTCGACCACCAGCCAGTCGTTGCCATTGTAGGCCAGCAAAAACGTGCAGCGCTCGGCGGCAACTATCAACAGGAAATCGATCTCATTTCACTGTTCAGGGANGTAGCCCATGAATATGTGCATATGGTGACGACGCCCATGCAGATGCGCCACATCGTCGATCGCGCCATGCGCATTGCCCAGGCGGAGCGAAGCGTGTGCTGCATTATCATCCCGAACGATATTCAGGAGATGGAAGCGGAAAAACCTGGCCGCGAACACGGCACGGCGCATTCCGGCACCGGCTACGAGGCTCCCCGGATCGTGCCGAAAGCGGAGGATTTGCGCCATGCTGCCGATATATTGAATGCGGGCTCCAAGGTGGCGATGCTGGTCGGGGCAGGCGCGCTCAACGCCACCCGGCAGGTGCTCGAGGTTGCCGACCTTCTCGGCGCCGGCATTGCCAAGGCATTGCTGGGCAAAGCTGCCGTTCCCGACGAGCTGCCGTACGTGACTGGTTCCATTGGTCTGCTGGGTACCGAGCCCAGCTATGACATGATGATGGAATGCGATACGTTGTTGATGGTCGGTTCGAGCTTCCCGTATTCCGAATTCCTGCCGGAAGAAGGTCAAGCGCGCGGAGTTCAGNTCGACATCAACGGACGCATGATGAGTATCCGCTATCCGATGGAAGTCAATCTCGTCGGAGATGCCGCGGAAACCCTGAACCAGCTTATCCCGCTATTGAAAAGAAAAGAAAATCGCCGNTGGCGCAGCGACATCGAAGAATATGTCCGCCACTGGTGGAAAACGATGGAGGCGCGCGCCATGGAGCCAGCTAATCCAATCAACCCGCAAAGGGTTTTCTGGGAACTGTCCCAGCGGTTGCCGGATAACTGTATTCTCACCTGCGACTCAGGCTCGTCAGCCAACTGGTATGCNCGCGACCTCAAGACCCGCCAGGGCATGATGGCTTCGCTCTCGGGAGGACTTGCGACCATGGGGCCCGGCGTCCCCTATGCCATCGCGGCAAAATTTGCCCATCCCGATCGCACGGCGATCGCGATGGTGGGTGACGGCGCCATGCAGATGAACGGGATGAACGAACTGATCACCATCGGCAAATACTGGCAGCGCTGGAGCAATCCCAATCTCGTCGTCATGGTTCTCAATAATCGGGATTTGAACCAGGTGACGTGGGAACAGCGGGCAATGGAAGGCGATCCGAAATTCCCGGCTTCGCAGGATGTGCCTAATTTCCCCTATGCCTCGTATGCGGAACTGATCGGCCTTCGCGGGCTTCGCGTCGATGAGCCGGAAAAAATTGGCGCTGCCTGGGACTACGCGATCCATGCTGACCGACCGGTNGTGCTTGAGGTCATTTCCGACCCCGANGTTCCACCGCTTCCGCCGCACATCACCTTCAAACAGGCGCGAGCCTATGCTTCGGCGATGCTCCATGGCGACCCCGACTCGGCAGGAATCATAAGGCAATCGATCAAACAGATTTTTGCGTGATCCCGCTAAACGGCAAACCGAATTCNTCCTGCTTATGGAACAACGATTTCATCCTCGCATAGCCCCGGAAAACATGGGCCAAAGCCTTTCCGTCCTCCGGCCAGCTGCGGCACTGGCACTGGCATTGCCAAGCCCGGTGAATGCAGCGCAAGCAGCGGAAGCGCCCCTGAATTATTTCATGCGCAGCTATGGTCCAGCGTCCGAACCAACCATGTATCTTGGGTGGGTGCTCGCTGGCCTGTCAGTGATCATTATGCTGATTATCTCATTGCTCCTGATAGTGGCCTTGCTGCGCAATCGCCCTTCCATGGATATGCGAATGATCGGGCCCGAAAGTGGAGGATTNAGATGGATTTATATTGGTACCGGTATTTCAACGTTCATCCTCTTTGGGCTCGTCATCTATTCTCTGCTCGTACTCGATGCGGTCGCGAAACCTCCTTCGACCCCNGCCATCACCGTGACGGTAACCGGGTACGACTGGTGGTGGAGAATCGAGTATGAGCATGATGATCCCGAGCAGACTGTCACGACTGCCAACGAACTGCATATTCCCGTGGGCGAGCCTGTCCTCATCAGGCTCAAAAGCGCCGATGTCATCCACGCTTTTTGGGTGCCGACTCTCGCGGGGAAAACACAGATGATCCCAGGGCTGATAAACCAGCAATGGATTCAAGCCGACTCCCCTGGCATATATGCCGGCCAATGCGCGCAGTTTTGCGGTGCCGGCCATGCCCGCATGAGCCTCGAAGTGGTGGCAGAAAGTGCCGAGGATTTCGAAAGATGGCGAAACGCCCAGCGCCGCCCGGTTTCATCCCCTTTCAGGCCAGGCTCAACCGGCGAATTCGGACAGAGGCTGTTCATGGATCGCTGTGGGGGTTGCCATGCCGTCCGTGGTACCGATGCTGCGGGCCGGCATGCCCCGGATCTGACCCACCTCAATTCGCGCCGCTGGCTTGCAGCAGGACTGCTTCTCAATACGCCGGAAGATTTGATGAACTGGATCGTCAATGCGCAGCGGCTCAAGCCCGGATCGCGCATGCCGAGCATTGCATTATCGGAGACCGAGAAATCGGCTCTTTCCACTTATCTTTCAACCCTTGACTGAAAACACGCCCATGTCTGCCATAACACGTCCCCCCAGTGATAGCCGGCTGCGGCGTTCCCCGGACATCGGGCAAGCTCCTGTCGGCTCGGATGCGGAGATACGGCTTGCCGAAATATGGGAATCGCTCCCCGGATGGAAGGGTTGGCTTTCGACGGTGGATCATAAGGTCATCGGCCTGCGATATATCGTCACTGCTTTCGTTTTCCTGCTGATCGGCGGAATGGAAGCATTGATCATGCGTCTGCAACTGGCCGGCCCCAACCTGACGCTGTTGACTCCAGAGCAATACAATCAGCTCTTCACGATGCACGGCGTGACCATGATCTTTCTGTATGCGCTGCCCATATTATCCGGATTTTCGAATTATCTCTGGCCGCTGATGCTGGGCTCGCGCGATATGACTTTCCCGCGCCTCAATGCGCTCTCCTACTGGATTTTCTTGTTTGCCGGCATTTTCATGTATGCGAGCTTTCCGTTGGGACAGGCGCCGAATGCGGGATGGTTCAATTATGTACCTTATTCGGGCCCGATCTATAACACGGGCCCGAATATCGACGTTTTTGCGCTCGGCATGGTATTGCTTGGAGTATCCACGACGGTCGGATCGGTGAATTTCGTAGTGACCCTGTTCAAGATGCGGGCACCCGGAATGACCATCAACCGCGTGCCGATCCTGGTCTGGGGCACCCTGACCGCATCCGTAGCCAACCTGCTGGTCATTCCCTCGGTCAGCCTCGCATTCTTCCTGCTGTGGCTGGACCGCCAGGTCGGGACCCACTTTTTTGATGTGGCGAACGGCGGCAAGCCATTGTTGTGGCANCACCTGTTCTGGATTTTCGGCCACCCCTGGGTTTATGCCATCGTTCTCCCCGCGATGGGAATCGTGTCCGACGCATTGCCGACTTTCTGCCGCCGTCCGCTGGTAGGCTATGCATGGGTAGCGCTCGCCACCATGGCAACCATGCTGGTCGGTTTCGAAGTCTGGATCCACCACATGTTCGCCACCGGCCTGCCGNCGGTTGCCCTGTCGATCTTCGGCGCCGCCAGTTTCGTGATCTCCATCCCGAGCGCCGTGGCAGTGTTCGCCTGGATCGCGACGATCTGGCTCGGAACGCCCGTCTTCAAGACACCTTTTCTGTTTTTTGCGGGATTTGTCATCCTGTTTGTCATCGGGGGGCTGTCGGGAGTAATGACCGCCGCCGTACCGCTCGACTGGCAACTTAACGAAACCTATTTCATCGTCGCCCACCTGCACTACGTTTTGCTTGGAATCAATGTATTTCCAGTCGTAGGGGGCATCTATTACTGGTTCCCCAAATTCACCGGGCGCATGATGGATGAAAAAATAGGCAAGTGGAGCTTCTGGGTCATGTTCATCGGCTTCAATGCCGGATTTTTTCCCATGCATNTGGCGGGCCTGCTGGGCATGCCGCGAAGGATCTACACCTATTCATCCCGGATGGGGTGGGATACGGTAAATCTGATCACATCAATCGGCTCCTTCGTGTTCGCCATCGGCGTACTGATCTTCCTGGTCAATGTCGCGGTCAGNCTCCGGCGCGGTACCCGCGCGGGAAGCAATCCCTGGGATGCAGCTACCTTGGAGTGGTCCGTACCTTCCCCACCTCCAGCCTACAATTTTGCCGTGATTCCCCATATCGCCAGCAGGCATCCTCTTTGGGAGGATCGACTGANTGAGGGTGAAGGAACGGGTCAGTCCAGTCTGGAAAAAGGATACTTACTGATGGAAGGACGCGAAACGATCGGCACCTCCCCCATAGATGCCACTCCGGAGATCATCCTGAAAATGCCCGGCGATTCCGCCACTCCGTTCTTCGTCGGGCTATTTCTCTCACTCGCGTTCGCAGGCATGTTGCTCCACTGGTGGAGTTTTACGGGGCTGATGATACTTTCATGCATCATAGCGCTGATGGTATGGATGTGGCCGGAAAAAGCGCTGGCGCAACGAAGCCCGACGGATTCATCGCGAGAGGCCCATGTCTGAAGCAAGGCAATTGCTGGATCAGCCGCTGCCGGTAGGCAGCGAAGGTAAGCTTGCCGGCGGATGGTGGGGCATAGTGGCGCTGATCGTGACCGAAGGATCGCTTTTCGGATATCTCCTGTTCAGCTATTTTTACCTGTCCTCGCAAGCCGAGCGCCATTGGCCACCGGAAGGCCTGCCCAGCCTGCTTCTCCCCAGCATAAATACGGCGATTTTANTAGCAAGCAGTGTTTTTGTCTGGGCAAGCGAGTACTGCCTGGCACGCAAAAGAAAACGAGGAAGCGTGGTGATGATGTTAGTAGCAATCGTGCTGGGCGCCCTTTTTGTAGGAATTCAGCTTAAGGAATGGAGCAGCAAGACCTACGGCATGACTTCCGATCTCTACGGCTCGCTTTATTTCACAATCACGGGATTTCATATGCTCCATGTCGTGATCGGCCTCGTCATTCTTTTGCTCCTGCTTGCCTGGATTTCGTTCAGGTACTTTGACGAGAAACGCCATGCGGCCATCACTATAGGCGGAATTTACTGGCACTTTGTCGACGTGGTCTGGCTGTTCGTTTTTACAACCCTATACCTGTTCCCCTATATGTAGACACGGATCGGCATGGACAGGATTCATGAAATGAATGCTCGAAACACTTCCCCTATAACCGGGGAAAATCATGCTTAGAACCATTGTGAGCCTGTTTGGCGCGNCAGCGGCCTGGGTTGCTCAAATGTCCCTGAGCGAGCCCCTCGCAGCCTACGGATGCTATCCGCACGAAGCTCCGCTTCCCACTCCTCTCTGGGCCAGTCTTCCGGCTATCCTGATTNCAATCAGCCTTGCCTGTCTGGCTGCCGGCCTGGTTTCCGGATATATCGCNCGGGGTTTATGGAAACAGGCCGGCACCGGGCATGCGATCGCTGCGGGGAGCGGTTCCTTCGATGGCGGCCAGGGACGATTCCTGGGGATACTGGGGCTGCTATCGAGTTTCGTCTTCATTATTGCAATCCTGTTTACCAGTTGCGCGGTTATCCTGGTATCGCCTTGCAGCCCCTGGGTTTAGCTTATGACAGTATGCAGCCCGCCAATGAATTCGTTTTACCGGGCCTTTGTCTGCCCGCTCGTCGCTACGCTGGCGCTCGCCTCAGCCTTTGCACAAGCTCAGGCAGCAGACCCGGAGACGATAGCGCGCGGCGCCTACCTGGCCAAGGCTGCAGACTGCGCGGGCTGCCATACAGCGGGACCAGGCCACCCGCCTTTCGCCGGCGGCCTGCCGATCAATTCCCCTTTTGGGGTCATCTATTCCACCAATATTACACCCGACCCGGTCACTGGCATCGGCCAATATAGTTATGCTGATTTCAGTCGCGCGGTACGCCAGGGCATCACCAGGGATGGAAGGCGCCTTTACCCTGCCATGCCATTTGCATCGTTTGCAGCGGTGCTGGAAAGCGATATCGAGGCCCTATACGCATATTTCATGAGTGAGGTAAAACCTGTAAGGCACGTTCCACCGCAAACGAAACTGCCGTTTCCTTTCAACCAGCGCTGGACACTCTGGTTCTGGACGGCAGCGTTTGCGACGCAGGAACCATTCAAAGCCCGGCCCGACCGCAACAATCGATGGAATCGCGGTGCTTACCTGGTGCAAACCCTGGGCCACTGCGGAGCCTGCCACACTCCGCGCGGCCTGGCTTATCAGGAAAAAGCATACTCGGAAACCTCTCTGGATTACCTGAGCGGCGCGGTCGTTGATAACTGGTTCGCCGGGAACCTGACTGGCAACCAGGCATCCGGCCTGGGAAGATGGACCGAGAACGAAATCTCGGCCTTTCTCCAAACGGGCCACAATGAGCATACAGTGGCATTTGGCAGCATGGTTTTAGTGATCGGAAACAGTACTCAGCATCTCAGCGAGGAGGATTTGAATGCTATCGCGCACTATCTTAAATCGCTTCCGGCTAAAAAAGGACAAGCATCCTACAAGCCCCAGGCTCGGAAAACCGATATAGTTCTGGCGGGAACCGTGTCGAGTCCGTTTGAACCACCGGGCGCCGGACTTTATTCCGGTTTTTGCGCCAAATGCCATGAAAAGAGCGGTTTGGGCAAGGCTCCCAGGATTCCACGACTGGCTGGCAGCCCGATGGTGCTATCCGAAAATGGCACCTCTCTCATCCGTCTGGTATTGGAAGGGGGAAAAGGACCGGCAACCAGGCTAGGGCCGAAACCAAAAAAAATGCCGGGGTATGCAGCAGAATTGACTGATCGGGAGATTGCCGACGTACTGACGTTCATTCGCAACAACTGGGGTAACAATGCGTCGGCAATCACGGCTCGCGATGTATCCCTGCTCAGGGAAGAACTACGGCAATAAGTCATCGGCAATACGGCGCCCTAATATTTCCAGGGGATTTCCTCCTATATCTGCAACAAGGGATTCAGCCGTGCGATCGCGTCGCAAGCAGCCTTTCAGATACCAGTTCCTTGCGCACCACGATCAAAATTCCCATCATGCTCATCATCGCGCCATGAATCCAGAGGATTATTCCGCCGATTTGCTGATCCCCAACCGCGCTCAGCCCGTCTATTGCCCGGCCGCAAACCGTATAGACGGTATAGAGTTCCTGCGAGGCGAAAAAGATGATGGCCCCCAGTACAATCTGGGGNGGAACAACCGCCAGCATCATTGCAATCCGAGTCCACGGCGATAAATTCGGGGAAAACGGGGAGCGCCGGTTCAACACGAGACCCCAGAAAACCAAGCCGCTTACTATTACGCTCCAGTTCATGAAGCGATATAACCGCCAGTCGATCATCGCGGTGAAGTGAACTGGCGGCAGGAGCCAGAAGCCGATAACGCCGATGAAGAGCACGACTGCGACAAACGGATTGCATAAAACCCCTGCAGCAAAGGTAACCGGTTTCCACCGGGATGCCGCCACGAAAAACTTCCTCCCCTTTTCGGGCATGCCACTCGCAAGCAGAGGCAGGGGATGGCTCAATGCGATCAAAAAAGGCCCCAGATGATGCAATACGACATGCTGAAACCGATGAATGAAGAACTGATGCTCTGCATAATAATCGAGCTGGGTATGAGAAGCCAGATAGATCGCGGCAAGCCCGGCCCAGAAGGCGGCTTTTCGTCGAAATTCCGGTTCGTTTCTGGCACAACCTCTTGAAAATAGCACCGCCACGGCGCTGATCAGCACCACGAGGGCGGGCGATTCTTCCCAGGGAATGAACCAGTGCAGCAAGTCCATCGGTATGCCTTATAAGGATTTGCCTCTCCTGAAACTGCACAGGAAGCCCACGGCAACACTTCGGCTAATGCCCGGCCTTCAACAGGCGCCGGATATCTTCGGCCACGTCCTCGTCGGGATGAGATGATGTGGCGAGCAGACGTGCACGCCCTTGCGAATCGAAGATGTAGATAGCGTCTCCATGAGTAATGCCACCTCCGTTACCCGCTTTCGAGCGGGGGCGATAGGCAACCCGGTACCGCTTGGTAAGGCTCTGGATATCGGCCGGCGAACCCGTCAGTCCGACGGTCCGTTCCGCATCAAATTGCGTTATGTAACGACGTAATACCGGCGGACCATCATGCTCAGGATCAAGGGTGACAAACAGGATGCGGACACGATCGGCATTTTTTCCCAAAAGCTGCATTACATGCGCAAGGCGCGCCATCGAGACCGGGCATTCAGTCTTGCAACTCGTGAATCCGAAATACATGAGCAATGTGTAGCCGCCATAGGTTTTCGCCGTGGCGGCGCCCCCGTCATCAGCGGTCAACGTAAATTCCAGATCCGGCAGGTGCCCCGCGACCTCTTCCACGCGCCAATCTCCATGCGAAAAGCAACCGCTTATCAGGAATGCGGCCATCATCCCACAAATACAGCGGCGAAGATGGAAGGCCTGTACACTGATCATCTGCTCGCGCTTGAACATAGTCCGTTTGCTTTGCAATCCGTTTTTTAGACATCTCGATTGCACCCGGGTTGCGAAAAGCCGCAGCGAGAAGAAAAATGAGCCGGGCGAACGCAATACCGGGGCTATTGCACAAATGGGGGAAACGCATTATATTTCTTTCATGAAGCAGACCAGCTGCATTTTCCCCTCGCGAGTTTCACGCAATCACATGCTTTCGGCACGTCCGCTGCTGCGCTTCGCGCGCTAACGACCTCATTTTTCCTTCTCCTCCGCTTGTTATTCCGCAGAATCTGCGTAGGTTCTGTATTTCAGTCTCACAGTTCGAGTATTCTTTCTCAAACGGAGAAACCAGTGAAAGACCATCTCATTATTTTCGATACGACCCTGCGCGATGGCGAGCAGAGTCCGGGCGCATCCATGACCAGGGAGGAAAAAGTCCGTATTGCGCGACAGCTGGAGCGCATGCACGTCGATGTCATCGAAGCCGGTTTTCCCGCCGCTTCCAATGGCGATTTCGAAGCGGTGAAAGCGGTGGCCGACGTAATCAAGGACAGCACGGTATGCGGCCTCGCGCGGGCGACAGAAGCCGATATCAGGCGCGCGGGCGAGGCGCTGCTGGGCGCGTCTTCATCCAGGATCCATACTTTTATCGCGACCTCGCCCATACACATGGAAAAAAAGCTGCGCATGACACCCGGCCAGGTAATAGAACAAGCGGTAAAGGCGGTAAACTGGGCTCGTGAGTACACGGATGATGTGGAATTTTCACCGGAAGATGCCGGCCGCTCGGACATCGCCTTCCTATGCCAGGTACTGGAAGCAGTCATTAATGCCGGCGCAACCACCCTGAATATACCCGACACCGTTGGCTACACCATGCCGGAGCAATTCGGCAGGCTTATCCATACCTTGCGCGAGCGCATCCCGAATGCCGACAAAGTGGTATTCTCGGTGCACTGCCACAATGATCTGGGACTGGCGGTCGCCAATTCTCTGTCCGCGGTGATGAATGGCGCACGGCAGGTGGAATGCACGATAAATGGTCTTGGGGAGCGGGCAGGCAATGCTGCGCTGGAAGAAATCGTGATGGCCGTCCGGACGCGCCAGGATTATTTCCATTGCGACAGCAAGGTCGATACTGTCCATATCGTTCCCGCCAGCAAACTCGTATCGGGCATTACCGGGTTTCCCGTGCAGCCGAACAAAGCCATCGTCGGCGCAAATGCCTTTGCCCATGAGTCCGGCATACACCAGGACGGCGTGCTGAAGCATCGCGAGACCTATGAAATCATGCGTGCAGAAGATGTCGGCTGGGGAGCGAACAAACTATTGCTCGGAAAACATTCCGGGCGCAACGCGTTTCGCACCCGCCTGGCGGAGCTTGGCGTCGAGCTGGACTCGGAAGAAATGCTGAATGTCACCTTCGCACGGTTCAAGGAACTGGCCGATAAGAAGCACGATATTTTCGATGAAGATCTGCACGCCCTGGTTTCCGATGATGCGGTAACGCTGCATGAACACTACAAGCTGGTTTCGCTGACGGCGCATAGCGAAACAGGCGAGACACCTGAGGCAATAATAGTCATCTCCGAGGAAGGCAGGGAGTCCAGAGCGGAATCCGAGGGAAGCGGCCCGGTAGATGCCGCGTTCCGGGCCATTGAAAAAATCGTGGTCAGCGGGGCCGAGTTGCAGTTGTTTTCGGTCAACGCCATTACCAGCGGTACCGATTCTCAAGGAGAAGTCACGGTCCGATTACAGAAATCCGGGCGGATCGTGAATGGCAGTGGCGCAGATACCGATATCGTGGTGGCTTCCGCCAAAGCTTATCTCAGCGCGCTCAACAAACTGCACAGCAAGCTGGAGCGAGCGCATCCTCAGGTATAGGAAACCTCGAAATCAATCCCCTGGGAACGGGAATCCTGGGGGTGCACGAAAGACGACGACGCGAATGTTGCGGGGAGGGGGGCCTCTTCCGAAGGAAGATGCAATTTGACGCGATCTGGTTTGCCCGGCGCCGCTCGATCCCGTGCCGACTGACAATGTAGCGACTCATGAAATCGTCCCGACCTCTTGATTTCCTGCGTTATCTTCTCGCACGCTTCCTTCAACACAACTGCGCGGAGGTCGCGGCCAGTCTTACCTTTACCACCCTGCTTTCGCTGGTGCCATTGATCGCCATCGGGCTATCCTTCGTAGCCGCGTTTCCCGCGTTCGCGGATTATTCCACCCAGATCAAAAACTTCATTCTCGACACCATGGTGCCCGAAGCGGCTAATAAGGTGATCGCGGTCTACGTGCAGCAGTTCGCCGACAACGCGATTCGCCTCACCGCCATCGGGACCGCCTTTCTGGGAGTGACTGCCCTGGCTTTGATGCTGACCATCGACAAGTCCCTCAATGCCATCTGGAGAGTAACGCGGCTGCGTCCGTTGCTGCATCGTTTGCTCATTTACTGGGCTACGCTCACGATAGGACCGCTGCTGATTGGCGCGAGCCTGTCTCTCACTTCATGGGTGATGAGAATGTCCATGGGGCTGACCCAGAACATTCCGGGGATAAATGGCGCGCTTCTGCAACTGGCTCCTCTGGTCCTGACAAGCATCGCATTCTCGATTCCCTATCTTATCGTACCCAACAGGCGGGTTTCCTGGCGCCACGCGCTAGCCGGAGGCGTTACCGCGGCAGTGGGATTCGAAGCAATGAAACGTGGATTCGCATTTTATATTACCCATTTTCCCACCTACCAGGCAGTGTACGGGGCATTCGCCACCATTCCGATCTTCCTGCTATGGATCTATCTCTCCTGGCTCATGGTTCTGCTGGGGGCGGTAATCGCTGCCTCGCTATCGAGCTGGCGATTTCAAAAATGGCAGCCGGACCCGACAGGCCCGGGCAGGCAGTTTATCGACGCCCTGCGACTGCTGGAAGTCCTCGGGGAAGCCTTCCGGAATGGCGCCGTGGAAACCTATGGCAGTTTGCATAAGCGCCTCTCTCTGACTTTCGAAGACATGGAGCAGATGCTGGATCTGATGAGTCGCGCCAATCTGGTCAGGCAGGTGAAGAGCGGAGGGTGGGTCCTGATACTTGATCCAGCAAGGATCACGGTGGCCGACATATTCCATCTGTTCACCTTCCGGTCGGCTGCGGCGCGCACGGCAGCCGAAGATAATGCGAAGCTCGAATTGCTGCTCGATGATATTGCGGCTGGAATCGATGAAAAAATGAACTTGCCACTGTCGCAGCTTTTCAGCGAAAACAATACTCCGGAATCGCCATTGCCGCCTCCGCCACCCGATGGGATAGAATTGAATCCACCCGCCAAAACTCCAGAAGTTGCTGAGACCGCCCATAGATAAAGCAAATGCTACGCCTGTTCGCTGTATCATCCTTGTTGCTATTGCTGTCTTTTGGTGCACAGGCACAGGGATTCACTTTCACCGATACTTCCGGCAAAAAACTCACCCTTTCCGCCTACAAGGGGAAATGGGTGCTGATCAATTTCTGGGCTACCTGGTGCCCTCCCTGCCTCAAGGAAATACCTGATCTGGTCTCGCTTTATGAAAGCCGGAGAGACGTGGTTGTGATTGGAATAGCGATGGATTATCGAGATCCGAAAACAGTCATGAAGTTTGTCAAATCTCTCTCCATCTCCTACCCGATCGTACTGGGCGACAGGAGAGTCGCTACCCAGATCGGCCCCGTATCGATGCTTCCCACCACCTATCTATTCGACCCGCACGGGCAGCCCGCAGCCTATAAGGTGGGACTTGTTTCCCGCGCCGACCTGGAGGACTTCATGCGGGAGTATTCGCCTTCGCCGCGGAACGGCAGGCCGGACGGAACCCCGCAGGGAAAGGGAAAACAGAAATAAGGCGTGGATTACGCAGATGGGTACACTGCATCCCCAGGTGAAAACGGAAAAAGCTGAACGTATTCAGCTACTCAGGACTTCCTTTATGAATGCGACGATTTCCTCAACCGCAACGGCCTGGGATTGGCTGTCCCGGCGCCCCCGGTATTCGACGTTGCCTTCCTTGAGGCCACGCTCCCCGACCACGATGCGATGCGGAATGCCAATCAATTCCATATCGGCAAACATGACGCCAGGACGATCATCACGGTCGTCCAGCAAAACTTCGATGCCTGCATCGGAAATATCCGTGTACAATTTTTCCACTTCGCTTCTCACCAGTGCGCTTTTCTTCATGCCTATCGGGATAAGCGCAACCTGAAACGGCGCCATTGCAGCGGGAAAAATAATGCCGCGCTCGTCATGATTTTGTTCGATGGCGGCTGCCACGATGCGTGACACGCCTATCCCGTAGCAACCCATTTCCATCGCTCGCGGCTGGCCGGATTCATCGAGAAAGGTTGCCTTCATTGTTTCCGAATATTTTCTGCGAAGCTGAAAAATGTGCCCCACCTCGATGCCGCGGCAGATTTCCAGCTCCCCTCTGCCGTCGGGCGAGATATCCCCTGGAATCACGTTCCGGATGTCGAAAAACATGATTGGGTTCTTTTACATCACGACCGAAATTCACGTTGATGAGATGATAGCCTTCCTCATTCGCGCCACACACGAAATTACCCATCGGCGCCACGCTGCGGTCCGCAACGAGAGGAAGCCGCAATCCCGCGGGACCGATATACCCAGGGACACAGCCGAAATTGGCGAGAATTTCCTGTTCGTTCGCCAACCGGAAATCGGAAAGAAGCGAAATCTTGCGGGTTTTCGTTTCATTCAGGCAATGATCTCCCCGCAACAGCAAGAGAACCATTTTTCCATCCGCGATCACAGCCAGGGTCTTGACGGTTTTTTCTAGCGGAACCCGGAGAAAATGCGCGACTTCTTCGCAAGTTCTGGCGTCCGGCGTTGCCACCTTCTCCATCATGCCGTCCGCCATATCCCTTGCCTCTGCGGGTGGCTGCGCCTCGGCCATCTCGATATTGGCGGCGTAATCCGAGTCAGGGCAGAAGGCGATTGCATCTTCCCCCGATTCCGCCAGTACGTGGAACTCGTGGGAACCGGTTCCGCCTATTGCCCCGGTATCGGCTGTGACCGCACGAAATCCCAGCCCCAGACGGCTAAATACCTCGCTATAGGCGCGGTGCATTTCCAGGTATGTTTCCTCCAGGCTGGAAATATCGGCATGGAATGAGTAAGCGTCCTTCATGATAAATTCGCGTGCGCGCATGACGCCGAAACGAGGCCGGATCTCATCGCGAAATTTGGTTTGTATCTGGTAGAAAGTCAAAGGCAACTGCCGGTAGCTCTTTATTTCCCTGCGAGCGATATCTGTTATGACCTCTTCATGCGTGGGGCCAAAACAGAAATCGCGGTCATGCCTGTCCTTGATCTTCAGCATCTGCGGACCAAACACATCCCAGCGGCCGCTTTCCTGCCACAATTCCGCGGGCTGGACGGCGGGCATCAGAAGCTCGACGGCTCCACTCCGGTCCATCTCCTCTCTGATGATGTTTTCCACCTTGCGCAGGACCCTCAAGCCCAGGGGCATCCAGGTATAGAGCCCGCTGCCGAGCCGCTTGATAAGGCCGGCACGCAGCATCAGCTTGTGGCTGACCAGTTCCGCTTCGGCAGGCGCTTCCTTGAGAGTGGAAATAAAGAACTTTGATACGAGCATGATGTGTCCTGTTATGTCCTGTACTTGTCGATACTCCGCTGCTTCGAAAACGCGGTGGCTTGTTTTCCATGAAAAGATGATTTTATCCGTCGGCACAGAAAACCGCTTCCAAAAGGGGCGGCTGGTAGCGCCTTGCGGTGTCTTCCCGTCATATTATCGCTTATAAATCCACCGTACCTTAAGGAGGCGCTGAATAAATCCTCGCTGAGCACGTTGCTGGTAAAATCGGGATGATCAT
>JGI26535J51212_1001817_pt1 | contig 17397 bp, 20 predicted proteins | sample ThiBiot_750_biof_2_FD_51212 | JGI IMG/M metagenome (IMG submission 51212) | reverse complement strand
AAACCTGGCGACACGTGGTATGCCCACTACTACAAGGAACCGTGGGCCGGTACGCCCGAACAGGTCGGTAAAGTCACGGAAGGTCGTTTCTTTGGCGATAGATACCTGCGGGAAGATTACGACAAACGCGACCCCATCTGCATCAAACTACCGGACGGCCATATCTGGTGTATCGACCAGAAAGCCTCCAACGATATCGAAGGCTGGGCAGTGAGTGGGGAGGTGCCGAACCTGACTGCTCGACCGTCAATCCTTACCGAACGCTATCATGGGTGGTTAACTGACGGGGTACTCAGCGACGACCTGGAGGGCCGGACCTATGGCGATTGACCGCAACACCCAGGTCATCGGAGTAGCCCCGCGCATCTCGGCCAACCAATTCGCCTCCATCCTGGAAAGCGCGTCCAGCCCGGCCCTGGTCGATGCACCTCAGATTTACGACGCCATCGTTCGCGAGAAGGTTGACCCGGCCTTCCTTCTCGCCATCTTTGCCGTCGAATCTGCCTTCGGGACGGTCGGCCTGGCCGTGACTAATAAAAACCCCGGTAATACCCGCTCGACCATCCTGGGCAATGGCATGGTAGTCGATACGGTCAAGGGTAAGTTCGTCCGTTATCCCGGTTGGTTCGAAGGGTTTAAGGACCTGGCGGCCCGGCTGGTCGAACCCGATTACGTTTACGGTCGCAACGGTTACCGGACGGTCGGGCAAATCATCCCGGTGTTCGCCCCGGCCGGGGACGGCAACCAACCGGACCAATATATCGCTTCGGTAGTCAAACTGATGAACGCCTGGATTCAGCCGGGCCAATCTCAAGAGGTAAAAAATCCAGTGAGTAAGAAGATTTTAAAGATTGCCCTGGCGGCTGGTCACCATAACAAAGACGGTGGTTCGCCCATCGAGTATGCGATAACCGGCCCACTCTGTCGCGAGTATGCCAGGTTCTTCCGGGCGCAGGGTCACGACGTCCGGGTCATCACACCCGACGACGGCATGGGAATGTATCCGGGCGGCTTGGACGATGTGGCGGCCAAGGTGGTCGAGTGGGCTCGCGCCGGTTGGGTGGCCGACCTCTTTTTGGAATGTCACACCCAGGGCGTCGGTGACGTTCGCGTTCGCGGTTGTTTCGCCATCTACCCGGACTGGCTGTCCGACATCGACCTGACCGTCCGTAACGTCCTGGGCGCGCGCATCTGCCAGGCCATAAGTGCGGCTACCGGTATCCCGGTCTTCCAGGCGGGCCTCATGAGCGAGAAGTCGACGGGCGTGGGTCTGTCCGGCTACCGGTTGGGTATCTTCCGGGTAACCGCGTCGGTCGCCACCCAGGTGACCCGCCTGATAGTCGAACACGGGGCGCATACAAACGACCAGGACCGCGCCATCCTGCAAAACCCCTCGATGCAAACAAAAATAGCTAGCGCTGCCGCTGGCGCAATCATCACCTATTTTGGAGATACCATGAGCAACACTTCTCAAAGCACTTATGCCGTCCAGATGAACGGCCACACCCTGGGCGGCGGCTTCAAAACCGAATGGGACGCCCAAAACGTGCCAGGCCAACCCCACCCGCTGGGCCTGCCCATTTCCGAAGAAATGGATTGGACCGACCCGACGGGCAAGACCATCACCATCCAGGTGTTCGAACGCGGTGTCCTGGGTTACGACAAAACCGTCACCGACCCGGCCTACCGGATTCAGGGTTTGCTAATCGGCTACGAGTGGATGGCCGCGCACATCAAAGCCGCCTAACCGCACCTCGAACCACATCCATCCTTTTCTTTTCTTTTGACCGTTCGGTCATCTGCCGCCTGCTCCTCCGGGCGGCAGGGGGCCGGGCGGGCCTTCTCTTTCCCGCTCCTGCCCTTTCCGTTCGTCCAGTAACCGCTTGATTATTTGCAGCATAAATGTTTCGTCCGACCGGGCCGAGGCCATAAGCAGACCATCCCACACGAACGTGTGGTAGACCGAACCGATGCGCGCTCCATTCGGTAGGGTCAGGTGGCAGGGGTAGTAGGGTGACCCTTCCTTAAAGCTGGACTCCGTATCCAACTTGAGGCCGGGATTGGTTGCTCGAATCCGGTCGCCTATCATGTGCAGGCGTTCCAGCTCGTCATCACTCAGGCCGTCCATTAGTAGGTGTCCTGGTCGGTTTCCAATTCCAACAGCTCCAACCCGCTTGTGATGTGTTCCGAGTAGGCGCGGGTCCGAGGGTTTTCATCGTCCGCCGGGATGTAAGGGCCACCGGCCAGGATGGTCTGAAAGAGCTGCCGGGCGACCGGACACATATGGGTGACCTGGAGATAGACCGGGCTATAGCGACAACCGCAGGGCAGGTCGATAAAGGTGGGGATTTTGCGTTCAGGTCTGGCGGCCGGTTTCTTACCGACCGGTTTGGCAACCGAATTAAGCATGATAGTGGTCCCTTTCTTTTACTTTTGTAAATCGTCCGTGTAAAAGGATGGTTCCGTTATACCACGTTTAGAACGAATTTTCTATAATCATTTGTAGGAAATTTTGGTAGCAGGTGGACATGATAAAAGCGCCGTCCCTTGACCTGGAACGACGCTTGCTTGGTTTGGCTGTTAGAGTAGATAGGAGAAATAGGGGGAGGGGAGGGAGGTTAATCTTCTGAATCTTCACTTTCTAAATTTTCGGGTAATATTTCTTCGGCCCACGGGCCACCCTCGCTATCGACTAAAACATCGTCGCATTTATCTCGAATATGCGATTCGAAAACTTCAAGAGCTTCCTGTTCGCTTTCGGCATAAATGGTTTCTTCAAAATCGGTGGTATGGTAGTCAATACCTCGACCACGACAAGTAAAAGATTTGAGTTTCTTATCCTTTTCAAGATACGCCTTGGTCAATTTTTCAGGGGTGGCGGATTCCTGATACATCCAACGGTGACCCCAACCCGGTCCTAAATCGTGGTCAGCATACTCGGATTTTGAACGCAAAAGATAAAAGAAAAGCTCTCGCCCTTCTGGCAACTCTTCAAACCGTTCTTTTAACCATTCCTGGTGATTTTGATTCGGTAGCTTCTCCGCTGCAACTGATTCCACCTCGTACTCAACCAGAGTTCTATTCCTGGCATAGTAGAGGACGGTGTCACCTTTTTTCAAATTTGAAAAATCAGGGTTAGTCATTTGTTTCCTTTTTCCTTTCAACCTATTTCTGATTTTGATTCCTTTGGGATTTCGCCCCGGTGATACCGAACTTGGTCAAGGTGGCGGCCCGGTGCGCGCAAATTTTACAATCCGACCAGGCGATGAACCCGCAGTTGTTGCACTTCTTATACTCGACGGTATGGCCGCAATCCGGGCGTTTCCCCTTCCACCCGGTCTTAAAGTGATGCACATTTCTATCACAGTCTACAACGGTCAACCTGGTCGGACCGGCTCCAGGGCTGAAAACGGTTTTCAAGATTTTAGGGTCTATCTTGGTCGGTTCCGGGAAGGTTACAAGCGAAGTTGGCTCGGGTCGGACTGGTTTGGAAAAGGGGCACCGGACGACGCCACCACCTCCGCCGTCTCCTCTACTTCGACCTTTTTCCGTCGCCCGCCCTTCCCTTTTGGTTTAACTGCTGCGGTACCGGGCCCACCCGTGCTGGTAGCTTCAAACACCCACGTTTCCTTTCCCTCGACCGTTTTGGAAACCGGCGTTTTATTCGTCCGGCGCAACCCCTGGGCCCCCCAGGTCACGGTCTACCAGCTCGCAGAGGTCATCGAAACTGTACTCGCAAATATGGACGGAAGTGATTTTCAACCGGTTACCTCCTTAATTCTTTACCTAACCTAATACCTATTATCTTGTTAGACTATTTCCAGGCCACTGAGGTTCTTGGATAAATCCCCATTCCCCGCAACGTTCACAATCTTTCGCACCCTGACCTTTGCATTGGGGGCAAACTTTGAACTCTTTACCCTCGGTATACCACTGGTTAGCAAAGTGCCCGTAGTTGCGAATAAGGCGGGCGAAGTTATACTTATCTGTCACCCCGAATGACTCAGCCCAAGCAGCCAGGTCAAAGAAGTGTGCATCTGCAATAAATGGTTCTCTATCCGTTGTCATAAAATTATCCTTTCTAATAGTTACTAAAGTTAAGACCGAATAGCTTTCCTATTATCCTCCAAACTCTATCGCGTCCACCAAACTCCCCAGGAGGTCCCGCCTGGCGGCTAACATCTGGTAGGTAGCCTGGTCGAGCGTTTCATCCATTAGCCGGGCGTCAATCTCTTCGAGTTCGTCCCAGGCGTCCACCAGGACACCTTCACGCTCGACCGCCGCCACCGCGACGTTGAAATCTTCCGCCCATTCCTGGCAATCCTTTTCGGCTACCAGACGGGTATCGTAAGTCCAAACCATCTTCCCCTCCTCTAATAACCGAAAACGTCTAGCCGGTCCCGCTCCAACATCTCCCTCACGCTATCCAGGATAGCTTCGCTCTCGGCGCGAAGTTCAACCTCGCTCCATTCAGCATCGCTCATTTCCTGTATCCTGGACCGCCAGTCCACCTCTTCGGTTACCAACCGTTCCCGCATAAGGAAGTGGGGCATTACCGCCGCCACGTGCTTGCAGAAGGTCCGCTGGGTCGGGCAGGTGCAGCAAACCGTTAGCGTCCCGTCAGCGTTGCGCTCGACCCCGGTCGTGTACCAGTGCCAGGGCCGCGTCGGGTCGGACGACCAGACCTTATAGACGCCTATCCCGACTTCTTCTATCCTCGGTTTCTCAGCCTGGGCCCGAAGGCTGGCCCGTTCCAATTGTTTGCGACTGCTGAGTGTTAACTGATACATAGTGGCCCCGCCCTTTCTTACTACTCTATCCTCACCGCGCTTCTTTTAGGGCGACTCTGTGTGTTCGCCGCCCTTAGACCCCTGCCGTCTGTGACCCGTACTGCCATTCGTTGCTAGTGTTGCTGAGTTTGCTAGTGTTGATGATGTTGGTGGACCAGTCGCCCTGGGGCTTTTTAAGAGTGGTTACTCTGTAATTGCTTACAGTTCTATTATATACCTAAGTATATAACTCTGTCAATACCTTTTTGTAAAACTGAACCTAATTCCCCTTAAACTCTTGTAATTCGTTATATACATAGGTATAATGAGAGTGAGGGATTTTGAAATTTGTTATATACTAGGAGATATAATTTTGAACCAATTAGAAGAAACTCCTAAATCGAGAATGACCATTACTAACAATGTAAAAAAGTTGTTGGATTTGAAGAATGTCAGTATTAACCAGTTCAGCAAAGATATTGGCGTGACCTATGTGACGGCCCACGGTCTTTACAGCAATCCTTCCAGAAGTATCAATAACGAACTGCTTGAGAAGCTCTGTGAATATTTCGGGGTCGGCCCTGGGGAAATTTTGGTATATACGCCTAACCCAGCACCACCTAAGAAGAAAGATTAAGGCGGTGATATGGAAGTACAAAAGGTTGACCCGGCCCGACCCGAACCCTTGCCCGTCAATCACCCGGACGGTTTCGAGGTGGTACCGACCATCGTGAACGAAATCAAAGATCTTAAACATTGGTTGGTAGATGGCGGTGCCCTATTGGTCGAATGGTTGACCAGGCGGGCGGATTTCGGGTTTAAGAAGTACGGGGCAAGGCTTACCTACCCGAACGGGCGGAACTGGCACAAAGACCTATGCGACGAGCTGGCCGACGCCGTCAACTACGCGAGAGGGGCGCTCGAGGCCGGGCAAATCAGCCACGCCACCTATGCTTGGATTATGACGATAGCCGACCGGGTAATAAACGAGAAGGAAATGTCAAATGAAAACCAACAATAATTTTAACTGGTTGATTCTAAATAAAGCGGGTCAGGTCCTGGCAGGTGCTGTTAATAAAAGGAGTGCCGATGAAATTGCGGCGGCAGTTAATGGCACGGTCAAAGAAAACAACCTGGTCGAGATGACGGGTGAGCTTGCCGTCAATAAGGCGGGGTTTTGGTTCGGGATGGGTGAGGCGAAAGAAGATTTGGTAATCGCTTTGCGCCGGGTTATGGACCTGCCCCTGAACTACCCGGCCAGGGCTACCAACGAACTAACCGAACTTGGTTACGTAACCATCACGATTAAACCGGCTACCCGCCCGGATGAAATTTCAGAAGCAAAATACAGGGAAGTTAAGGAATAGCCATGCTACCCATTTCCACCAAAGACTTTATAACCGCCGGTATCATCCTCCTGCTAGCCCTGCCCGCCTTCTGGTTCGGCCTGCACGAGCCTGTCGTCGGCCTTTGGATAGGTGCGGGCGGATTGGTCGGCCTGGCCGGGTTTATCGCCGTGATGGCGTTGGCCCGGTCGGGACACAAAAACAATTAATTGTTATTCCTCTTCCCCCTCCCCTGGTTTGTTATTTCTCGCCCCCTTGGGTCGTCCAGGGCCCCGGCTAACCCGCTTTTGGCCCACATCTATCATATCGAGGGGTGAGTGGTGCAGGTAGACGTCCTGGAGCTTGTCCGGGTCGCTATGGGTGTAAATCTGGGTGTTGGCTAGGTTGGCGTGGCCCAGCAGTTCCTTCAACTCGTAGATACCGACCTGACCGACCACCATCGAGGCGAAGGTGTGGCGGAACATATGTGGGCTATAATGCGCGCCCAGGTCCTTCGACACCTGCCAGAAGAAAATGGACAACCCTCCCATCTTGAGTTCCCCGTTGTGACTGCTCAGCCAGAACTTATCCTTGGGGTTTTGAAACCGGTCCAACCGCTTGCGAAACTTGTTATAGTCGAGCAGGGCCGCCCTGGTCGAACCGTCGAAAAAGCAGGTCCGTTCCCCCGTCTTCCCCCGGATGACCACCCGGCTCCTATCGAAATCAATATCACAAACCCTCATGCTCAGCAGCTCCCCGGCCCGCATCCCGCTGGCAAGTAACAGGTGAGCTATCGCCAGGTTGCGCGTGCCGGTGAAAGTCGCCGCTCGCTCGGTTTCCGACAGGTACTTGAAAAGCTTTCGAAGGTCATCCTCGGATAACAACCGGTTGTGGCGGGTCACCAGCTTCTCTTTTTTACCAAGGATTTTGACCGACCGGTTGAACGGCGTCTTTTCTATCACACCTTCATCGGCCAACCAGTTGAAAAATACCTTGATAAAAACCGCCATCGTTTGAATCGAGGCGGTCGAGAGCGTTTCCTTCCCGGCCGCCACCGGGCTGCCCCACCGGAAGGCCAACGGTTCCTTCAGATAGGCGATATAGTCGCGGATATGGCCGGTCGTGATGGCGTTGAGGTCGGTCCCTACCTTTTCAGGAAGCCGGGCGTGTTGTGTATACCACCAATAAAACTTTTGGGCATTGTGCAGGTAGTTGCGCTGGCTTATCTTGGAGAGGCCCGCGCTCTTACAATACATAATCCAGCGGTCTATCTGGTAGCGGAGCGGGTCACTCGCCTCCGTGTAGTCGGCCTGGGGCACGACGCTAAGCGAAGAATATTTTATGTTATTCTTTATCATTATGATTTCCCCTTCCCTTTTTCATCATAGTATCAAAACATTCGTTCTAAATCAAGCTCAAATCCCGCGAGTTTGAGGTCAAACCAGCCGGTCATATTTCTAAAGAATAAGGAGTTGTTATTTCTTGAACTATCGGGAAAAATTGATAGCCCGCCTTTCGCTTTGAGTCTGCAAAAGTCGGGTTTATAGGCGCCGGGTTACTTCAAAGGCCGTGTTTCAGATTAAGTCTTTAGAAGAAAAGGTAGAAGAAAAGGGCAAAATGAAGACCCCACCATCGGGCAGGGTCTGGGTAAAAAGGATGAAGAAGATAAGCTAGTAAATATTTCTAAAAAGCCCGCCAACTCGCGGCGGTTTAAAAACCCCGGCTTCGTCGCCGGGGAAAGTCGTTTAGAGGAAGATAAACCTGAAAACCAACTGGTTCTAATGTTAACTAAGTTTACCTATTTTGTCAACTCTTATTCGGGTAAATTTATCAGATTTATAATGTTCGAATATAACGGTTAAATCGGGTTTGCCAGGAAGGGATTGATTAAATCAAGCGCTTGCTGGAAAATGGTGGGGCTGGCCGCGTCGAGCCAGTGGAGATCAGGGTCGCGCCGGAACCAGGTGTATTGCTGGCGAATATAGCGGTGGGTGGTGAACCGCACCCGGTTTTTGGCTTCTTCGAGCGAAATTTCGCCGTTCAGGTACATGATGACCTGCTGGTAGCCGACGCTGCTCATTGAAGGCAGGCCGGGCGCGTACCCCGCGGCAAGTAAGCCCCGTACTTCGTCCACCAACCCGGCTTCGAACATCTTGTCAATCCGTTCGTCGGCCCGTTTGTAAAGCGCCTCGCGGTCGAGGGTCAAACACAATTTCAGGACGCGGTAGGGCGGCGGTTCTTTGCCCTGGGCCTGGGAGAAAAGCTGCCCGGTCGAGCGGTAAACTTCGAGGGCGCGGATAATCCGGCGAACGTTTAGCGGGTTGATGTGTTCGGCGGCGGCAGGGTCAAGCCCCTGTAACTCGGCGTAAAGGGCTTCGGAGCCGCGTTCGGCGGCTTCCCGCTCCAATTGCTCCCGGTATTCCCGGCTTGGCGCGACCCTCGGCACCTGCCAGCCTTCCACCAGGGCGTTGATATACTGGACCGTCCCGCCCACCAGGAAAGGGATTTTCCCCCCGGCGTGCGCCTCGGCGATAGCCGCCTGGGCCTGTTCGAGAAAGTCGGGCAGGTTAAATTCCTGGTCGGGCGCGGCCACATCTATCAAATAATGCCGCACCTGGGCCAGTTCTGCGGGTGAGGGTTTGGCCGTCGCGATGTCAAGCCCCCGGTAGACCGTGCGGCTGTCGGCGGCGATAATGACACCATTAAAGCGGGCGGCCAGTTCCAGGGCCAGGGCGCTTTTCCCGACCGCTGTCGGCCCGGTCAGGACGATTAAAGGTTGGTCGGTCATCTCAGGAGTATCCCGCCAGGAAGCCATCGTCGTCATAGTCGGGTTCGGGGGTGGTGGGGCGACCGTTCGCGCCCGGTTGCTTTTTTGCCAGGGCGGCCCGGCGCATTATAAAAGGCAGGTAGAAATCCATTTCGGGAAAATGGCGGGCGGCCCAATCCAGTGTCCAGCTTTCAGGCTCGAAAGGTTCGGCTGGTGGCTGGCACACGGCGGAGCGGTCCTGCGCAAGTGGGTGAGTAAAGGCAAGGTGCCCCTCGTCCTGGGCAGATTGAAAACCCAGGCCCTTCAAAATTTCGAGGGCCTGGGCGATTTGTTGACCGTCAGGGAATGTGGTGGCAGGCGTTCCTTCGGGAGAAACGCCTACCAGGGCTTGCAGGGCCTTAGCCAGGCCGGGTTTATCCCCACCCTTGAGGTTCAAGAGCGGGCGAGAAGAAGGTCTACCTGGTCTGGAAGGGCGCAATCCGGCCATGGAGTTAATAAAACCTTGTCCGTTTACTTCTCATCGTAAGGTTTATCGTCGCCCTTCGGCGGAGCGGCGTTACCGGACGGCGCGTCGGTCTTGGGCTTCTGGCCCATGCGTTGTTTGAGGGCGGCCAGTTCGTCTTCCAGGGTTTCCTGGGCCTGAAGCTTGTTGATTTCAGCCTCGGCGGCGGCTCCCCGGTAGCTCTGCTCGTCCATTTCGGCCCGCACCTGCTCGGCCATAATCTTTTGCTGCATGCGGGTGTAATCGCTCTGCGGCAACCCGGTGGCCGGGTCTTTGACCCCCAGGACCCGCTCGGCCTGTTTGTTCATGTTGTAGCGGGCAATCAGGTTGCTCTTGTTCTGCTCGGTTTCGGCGTATTTTTTGTGGAGTTCGTCCAGTTGCGACCGGAGCTGGCTGGCGTTGCCATCCTGGTCTTTGGCTAACTGGTCGAGCCGTTCGGCTTCCTGTTCAGCCTGCATCTTCTGGCGCAGGGCCTCGGTCGCCAGGTCGTCGCGGTTGGCCCGGACCGCTACCTGGGCCTTGGCATCCCACTCCTGGGCCCGTTTGCGCTGGTCGGTGGCCTGCATTTCGTAGACCTTTTTCTGGACTACCGCGTCCTGGACCGCTTTTTCGGTCTGGCGCATACCGTCCTGCATTTCGAGCATGAAATAGTTCAAATCGGCTTCGGGATTGGACGATTTATCCAGCATCGAGTTTACGTTCGAACGCACAATCATGCTTACCCGGTCGAGAATACCCATTTTTAACTTACCCTTCCCTTTCGCTAGTCCGGCTACCAAATTTCAAAAGGAAATACGCTTAACTAAACCAAAAAGTTCCAGATTTCTCACTTCTGTTATACCCCTTTAGACCGGAAATTACAAGACAGCTAGTCTCCATCCCCATTCAAATATTAGTGTTGATTAATTCGTAGTATTAGGCTATACTAACATGAGTTCAATTATCTGCTTAAAAACGAGGCTGTTTTAATAAAAGAATAAACCCTATTGACCGAAAGGAGTTCGAGTGAAACCTGTAGTCTGGTCTATTTCGCGTGCGCAGGTCTTATTGGCTTTACTTTTACTTCTCAGCGTGAGCCTGGTCGCCTGTGGCGATAACACCGCTACGCCTGTGCCTGCCAGCACAACCGCCCCGGCCGCAACTTTGGCTGCTACCACGGCTGCCACTTCAACGGCAGGTACGACCACTGCCGCAACTACCGCGGCTTCTACTACCGCTGCCAGCGCAACGAGCGGCCCTATTACCGTGACCGATGGTACCAAGACAACCATTACCATTGATAAACCGGCCACCCGCGTTATCTGTGTTATCTGGGAATGTTACGACGTTTTGCTCGAACTGGGGGTAACTCCGGTCGGCGTCTTCCAGGGTTACGTCGATAATGCCATTGGTTACCTGGTCAAACCGGAATATTTTGGCAAAGACCTGGCTAATATCGGCAGGGTCGGCGGAGAAACCACCCAGTCGCCCAACCTGGAAGACATCGCCAAACTCAAACCGGACCTGGTGCTGGGCTCTACCGCCGCCGCTATCAATGGCCGGGAAGGTCTTAAAAATATCGCGCCGATTTATGCCCTGACCCAGAACACCCCCGGCACCTACGACAACATGTTTACCAACCTCCGCGACATCGGTAAACTGACCGGGCGGGAAGCCCAGGCCGAGGCCGCGATTAAACGGTTCCAGGACAAACTGACCGCCTACAAAGCTAAATCGCCTAAAACCACAAAAGTGCTGGTGCTCTGCTACTACTACTCGCCGCCCGGCATCTGCGTGATGAATACCAACCTGGCTGTAGGGGCTGTTATGAAGGAAGTCACGGCCTATCCCTGGGACTTACCGGCAGGAGTCCAGGCCGCGACCCAGTTCTCCCTGGAAAAGATGCTCGAAATCAATCCCGACGTGATATTTGTCGGCCAGAACTACCAGCTTAATCCCGATGGCACCACCAGCCTGGCTAAGGGCGAACTGGAAACCCGCGACAAGTTGAAGTCCGACCCGTTCTGGAGCCAGATTGCGGCGGTCAAAAACGGCAAGGTCTTCGAACTGGAACGCTGGGAAGTCACCGGGGCAACCCTGGCCCTGGGTAAACTGCTCGATGACGTGATGACCAAAACCTATCCCGACGTTTTCCCCCAGGCCCTGCCCTGACCAACCGGGTGAAGACGACCGGGAGACCCTGAACCGGTTTAAGGTGACTTCCCCAGGGAGTCACCTTTCTGACGTCAGGGGTCACACCTGTTCCTGTCACGTTTTGTCATTCTGACGCGAAGCGTCAGAATCTAGCCCGTAGGGTTCCCTGGGGGCAACGCCGTTGGCGCAAGCACTTAACCTGGATTTGCAGGGTTTCAGCCGGTTTTGATTTAAGAGCACAAGAGAGACAAAGAGGCCACAATGGTACAGTCTTTACAACTGGAGAATTTGCAACAAATCTACGAGCCTTACCGGGAAAGTCTGGCTCACTACCTGAAATGGATGCCTTTTGCCACCGATTTGGCGGAGAATCCGGTCAGTTATGAGGTGGTCCCGGCCACCCGCTTGCTCGAACCGGAGTTCTTGCGCGAAAAGCTGGTCGCTTACGGCCAGTACATAGACACACCCGACTTAAAAGTTTCGGCTTCTATCTGGACCAAACAGTACAGCATCGTGCTGCTGCCTTTCGCGCTGTCGGCGCTGTCGTTGGGCGGGCTTGGTATCGACTTTTCGCTGGCGAACCTGACCATTGTCTTCAGCAAGGAAACCGGCAATCTCCCAAAATGGGTTATTCCCAACGATTTTTCCTCGCTGGCGGTGTTGCCATCCCGCTGCCAGGCGCCCGCCCTGGTGGAGCAGGCTCGAACCGTTAGCAGCGTGGCGGAATTGCACGAAGCCATGTTACCAAAACTTTTCGGGCAAAACCTGGCCCTGGTGATGGAAGCCCTGGCCGAGGTGGGCCGGGTCAACCGGAAAATCGTCTGGAATAACCTGGGGACTTACATCTTTGGGATTTATCACACCCTGGCCGGGAATGTGGGCAGCGCGGCGGCCCTGGAAGACCGGCAGGCCATTCTCGAAACTTTACATAATCCTTTGATTGTCCTGGATAAGAACCCGGTCTACCAGGCAGTGCGCGAAACTTACCTGGACGACCCTGCCCTGGACGGGAAGCCGGTCCATATCCGGGCGGCCTGCTGTCTCTGGTACAAGTCGCCTAAAGGACGGCTCTGCAACGGGTGTCCCCTCCTCAAACCCGCCGAGATGGTCGAGCGCTGGAAGCTAATTTACCAGCACGGCTATTAGTGGTCAGAGGTCAGAGGTCAGAATTAGGTTTCAGTTTTCAGTAGAAAATCATTTAGTTCCTGGTTTTAACCGGTAGAGGAGTTGTAAGGCCGAAGACCTTACCGTTCCAACCTTCCTACTAAACACTTCCTTCTGGCTTCTGGCCCCTAACTACCAACCTCCGGCCCCTGCCTTCTGGCCTCTGCCCTCTGGCTTCTGCCCTCTGCCTACTAACCACAAAAAAACTTTACCCCTCCCTCGTTTCAGGGCGAACAGGGTTAAATTAGAACAAAAAACGTGCTATTATGTAGCTATATCTGGATGAGCGTTTTCAGGCCGTATTTAGCTTAATAGTTATTAGTTTACAGTTCTACAACCACACTCTACGGCCCTTTTTTAAACGAAACGAGGGAATGAATTTGGTGGCGGCAAAACTTAGCGAGCATCCGGTCGCCCATTTGGAGTGGCCGCAAGCCCTGGCCTGGCGCATGACCCGGCAGTACCTGGCTCGCCGGGTGCCGCTCGACCGCCTCCTGGAAGTAGCCTCGAACCTCTGCGGGCTGCACGCCCAACTCACTTCCTCCGCCGAATTAACTCTTTGGGCCAGGGTAGAGGCTTTGCCGCCGGACCGCGTCGCCGAACTACTCTGGCAGGAGCGCCAACTGGTCAAGACCTGGGCCATGCGCGGCACTCTCCATTTCCTCCCCTCCGCCGAATACTGGGATTACCAGGCCGTTTTCGCCGCCAACGACAATTATTTAAAACCTGCCTGGCTGCGCTACTTTGGTTTTACCCTTGAAGAAATACACAGCGTTATCGCCGGGGTCGGTCAGGCCCTCGACGGTCAAATCCTGACCCGCCAGGAGTTGGCCGAGGCGGTCGGGCGTGTCACCGGTTCACCGGCCCTGGGCGAAAAACTTAACGAAAGCTGGGGCTCGATGCTCAAACCGGCTTCCTACCAGGGCCGGCTTTGCTTCGGGAGCAGCCAGGGCCAGAATGTCCGTTTCGCCCGGCCCGACCAGTGGTTGAACCTGCCTCGCCCGGCGGCTGTTACCGGCCCCGCTAAGGATAAACCGTTTCGCGACATGGCCCGGCGCTTTCTGGCCGCCAACGCTCCCGCCACCACCGAGGATTACGCCCGCTGGCGAGGGATTACCCCGGCCCAGGCCCGTACTCAGCTAAAGAGTCTGGGCGACGAGGTTTGCCAGGTCGCCCTTGACGGCGAACCCCACTGGTTGTTGCTAGAGGATTTGCCCGCTATCCGGGCAGCGGAACCGCCAAAAGTGGCCCGTCTTATCCCGGCTTTCGACCAGTACGTTATCGGGGCGACCTTGCAGGTGGACAAACTTACGCCCGGTTTTTTCAAAGACCGGGTTTACCGGCCCCAGGGCTGGATTTCAGCGGTATTGCTGGTGGACGGGCGCATGGAAGGAACCTGGAAATACGAGCAGAAGGGAAAAAAGCTGCTGGTCGAAATTGCGCCCTTCCGAGAACAGCCGGAATGGGTCACGTCACAGGTCGAGACCGAGGCGGAACGCCTGGCGGCTTACCTCGGAGGCGAACTCGAGGTGAAATGGAGTTAGGGTAGGGGAAATTCTCCAAAAAGTTTTATTTGGGCGTTAATAACAGGGTAAATAAAAGGATTGAAGGGAACGAGATGGAAAAGACAGGGAAAATACGTGCGGCGGTAGTCCAGGCGGCCCCGGTGGCCTTCGAATGTGAGCCGACCCTTCAAAAGGTCGCCCGGTTGGCCGGGGAAGCCGCCGCCCAGGGAGTCCAACTGGCGGTCTTCCCGGAGGCTTTTATTTCGGCCTACCCGCGCGGTCTCGATTTTGGCGCGACCATCGGCAACCGTACCGCCGCCGGGCGCGAGGATTTCCGGCGTTACTGGGAAAGCGCCGTAGATGTGCCCGGCCCTGTTGTCGAGCGGTTGGGCCGCATTGCCGCCGCCAACCACCTCTACCTCGTCATGGGGGTCATCGAGCGGGACGGCTTTACCCTCTATTGCACGGTCCTCTTTTTCGATGATACCGGTCGCTACCTGGGCAAACACCGCAAACTGATGCCGACCGCCTCGGAACGGCTGGTCTGGGGTTTTGGGGATGGCTCGACCCTGCCGGTCTTTGATACGCCCATCGGCAAAATCGGCGCGGTTATCTGCTGGGAAAATTATATGCCCCTGCTCAGGACGGCCATGTATTCCAGGGGCATCCAGCTTTATTGCGCCCCGACCGCCGATGGCCGCGAGAGCTGGCTTTCAACCATGCGCCATATCGCCATGGAAGGACGCTGCTTCGTCCTTTCGTGCAACCAGTTCGCCCGCCGCAGCGACTATCCCGCCGACTACCCGACCGCTTTCGGTGACGACCCCGCCACCATAATCTCGCGAGGCGGCAGTTGTATCATCAGCCCGCTGGGGGAAGTCCTGGCCGGACCGGACTTCGAGGGCGAAACCATCCTGACCGCCGACCTTGACCTGGCCGACATCGTGCGCGGCAAGTTCGACTTTGACGTGGTCGGTCACTACGCCCGGCCCGATGTTTTTAGCCTGACCGTCAACGAGACGCCAACTGTGCCGGTGAGCCATTCGGGGACCCCGGTTGTGCCCGTCCAGCCGGAAAATGCCACCTCCAAAGGAAATATTACCGTAGAATCCAACGGGAAACATTCCTAAGAATAAAACCTGTCAAAAAAGTCAGGCGAATTTCAAAACTAAATGCGCTCGGATGGGTTATATATAGTGATAAAAGTTTTTCGGGAAACGTAGGGTTTATTGCGCTTTATGCAATGGATGTATGGATTGTGAAGGGAAGTAGAAGTAAATGTACTTCTTTGTTCGTCTACCCGTCGCGGGGGCAATAATAGAGAAGGGTTCGCCGGTCTCAATAGATATAAGCAATCGCTTGCTGGAAATCGGCACCGTCCGCAAAATTAAAAATAAAAAAGAAGGCCAGTACCTGACCATCCAGGCTTACATGCCTACCAGTGTGGACCTTGCTACGCTCGAACGCCTCAATTTCAATCGCAAGGGCGTGCGGGAACTCAAGCCCGGCGAGTATGATACCTTCATCTAATCTTTGATATTCAAAGTGACCGGGTAATTTATGTCATCCTTGCCGTTGCGCTGGATGAGCAAATCGGCGTGCCAGGTGCCGACCATTGCCAGAGCCGGACCCTCCCCCATATAGCGGCCCGGCAGACCGTTCAGCGGCTTCAATTCCAGGTTTGTCAGCCCCATATCCATTTCCTGCATTTCCACCCGCAAGTCCACCAGGGCCGCGTCGGAAACAGGCTGGTTGGTGGCCGCGTCGGTCAGGCGCACCTCGAAAGTGTTCTCGCCGATGGTACCGGGTGCGATAGCCAGGTCGATTTTCAGGCCGCCCTGGACCGTCTGGAAATACAGGACGTTATTGGTAGCAAGCCCTTTAGGTGGGGCGCTGCTGGTCAGGAACGCGGTTACCAGCAAAATCAGCACGGTCAGGACGATTTCGGCCCAGACTGCCCGGCGGAATTTCAGACCGAGCGTCCCGGCGGCTATCGAACCCGCTCCTTCCTGGGGTCCGGCCTTCTTGGACTTCGCAAAGGCCCGCATCCGGGGGCTGACTACCAGCAGGTTATACGCTCCCAGCAAGAGGAGCGGCACCAGCAGGGCAATTTTGATGGTCAGGCTCAGGCCGTAGGGGGTCGAGAACAGGTCGGTCACGTTTGCCAGTTGCAGGGCCGCGTTGAAGGTGCCCGTTACCAGCAGGACCATCACGCTGATGATGATGACCTGGGAAAAGGCCGGGATGAGCGAGGCCAGCAGGCGGGNCCGGTCGCCGCTGCCGGGCCGGAGCGCGGGCAGGGCTACCATCAGGGCAAAAGCCATCGCCATTAAACCGCCAACCCACGTCGCCGTCGAAAGGAGGTGCAGCCAGTCGCTGCCGACTGCCGCCCAGAAACCCCAGTCGGCGACAGCAGCGGCGTGCGAGTTAAGGCTGGTGGTCAACATTATGGCCGCGCCATAGAGCAGCCCGGCCCACCAGAGATAGCGCCGCGTTTCCAGCGAAACGGTCAGCGGTCCCTGGGGTCCGGTCTCGGTAGTTTCTTCGCCCGTTTCGCCGGGGGTAGCCGGGCTGTCCGGTGAGATGGCCTGGTTGGTTTCTTCGGCGGGGAGCACATTTTGACGGCCCTGGCGCAGCCCCGGCAGGAAGTCGAGCCAGGTCTTGCGGCCATTGCCGCGCAGCATAAAGGTCAGGGCGAATAAGACCCCGATAATCAGAAAGAGCCGCACCACCCAGATAAGACCGTAGCGGGTGTTAAAGAGGAAATCGGTCAGGGCCGCCGGGCCGGAACTGCCGCCGCCCAGGCCAAAGAGTTGCCCTAAATCCTGGCCGGAGAAAGTGGCCGCCTGGTAAATCCACCAGGCGAACCAGCCGACCGCCATCGCGGCCAATCCCCACCATGCCACCCGCAGCACGTTTTGCAGCCCGCGTTCGTTGGCCTGGACCAGTTCAGGCCCCATCCGTTTGGTGGCCCTGGCCCGGCTTACCGCCGGTCGCCAGATGAGCAGGGTAAAGACTAACGCGCCGAGCAAAGCAGCCGCCGCCAGGTAGTTCAGCCAGCGCAAGATGATACTGGCCGGGTTGGCGTTTTCGTTTCCGGCAGTATTGCTGCCCTCGGCCTGTTCGAGCGGGCTACCGGCGGTGCTGGCCGGGAGGGTGCCCGAACCTACCAGGAATGAGAAATTCCCCTTGATGGTATGCCCATCCTCGGAGGAAGCATTTTTATAAATGA
>JGI26535J51212_1001674_pt1 | contig 18655 bp, 19 predicted proteins | sample ThiBiot_750_biof_2_FD_51212 | JGI IMG/M metagenome (IMG submission 51212) | reverse complement strand
ATCAGGTCGCGATATTCCCTGGCCTGGGTTTGTTCTTCCCGGTCTATTCCGGCCTCGCTGGCGGCCGGGGCTTTACCGGCTGTATAACCGGCCGCTTCAATCGCGGCAGTAAGGCCGGAAAGGTCGACCAGACTCGGCAGATATTCCACACGGGCCTGTCCGGTAGCAAGGTTAACCCCGGCCGAAAGTACCCCGGGCGTTTTTTGTAAGGCTTCTTCGAGCGTGCTTACGCAGGAGCCGCAATGCATCCCCTGTATACTCAGTTGAGTGCTGGCGGCGCCAACTGTGAAGCCGGCCGCCCTGGCGGCTTTTACGATCGTGTTGAGATGGGCGGTTCCCTGGTCATAATCAATTCGGACAAGTCTGGCGGTAGAATTTGCCTCCACTTTCTGGACGCCAGGCAGCCTCGTAAGTTGCTCCTCCAGGCGACTGGCCCCCTGATATCCTTCCAAATCGCTCACCGGAAGTTCGACCCGCTGCAAAGCCCCTGGCTGGTCCGGCAGCCTGGCTGGCCCTTGATCTGAAGAGGTATTTTTCCGGTCAAATTGCGCCAGACAGTTGTCTGAACAGAAATAATAAGTTTTCTCGCCTGATCGGCGCTTTCCAACGGCCTGGCCCGGATCGATTTCCATGCCGCAGACCGGATCGACTACCAAGAACGGCGGCGGCGAAAGAGTAGTAGTTTTTTCTAAAATTATTTTTGCCATAACTTTCTCCTTTGGGACATCTGTCCTACTTGTTCACAACCTTACTTTAACCTGAAAGGCTTAGTAACTACTTAGGTTAAACTGAGGAAATGCTTAGTAATTATTTAGACATAAGAAGAGCCAGGGTAAACATGTTTACCCTGGCTCCAGATTCTTCGTTGATTGAAACCGGCGTATTAGACCACCAGCAGCGTGAGTAAGCCCACTCCAATCGCCATTGCGGCCGTCCCCAGCTTTAGATACACCCGTTTGTGCACTTACCAGCGTCCCAGTTTACGGTAGACCGGTGGGCTGCCGGCCAGGACCAGGATTATTACCAGCGGTACCACAAAAACCAGATTGTAGAGAGCCAGGTAAGTTACCCCTTGCAAAACCGTAGCCTGGGTAGAAAGCAAGGCCAGCACGGCTAGATAGACCGCGCCGGAGCAGGGGACAGTACACAGGCCGATAAGAATACCGGCGCCGAACAGGGCCGGCCAGCTAGCCTTGGTGATTATCCTGCGTACTTTTGGCATGTTTACATGGGCGCTCAGGCGATTACCCCATTCCGGCACAACGGCTTCCTGGAAAGCAACCAGCCCCAGGTGGAGTGAACCCATAAAAGCGGACCAAACTGAAAGCTAGCTCCTCCAAGAATTTACCGCTATACTTTTAAGGTAAAGGAGAAGTTAAAAAAATGAACGGACGCTTTCACACTCGAGCATTTAAGATCCAGCTCTGCAAGCTAATCGAGAGCGGGGAAAAACGACCAGCCCAACTCTGTCGGGAGCATAAACTTGCCGAAAGTAGCCTTCTAAAATGGCGCAAGGAATATCAAACTAGGGGTGAAGGCGCCTTCACTCCTCGCGAACCAGATAAAATTCCAACTGAGAAACTGGGTTACGAGGCTAAAATTGCCTAACTCGAACGGCTCTGCGGTCAGCTTGCTTTAGAGAATTCCTTGTTAAAAAAGCCTTGGCCCAATCCAAACAGACTCCGACCTAGCCAGGTGGCACGAGCTGATCACTAAACTGCACGCTCTAAATCCACAGTTGTCACTTCCCAAACTGTGCCAGTAGCTGGGAGTGAGCCGGTCATGGTATTACCTGCGGAAGAAAAGAAGGCTGTCCGAGCGGCCAAAGATAAAGATTTGGGTGCGGCCATTGAGGCGATTGTGCTTGAATTTGGTGGTTATGGATACCGGCGAGGGGTTAAGGAGCTGGCAAGGCGAGGTTGGCAGGTGAATTCAAAACGGGTTCTGTGCCTGATGCGAGAAGAAGGTTTGCTGTGCCAGCTAAAACGAAAGTTTGTCATAACCACCGATTCTAACCACTCGAATGGGGTATTTAAGAATGTGTTAAAGGACAAGGACAAGGAGCTAGCCGAGCCGGATCAAGTTTGGCACGCTGACATTACCTAATAGTAAAACCTACCTGCCTGCTGCAGCGACCTTTGCTTACTCACGCAGGGAGCCGCCAGCCGCCTGGCAAAAGGCGCAGGAAGGCGGCCAGACCGGTTTCGCCTGGCGGCGGTCCGAGATTCTTTGTCCATTCCCTCATCTTTGCCACAATAAGCGGTTGTTTACATTTCGTTTATGGGTTTCAAACAAAGCCCAAGCCGATCTGGTGAAATGTAATATTCGGGTAAGAAAGATGTAGAACCCCCTATAAGGGCTAGTTTTTAACCCGGGGTCTATAGAATTTTAGTCAACCGGTCCTCAAGACCTCTTTTATCCATCCCACCGACCTGGGTGGCCCGAATAAATCCGTCCCGGTCGACAAAAAAACTGGTCGGGAAGGCTGCGACACCATAGGTAGCGATAATCTCCCCGTTATAGTCCATGGGCATGGTCCAGCTATAACCGCCGTCGGCGACATATTTACTGACCGTCGGTATATCCTCGCGGGCATCAATCCCTAGCACCACTAACCCCTGGCTCTGATACTTTCGATAGGCCGCCTCTATTTCCGGCATTTCGGCCCGACAGGGGGGGCACCAGGTTGCCCAGAAGTTAATCAATACCGGCTTGCCCTTATAATCACTGAGTTTTACCGGGCTGCCATGGTCGTCTTTTAGTTCAAAGTCAGGTGCCAGATACCCGATCCGGGGGGCATATTCCCGCACAAGCGTCTGTGGGGCCTCTTCCCCGCAGGCGGCCAGCACCAGACTTAATAAAATTAGTATTCCTGCGAAAAACAAACCCCGTTTCATTTCTTGCCTCTATCAGTTACACCGGCCAGCTTGGCGGCTACTTCAGTTACAGTTCAGACCTTCTCAAAACTCCATGGTGCATTGCTGTATGACTGACTGCATGAATTATCTTGGCCCTTAAAGGGAAAATAAATGCGGTCAAGCTTCCTTTCACTTTTATACGTTGGCATTTATTCCAGAAATTTCAAGAAGCACCCCTATCCCGCTGGCAACCAGCCAGGCAACCGCAGAATATTTCAGAGTGGATTTGAATCCGTAATACTGCCAGCGCTGGGCCAGACCGATCAAATTAATTAGCGGAAAAGCCAGCAGGGCGGCGGCTCCGCTACCGGTCCCGGCTCCTTTTATAAAAAGGGCCAGGGCCAGGGCGGTTTCACTGCCGGGTGCGCCGGGCCGGAGCAGCAGACCGACCACTGGGACCAGCAGCGGTCCGGTCCACTGACCGGCTCCAAACCAGCTTTCAACCAGTCTTAAAGGTACAAAAATCGTCACAAGGGCTGCCAGCAGAAAGTTAAAAATCGTTCGCCCCATGTAGAAATCAAACTCGCGGTTCCACCATTGCCAGAACCGGCCTAAAAAAGTGGCGGAGTAGCCCTCATTTAGTTTTTTTATTTTCGCCTTTTCGGAAACCCCCTTCTTCTCGAAGGTCGTGGTTCGAAGGTCCGGTTCTTTTGAGCTGGACAGGTTCCTGGCACTACCTTTAGAAATTCCAGGGGTTTCACCGCTTTCTTTGCCCTCCACAGGTTTGGCCCGCTCATGATCGTCCACCAACCTGCCTATAAGGAAAAAGAGGCTGCCACCCGCAAACCGGACCAGCCCGAGTACCGGGCTTAAAAGGGTAGCCGCCAGGATTGTGCCTACCGACACGCTTATTGCCCCCGCCTCTAAAATTAGCTTCCCGGCCCCGGCCGGATACTTGGGTGGAGGAGGCGGCCAGCCGTACTCATACAGGGTTTTAAGTTTCTCCCTGTCAGGGGTGCCGGCCTGCAAATAGGCTACGATCCAGTTTCGCCAGTCTTTACCTTTCTCTTTTTCTTTACCCTTACCTTTCCCTTCAGGGGAAGACAGTTTGACTGTGGTTGTGGTCAACAATCCCCTGGTATCCACAAGAGTTAGAAAAGTGGCGATTAAAGTTATGGCAATTACTAGAATCGGACCGAATTCGAAGGCCAAATCCTTTATTTTTATCAGCAGCGCTGTTAAATCGGGAGGTATTCGCATATCAACACTGGGCCTCCGGTTCTTTTGAGAATGAAAAGTTTCCTGACCCTGACAGGCTGGCCGGATCTGCGCCGCGTCGCTTCCCCGCAAAGGAGCGGTTTTATTCTAGCCATCGATGTTCCTTGAGCAAAATAAAAATAACGACAAAGACAGAGCAGGTGTTACAAAAGCGATTATATTTTGAAAGCTTACTACTGTCAATAGTACGAGAGCAAGCAAAAGTCAAACCGATAATCAGGAACAGTTAGTCCGGATTCAGGTTCCCTTTTACAGGTTTATAAAAATACCCTATAGGGGTATTATAATCGAGGTGTAATTATTTAATCCTAAATAGAATAGTAACCATTAAAGATACCTGTAAGTCAGAAGGATGGGAGTAAGATGGCGTCTTACGACGATGATAAACAAAAACTATTAAACCGGCTTAAAAGGATTGAAGGGCAGACCAGGGGCATCCAGCGGATGGTGCAGGAAGACAAATATTGTGTCGATATAATGACGCAGATTTCCAGCATCCAGTCGGCTCTTGAACAGGTCTCCTTAACTTTGATGGAAGACCATATGCGCCACTGTATGGCCGAGGCCATTCAGCAGGGTAACGGCGACGAGAAGATCACCGAGGTGGTCAATATCCTGAAACGTTACGCTAAAGCAACCTAACCGCTAAATTTTTAAGTTAAAAGTCAGGGTAGCACCTTCTAATTACTATTGTTGGTAGTACTTTAATAGTAGTAATTTTCTAAAAGCCTGGGTCGCTCTTAAGCTGGCGTGACAGGCAGGCAGCTAAATTAAAAAACCAAGTAAACATCGATTAATGAAAGGAGACAAGCGATGGCACAGGTTACGGACCCGGTTTGTGGAATGACGGTGGTTACCGCTACAACCAGGCAGCAGTCGGAATACCAGGGGCAGACTTACTATTTCTGCACGCCCGGTTGCAAAAAGCTTTCGATAAAGAACCTGAAAGGTACCTGGGTCAGGGCAATTCCGCCTCGGACAGCCACACCGGTCATAGTCACTAACAGGTTGCCAGTCCGGTTAATCCTACCAGACTTATCCTGGCAGGTTGCTACACTCTACCTGCCCGGTGCAACCAACAATTGACCTTACGCCGATAAAGTGGAGAATGGAAAGAGCCGAGATGCTATACTTCTTTTAAGGAGGTCGCATCATTTCATTTATGGCTAAGCAGCAGCGCAAATATACCTCCGAATTTAAGCGGGAAGCCGTCAACCTGGTAGAAAACAGTGGTAAAAGTGTTCCCCAAATTGCCAGGGATCTGGGCATTTCCGACTCAATTCTCTATAAGTGGTAAAAACAACTAACTTATCAAGGAGAACAAGCCTTTCCCGGCAAAGGTCACCAGACCCCGGCCGAAGAAGAGCTGCGTCGGCTTCGGCTGGAAGTGGAACACTTACGTCAGGAGCGTGACATTTTGCCCCGAAGGGGTACCCTGTGGGTAAAAAAAAAAGGTAGTTATATTTTCGCAAAGCCCCAAATGAAGTACAAGTTCATTAAGGAGCATCTTGAAGAATTCGGGGTAAGCCGAATGTGTAATGCCCTACAAATTGCTCCAAGTGGTTACTACAAATGGTGCCGACAAGTTCAGGGTCAAACACTCAGCCCTCGCGACGAGGCGGATAAGGTTCTTGGTGAGCAAATCGAAAAGGTTTTTTGTAAGTTCATGCAGGCTTTATGGTTCACCGAGGGTACATGCCAGCCTAAGAGCGGATGGGGTGCGCTGTTCCCGCAAGCGCCTAGCCCGCCTTATGGGAGCCAAAGGCTTAACTCCCAGGCTTAAAAAACACAAGACCCGCACGACAGATAGCCAGCACAACGACCCGATAGCACCAAACAAGTTAAACCGGGAGTTTGAGGCCGAGGCTCCTAACCGTAAATGGGCTGGCGACATTACAGGCATTTGGACGAGTGAGGGCTGGTTATATCTGGCTGTCATTCTAGATCTTTATTCCAGGTTGGTGCTAGGCTGGGCTATGGGAACGCAAAGAGATGGCAAGTTGGTCGAAGAAGCCCTCACCATGGCACTTCTCAAACGCCGTCCTGGTCCTGGTTTACTCCATCATAGTGATTGGAGTGAACCCATAAGAACGGACCAAAATGAAAGCTAGCTCCTCCAGTGGTTTACCGTTATACTTTTATGGTAAAAGGAGAAGTTAGAAAATGAACGGACGCTTTCACAGCCGAGAATTTAAGATCCAACTCTGTAAGCAGATAGAGAGCGGAGAAAAACGACCTGCTCAACTCTGTCGTGAGCACAAGCTTGCCGAAAGTAGCCTCTTAAAATGGCGCAAAGAATATCAAGCCAGAGGTGAGGACGCTTTCACTCCCTGCGAACCAAGTGAGATCCCAACTGAAAAATTGGGCTACGAGGCCAAAATCGCTGAACTGGAACGGTTCTGCGGTCAACTGGCTTTAGAAAATTCCGTGTTAAAAAAGCCTTGGCCCTATCCAAACAGACCTCGACCTAGAAAAGCGTCATGAGCTGATCACGAAGCTGCACACTCAAAATCCTGAGTTGTCTCTTCGTAAATTATGCCGGTGGTTAGGGGTCAGCCGGTCCTGGTATTACCTTAGGGAGAAAAGGAAGGCTATACGGGCAGCCAAAGATAAAGATTTGTGTGCAGCTATCGAGGCGATTGTCCTTGAATTTGGTGGTTACGGGTACCGGCGAGTGGTTAAGGAACTGGCAAGACAAGTAAGTAAAGTGAACTCAAAACGAGTTCTTCGCCTAATGCGAGAAGAAAATTTGCTATGCCAACTAAAGCGAAGGTTTGTCATAACAACCCATTCTAACCATTCGAATGCAGTATTTAAGAATCTTCTCAAGGGTAAAGAGCTAACCGAACCGGACCAGGTGTGGCACGCCGACATAACCTATGTGAGTTTGCCGAAAGGCTTTTGCTATCTGGCTACCATACTTGATGGCTACTCTAGAAAATGTATCGGCTGGAAACTCTCAAAGAGGATCGACACCGAATTAGCCTTAGGAGCGTTGGAAAAGGCTCTCGCCAGCCGGCAAGTAAAGCCAGGTCTGACCCACCACAGTGACCGAGGGGTTCAGTACACCAGTCTAGCTTATGTTAGTCGCCTTCAAGAGGCCGGGATTGCCATAAGCATGTCGAGGAGGGGTAATTCATATGACAATGCTAAAGCGGAGAGTTTCATGAAGACGTTGAAATATGAGGAGGTCTATGTGAAAGAATACCAGACCTACCAGGAAGCAGCCGACAATATTGGAGAGTTTATTGAGAAGATTTACAACACCAAGCGGCTGCATTCTAGCATTGGCTATTTGCCGCCAATAGAATTCGAGGCTGCGGCCATAACCGCAGCCTGAGGAGTTAGCTTTAAATTTGGTCCTCTAAAATGGATGCAGTCCAAGATGATTAGCTACTTTCGGTAATCAATCCGTAGACGCCTCCGGCTTTAGCCGTGGGGTTTAATCACTTGTCGTAAAGAAAAGAGTTTTCCGGGTAGGAATCCGGTGGGTATAGATAGGAAACTAATATTGATTGTTAGTTAAAAGTGTGGTATTAAAGACCATATGCTCAAGTTCTCCAGAGATACTAGCCTGAGCCTTCCAGTTCAGAGTAGAAATAGTGGATTCTACTAGGAGTGGCTTCAGTACCACTAAAGATAACTGATAACCGGTACTGTGTAAGTAAGGGAATATATTTCTGTAAAACTTTAGTTTCCCCTCAATCAAAATCCTTACACGTTTGGTTGTGTAAAGTGATAAATTAAAGTCATCCAGGAAAGAAAAATAAATGAGTTCCAGTCCAAACGCCAGCCAGGTTGGATTTGTCAAAACCGGTTTAGAAGGCTTAGATACTATCCTGGGTGGTGGTATTCCTTCCGGCAGTTTAATTATGCTGGTAGGGGAACCGGGTACCGGCAAAACGACCCTCCTGCAGCAGCTATGTTTTACCTGGACCGGTTCGCCAGCCACCTCTACGGCTTCCAATGATTATTTGACCAAGGCTGAGGAAGCCGAGGGCCAAACATTACCCTCTGAAGCTTCTATTACTCCGGCAGCCGCAGACGCCGTTAATATCATACCGTTGCCGAAAGCCACTCGTACCAGTACCGGGCGGTCAAAGAGTTCAGCCACAACGGCCGCGCCAACATCTTCTTCAGCTACCCCTCCCTCTCCTAAAGCTATTTACTTTAGTACCCTTTCCGAGCCGCACGATAAAGTGATAGCCCACATGAAACGCTTTAACTTCTTCGATCAGGACAAACTTGATAGCCAGGTCAAATTCTTTTCTCTCACTGCTCTAATATCCAGGGAAAAGGAAGCCCCCCAAGAAATAGGGACTTTTATAGTAAATACTGCCCGAAAAGAGCGGGCCAGCCTGGTAGTTATTGATGGTCTGGGCGCCCTGCTGGATGGCTTCACCTCGCTTCAGGATACCCGCTTTTTCCTTAACCAGCTTTCCTCTCAGCTAGGTACCCTGGGTATTACAGCCTTTTTAGCCCTGGAAGGAGCCTACGTCAACAACAATGCCAGTGGAGTGCTGACCGGCGCGGACGGCATTATCGGGCTGTATTCCCACATCCAGGGTGCCGGGGAAATTCACCGGGTGGAGGTCCACAAGTTACGGGGCATGAAAAGGCTGGAGGGGCGGCATACCTATAAGTTTAACAACAACGGGCTGGTATTCTTTCCCAGACTCGAGTCTCAAATTGATTTTGAAGCTGCCTTCACCAGCGAACTGACCGCCCTGATAGGTGATACGGTCCCGGTCGCTAAACTCGGGTCCCGGTTAGGATTTGGGCTGCCGGAACTGGAAAAGATGTTAAATGGCGGTATCATTCCAAATTCATCCACCTTTGTAGCCGGCTCCCCCGGCGTTGGCAAAACTTTGCTGAGCCTGCACTACCTCATAGAAGGCATTAATATAGGGGAGCCTGCCCTGTATGTCGGTTTTTACGAGGACCTCACCAGTCTGGTCAATAAAGCGGCGCGCTTTAACCTCGATTTAAGAACGCCTCTTATATCCAACCTGCTTGTCTTTGTGAGTATCCCCTCGGTCGAGTTAGAACCGGACCTGGTAGCCTACCGGATCAAACAGGTTGTCGAAGAATACGGCATCAAACGAGTGGTGATAGACGGGGTTTTAGAACTGGAGATAGCCTGCCGCCCGGATGGTCGCAGCCGCAATTACACCACCGCTCTTGACAGGTACTTTAAGTCAAAGGGTATTACCTCTCTGTATACCTACACTATCAGTAAACTGATCGGCACCGAACTGGATTTAAGCGATACCGTTTTCACCGTGCTGGCTGAAAATCTTATTTTACTGCGGCAACTGGCTTACGAATCACGTCTCTTCAGGGTGGTGTCGGTACTGAAGATGCGCGATAGCATCTATGACCTGAGTATCAGGGAATTTACCATCGAGAACGAGGTCGGTATCAAAGTCCTGCAGCCCTTCCAGAGTGAAACAGCACTTTTAGAAGAGCTATCCTATGACCTAACCGAGTCAACTCAAACACCTGTTCAGAGACAAAACAGGGATTTGCTCAAAAAGAAATCCGGTAAGAGTAAGAAAAAGTAAATTAAGTAAAGTTATTGCGGAGTGGATAGCTACAGGCTTGGTTGTGGAAGTTTGGTTGGGGAAGGGTGTAATCAGAATGAAAAGCTGCCCGCCGGTAGATACCTTTGTTGAAAAGCCGCAGTCTGAAAAGTGACGAAAAAGCCGGTTTCCAGCTCTGAAGGTGCATAGTAAGTGGTAGCAGCAGCCTTAAAATTTATTTTGTAACAGGTTTCCAGGGTGAAGATTCCGGGCAGGCAGTTAGTTAATAAACAGGTAACAGGCATTCGGGCCACGCCCAGAGGAAAAGCCAGGTACAGGTAAAAGTGGTGCAGTAGGCGCGGGGTTCTTGCCAGACCTGGACCCGGACCGGCCAAAACAAGACTGAAATTAAACCCCGGCTATTAGTTAGCTAAATTTTGAATTAAGTCTTCCAGCAGATTCAGATTATATGGTTTGGAGACATAGGCGTTCGCCGGAGGCTTATGGTTGCGGTCGATAGGGGCCGCGCTGATTAAAATTGTGAGTATTTTGTTCCAGTGTGGTCTGAGGTTTATTTGCTCCAGCAGCGTATACCCATTCATGACGGGCATCATCACATCCGAAATAACCAGGTCGGTAGGTTCCAGTTCCAAAATAGCCAGCGCTTCCTGCCCGTTACTGGCGCACAAAACTTTATGCCCCAAATCCTTCACAACTTCACTGAGAAGCTCCAGGAGAGAAGCTTCGTCTTCTACCACTAATACATTTGCCAATCAAACCTCATCTCATTTGTAATTACCTGATTAAAAGTTTCGACTGACCTGACCATTACTATAAGGTAATGGCCTGAATATATTAGCATAACCTTTAAGGAGCCCTGGCTAACAAACCATCAGTATTACTTCATTTTGAATATTATATAGCAGGCCAGGGTCTGTAAACAAAACCTTGCTCGCAAATACAAACCAATCTAAAATCAAACCGTTACCTGTCTTGTTTATTTAACCTCAATGTAACAGTTAGCAAAGCTATTGCAATAGTTAGTCCAGTAAAAAGGCAAGGGTGTCTCAGTTTGGGAAGTAGCGTCAAAATTTAGAAGGCTTTTATCGTCTATGAATCTAAAATTGAGCCTTTCTTTAACCGCCGGAAAATTAAAAAGCTCCAGTGGCTCTACCAACACCTGTTGAACCTTTTTCCCAGTGAAACTTATACTAATCCTTTTATTTACACTGATCCGATCCGGGAAACATCCCCAGGATGGATGCTGAAAGTTATAGTTCACGAGCTGATAAAGTTTAGAATCCTGGTGCTGTCTACCCATTCGTTGTTAGCCGCCGGCGCTCCGCTCGACCTGTCTATTAACCCGGAGAGTGAGTTGCCACTCTGGCACGATTTCATTGGCACACCCGAAAAATTGAGGTCGCTAAAACTCTTTCCCATAAAATAAGTCTGGCGGCGCTGGCACCGGCCAAGAGCAAGACGATTAGCCTTGAACAGGAAACGGCTTTTTTCCTCTGGCTGGCGGATCAGCTCAAAAAGAAACTCAAAGGTGATTATGCTGCGCGCACGACATAATGCTCTGCAAGAAGTTCTTACGCTCGACCCCCAAAAGGATTACGAGCGGATCGTCTACCTACTGGCATGCTACGAATTTCCTTTTGATGTTGCTCGCTCTGGCGAGATGGCGCTGTTTCGGACTTTTGCGGTGCCAGGTATAGCTAATTTGCTTCAGCACACTGGCGAGTTTACTCACCGTACTCAGAAGCGCTACGATGCTACCGATTTAATCCTGAGTACCATATTCGAGAACGGCTTCGATACTAAGGCCGGCCGGACAGCTTTTAGCCGGATGAATAAGATGCACGGTCATTACACCATTCCAAATCATGAGATGCACTATGTGCTCTCTACCTTTATGTATGTGCCAATTCGCTGGATGGGGCGCTTCGGCTGGCGGCCATTGACAGCGCAGGAGAAGCCGGGATTCTTCTATTATATGAGGGAGGCTGGCCGGCGAATGAACAACAAAGAGCTTCCGAACGATTATCACGAGTTCGAGCGGTTCAGCCTCAATTACGAGCAGGACAATTTCGCTTATTCCGAGGCAGCCCACAAAATAGCGGATCTCAACGTTGATATGTTTCTGGGTTGGTTTTTGCCAAAGTTTTTACGGCCTTTCGGTCGGCCCTTTATTTATGCCCTCTTGGACGAATCCCTCTTAAAAGCTTTCGGCTTTCCTAGATCACCTAAAATTATTCGTGGTTTGGTAAATTTTGCATTAAAGTTACGGGCTGGGCTAGTCAACTTGTTTCCGGAACAAAAAAAACCACTTTTACGAAGTAAAGGTTCAAAGAGAAGCTATCCTATGGGTCACAAAATTGAAGAAGTTGGTCCAAAATTCAGGTAAAATTCAATATGGAATCAATTTAGCCTTTTGCGGACATTCGAATTCAATAACTTATACAACACTCCCTCCTAAATACCTAACAAACTCAAAAACATAAATATCTGACTTTTTTCGAACCTATGTTAGTACTTTCACTACCAATTGAAAACAATTCTTCGCCATGGAATAGTCTCTTTAAGACACTTTAATGAGCCAACGAATCTGGAAAACCCGTTAATATTGGTCGAAAGTACAATGGAGATCTACCATACTGGTTCTCAAAACCTTTAGATTATAATTTAGTTAAATACTATTGACAGTAGTATTTGATTTACATATAATGCCCTATCTGTTAGGAAAATAGAGTAGTGAAAGTTTGGAAACGTAACAATTATGATAGGAGATTTTTCTGGATGAAGCGAAGCTTTTTATTCTTGTTCGTAATGGGATTGCTGGTCAGTTTGGTTCTAGCTGCCTGTGGTGACAATACCTCTACCTCTAATGCGCAACCAGCCGCTACGGTTGGTACGACAATTGCGGCTTCGACAACCTCGGCCGCCCCAACTACTACAGCTATGGCCGGTATGACTACCGCTGCTGGAACCGCTACAACAACAATGGCTGGTATGGCTACAACAGCAGCCGCAACATCAACCACTGCCGCAACTACTGCTAGGGCGAGCACAACTATGGCGGTGATGGCTACCCCGGCGGCCACTACGGCAATGGCTGGTATGACAGCTTCGGCTTCGGCGGCTGGCGCTACTACGGCTATGCCAGGTATGGATCACGGCTCAACGACCATGACCCCTTCCGCTAATGACCCCATGACGGAGAGCCTGAAGAATCTGACCGGGCAGGATTTTGAGGTTAAGTTTATGCAGGAAATGATCGTGCATCACCAGTCGGCTATTGATATGGCGAAGCTGGTTCCTGCCAACACCAAGCGGCCGGAACTGATCAAGTTATCCCAGGATATTATCTCGGCTCAGACCAAGGAGATCACCGATATGACCGGCTGGCTGGCTAGCTGGTATAACGCCAAGCCTCTTACCGACTCGATGAGTGTTCCTGGGATGATGGATATGATGGGCCAGATGGATAAACTCAAAGACGCCAAAGACGCCCAGTTCGATGAAATGTTCCTGCAAATGATGATTTCGCACCACCAGCAGGCCGTAAATATGGCAAATCTGCTGCCCGGCAAAACCCAACGGCCGGAGCTGGTGAAACTCGGCCAGGATATTATCAAAGCTCAGACAGCCGAAATCGAACAGATGAAGTCCTGGCAGACCGCCTGGAAATTGAAGGCGTAATAAGCCAGTAGCTACCTGCCTGACATCTCTCTAACCTATAAAAAGCCGGGAAAGGATTATATCCCGGCTTTTTTTCTGCGCTATTGCCATCCCTTGTTACTTCAAAACCTGAGTTAAAGCTCCCTCCAAATCACTCTCCTGGACAATTCCTATCCATCGTTTAACAAGGTTACCCTGTCCATCGACTAAGACAAAGCTGGGGTGCCCAATTATCCGAAACTTCTCTACCAGGTCGCGGTTGTTTTTATCGTTAAAATCGAGGTCGGCGAACCGGATGCGGTTGCCGTATTTTTGTTTAAGCCCGTTCACGACGGGGCGCATCTGCGTTCAAGGCGCTCAATTCTCAGTCTCAAAAAAGAGGAAAACTGGTACTCCATCATTCAAGATAGGCGGCGCCGTAAAATCAATTTTACCACCATTGGCGTCGCGACCCTGGGCTATTACTCCTGGCTGGGCCAGAGCGCCATCCGCTTTTAAACCGGTGCCGTTTCCTGCCGTAGAACTGGTATTTGCTGGAGTCGGTGTTGGCGTTAGAGCAAGCGTTGCTCCACAGGCTGCCAGGATAATTAAGATAACGAGACCTATACTGTAGGTCCAGATAAATTTTGCATTTACTACTTTACCAAGTAACCTTCTAACAACCATCTTCATTCATCCATTCCAGCTGTAAAGGAGAGTTACCACAATTGGGGACACAAAAATAATTATACCTGCCAGGGATACCAACCAGTCCCGGTGCATCTGGGAATTAGTCTCGTGGTCGGCGGCGGGTGAGAGGATGCCCGGCAGCATGGTCAGGCAGCATGGTCAGAGAGAACAAAACAAGCAGAGACACCGGCATCGCCAAGGCTAACAGTTCAATCCAGCGCTTTATTCCACCTTCAATTCTTTTCAAGGCTAAGAGGGTTAGCTGCTGGCCTAGCATTACCAGCCCCAGGCCGGCTATCAAAAAAAGCAAATGGATCATCTTCGGGTTTTTCTGCTCCCTATTCGCTGCTTCCTTACTGGCTAGCTAACTGGCTGGTTTTAACCGGTTAAGGTTAGGCTACTACCTTACTCAGCTTACGCTTCCTCCGACGCGGCCGGCCTCTCGGCCACCCTGGATGGATCATGGTGGGAAACTGTTCCCCTGGACTTCTCACGCAGCGCCGCTACCCGGCTTTTAAGGGAAGCGATCCGCTCAGCACTTGCCTGGCTGTCCGCAAATCTTTCAAGATGAGTTTCGGTCGGCTTAGAAAAGCTTACCAGCAGATTTTCCAGTATGCGGGAGACGAAGTTATCTATAAATTGTTCTTTATTTAGGATTGGAGTATAGACAAAGGCAGTGTCTACTTTATGCGCCCGCAGGAGGTGTTTGCGGGCCAGCCGGGCCATGGTGGTCATGATGGTAGTATAGGCGGTGTAGCGGCTTTGCCAGAAAGCTTCGTAAACCTCTCGAACCGTTATCCCGCCGGGGCTTTCGGCCGGCACTTGTTGCCAGACATATTCCATAATATCCGCCTCAAGGTCCCCCAGGACTTTGCGGACGCCTTCCCTGTCGGGCCGGAAGACCGTAATATCCGGTTCTTCCTTAGAAGAAGCAGGCTCACCGGCCAGGGCAGCCGCTTCGTCCAGTTCGGCCGGCCGGGAAGGCTCCCTTTTAAGTTCGTTCTTTGGTTTTCTGACCATAATTAACCTGGCTCTTACCTACTCAATTTCTTGTGTTTCGGTTTCTTCCATCTCGCTAACCTAGCTGGTCTTCCAACAGCCCCAAAACATTAAACCCAGCTTTTCCACTGCTTCAGTAATTTTTTTGGTTGGCTCTATTATAATTAAATTCTTCTACTATCGTCAATAATACTACTTAGGTGACGTTATGAAATAAAAGAACCCGGTTAATCTTACCGGTTATATATTAACACCTGCCGGTAAGGGAAGGCCATGCCCTCGTCAGGACCACAGTTACTGGGTTCACATTTCAGATGGTTTTCCGCTCTTCCAAAACCGGAAAGTGAAACTTCACTCTCCCACCCCTACCGGTACAGTTTCAGATCAGGATGTTATAAATTACGCGCTGAAATGCTCCCGCTCGGCCATTTATCCTCATCTACATCTTCTATAGAGGAATTAGTCCCCCCACTAAAAGGAGCGGATGTGCCTCCAAACTTATGATTCCCGGATTGCCTGAGCTGCTCTTCCAGCAGGACTTGTGAACGTTGCAATTCCTGGATCTGGCCTTGCAGCTGGCTGATTTGCTGGTCAGGCTGGTCGTTATCCGGGTGATGTGCCTGCAGGGAGTGGGTGGTAGAAGTAGTTCCTCCGGAATGCATGGCGTGGCCGCTGTGATCCATTCCCATACCCGCCATCATAAAAACCATCATAAGGGGGCAGGCCAATAGTATCAGGAAGGTGGCTGCTCCGGGGACCAGAACGAGTACGATTACCGCCACCGAGCCTAATATCGCCAGTAGCTTCCAGTTTTTCTTGAGATTGAAATTGCTCATTATTCTTATTACATCCTCTCTGTTTTTAACTACACCTCTGTGCGCTCATATGCTGCAAAGTTATATAAAAGGGCCGTTCAACCAGACTTACCTCTATTTTTATTTTCCATTTAGATGCTTAGGATTTGCTTAGGCTGACCTGAGTATCAGCTTAGTTTTTAACACCGGTGGTTATCTCACAAATTCAGCTATAGGGGAGTAGAGTTAAGTTGTTTTTCAGCTTGCAATGAAATCCTAAGCAAATCCTCAACGATTACTAAGGTTAACTTCAGGCTGTTGCACTATAACTGATACAGGGACAAAGAGGTTCCAGTAAGGCCGCCCTTATTCAGGGAGTAGATAGTTATCCAGAGCATACCGCAGGAAAAATCTTTTCTGAATAAGTGGCGGCCTTCAAATTTTTTTAGTTGCAGCCACTGGCCAGCTCCGGCTGGCAAACAACTCTTATTCGAGAAGAGAAGAGAAGAGAAGAGAAGAAGTTATTGAGCTAAAATCCTTAAAAGCCCTATCAAGGGCACAGCGGTTTAATTTGCAAGAATTTTGATATAAGTAACCTTCATCAGATGAATAGCTAAGCCTTCAAAGGGCCGCGTTACCATTCCAATTGCAGGGTTAAATTGTTGCAGCAGCGATACGGCCAGGTTAGAGCGAATGCTATCCAGGGTGGAAGGGATAACCCATCATTATAACAATTAACTATATAAATTCGTGTACTGTACAGAGATGGCCTATATAGACCTCGGTTCCACAGCATGTGACCCCATCTTTTGCTGGCAGCTTTTCGAAGGGCAGGTTATAGGGCGGAAGAAAACAATCCGCGCTATAACTGGTGCCTGCACCGAATATTACAATAATGGTTTTAACTTACCTTTGACAGGGAGGGCCTTTTACATAGAAGCCCTTTAGAAATTATAGAAACGGCCCTTCTGACAACTGAAAGTGTCTTCCCTTACACCTTCCTCCTGACCTGTAACTACCATTCCCAACACCAACAGTCCCAATAATCCAAATAATATTTAATACTTGCTTTGCTAATTGGCTTTCGTAAGAAGTTATAATTTTTCTTAAGCAAATCCTCAGCAAATCCTCAGCTGAAAATTAGGGTAGGGGGGTATATTTAAGATATAGATAAGGTTTAGCAACAAAAGGAGTTGAAAACCTATGAGAAAAGTTTCAATAAATGAAAATCCTCCAACGAGAGTTGGTACTCAGGCGCATAAGATTGTAACTATAACCAGGGTCTTGCGAGAGTTGCACCGCCTGCGGACCCGGTCCAGTTGGAGCAGGGGGGGAATTGAGCGCCACCAGCAGAAGGAACTAGCTTCTTTACGCGCTTTTGCCTATGCTAATTCTCCTTTTTACCAGCAGTTTCACCGAGGTCTCTTCAACGCCCCTCTCTCGGAACTGCCTGTCCTGACCAAAAGATTGGTCATGGATAATTTTGACCGGTTGGTAACCGACCCCAAAATCAATTTAGAGGAAGCCAGAAATTACCTGTCTCTTACCGCTCAAGCTCAGAACAAAACGCCGCGCTACCTGGGCCGCTACGAGATAGCCGCTACCTCGGGCAGTAGCGGGAGTCCCGGTATCTTTCTATTTAACGAGCAGGAGTGGGTTACGGTCATGGCCTCGTTTGGCCGGGCCAGGGAGTGGGCCGGGCAACGTCTGGACCTAACCAGACGTTCAAAGATGGCGGTAGTTTCTTCCACCAACGACAAGAATATCTCGGCCAGGGTTGGTAAGGCGGCCGATAGCTGGTTCCTGCCTACTTTACGCCTGGATGCCACCCGGCCTTTGGACCAACTTGTCGGGGATCTAAACCGCTGGCAGCCGGAAGTGCTGGTCGCCTATGCTTCGATGGCTTACTTTTTAGCCCACGAGCAACTGGCCGGGAATTTAACTATCCACCCCGGCAAGGTATTTACCAGTTCCGAGGTAACTACCCGGACCATGCGGGAAATAACCGAAAAGGCCTGGGGGAAAGTAATTTTTGACGAATATGCCGCTACCGAAACGGCTACCATTGGGGCCGAATGCCGCCAGCACCACGGGCTGCATCTTTTTGAAGATTTGCTTATAATTGAGAACGTAGACGAACATAACCGGCCGGTGCCGGTGGGGGTCTTTGGCGCCAAACTGCTGGTGACCGCCCTGTTTAACCGTTCTCAGCCGCTCATCCGCTATGAGATAAGCGACCGAGTTAAGCTCTCTGAAATACCCTCCGCTTCGTCTTCGTGTGGCCTAGGCTACCCCCTTATCGAGGCGATAGAAGGCCGCCGGGAAGATATTTTAGTGATGGCCGGCAAAGACCAGAGCCAGGTGCAACTTTATCCTAACGTTTTTACCGACCTGCTCGATACTCTCCCCAACCAGGGCTGGCAGATAAACCAGCAGGAAGATGGCAGTTTGCAAGTTTTACTGGTAGAAGGGAACCCGGCAGTGGAAGAAGATGCGGTCAGGGCGCGGTTAGTTAAAACCCTGGTGGAGCGTGGAGTAGCGGCTCCAAAAATAGAAGTTGAAAAAGTAGGGGCTATTCTAAAAGCGGCCAGTGGAAAATCCCCACTTATCAGAGCCTACTATAGCGAAGGTGATCATTACTAATGCAAAGAATTCTGGTAATTGATGACGACCCGGCCATCACCAGCCTCCTGAAGAGAGGCCTTTCTTACGAGGGGTTCAGCGTTGACGTCGCCGCCAACGGCGAAGCGGGTCTCGCCTTCGGCCGCCAATTTCCACCTGACCTGGTGATCCTCGATATTATGATGCCGGGCCTGGACGGCTATGAGGTCTTGCGGCGGTTGCGGGCCGCTGA
>JGI26535J51212_1001515_pt1 | contig 19963 bp, 21 predicted proteins | sample ThiBiot_750_biof_2_FD_51212 | JGI IMG/M metagenome (IMG submission 51212) | reverse complement strand
CCCACCGCTTCGCCGCTTTCGCTGCGTCGCCGTCGTTGCGAGAGACGGAATATTAGACAGGTTCGACCAACCGCGCAAGCCCTTTGTGAAACTTTTTTGAAGGCGGCGACGCGTCCCTGCCGTTTAGCGCCGTGTTCGATGCTCGACACGCGCCTCACCAACGAAAAATGCTTGCACGCCGGAACGGTCTACAAGTGATCCGCAGCCGCGTAGCGCGACGTCGTCCCATGCCATCTTTCTATATATATGGATCGGCTGGTCGCGTCGCCGCTGGAGATGGCGGGATAAATTTCCGGCAAATAACGATGCGCCAAGCGCATACGACGCCCCGGTCGCCCAGTTGAGCGTCGAGCCGTCGATCTGTCGGGAGTTGGCGCGCCAGGAATCGATGCGTCCGGAGACGGGGCAACAAGATATGAAGGTGCGCGAACCGCGCGCCGTCGATCAGGCGGTCTCTCGGCGATTTCGGCCAATACCGCCGTGATAAAGCGCTGGGGACGTCATGCCTAGCTTGTGCGCCATGATGACGAGATCCGCAAAGGAGCGGGCTTCCATTTTGCGCATGGCATTGCCGCGATGAATCTTGACAGTGACTTCGCTGATGCCCAACTCGTCCGCAATATGTTTGTTCATGCGGCCCGCCGCGACCAATGCCATCACCTCGCGCTCGCGCGGCGAGAGCCGCTGCGCCCGGTCGGCGACGGTCGTGCTCACTTTCTCGCGTGCGAGGCGCAGACGATCCTGCGCGAGCGCGGCGCCCACAGCATCAAGCAACACGCCTGCGCCAAACGGCTTGGTGAGAAAGTCGACCGCCCCCGCCTTCATGCCCTGGACGCTCGTCGCCACATCCGCGTCATCGGCGATGAAGACCACCGGGATCGGATCCCGCATCGCGACAAGGGCGCGCTGCAAAGCCAACCCGCTCCCGACCACATCGAAATCCATATCGACCACAAGGCACGCAGGCCCAGCAGCACGTTCGCTCGCAAGGAACGATGCCCCGCACGCAAAGCCGCGCGCACATACGCCGGCGGCGAAGAGCTGCGCGCAAAGCGTGTCTCTGCTCGCCGGTTCGTTGTCGACGACGTAGACGGTCGCGGTATCGTTATCCGAAAGCCCGTTCATGCGGATAGGCAGTGTCATGATTCAGTGCGGACGAGTATACGATAGCCGCGAGACATATCGTTCGACGCCATAGAAAAGCACGAACGTCCGCGCTATTCTCGGTAAACATTGCCGGACGGACTGCGTCAGAAAGGGGATGACGGACGCTAATACGAAGAGACGATAGTCCGAGCAACATGAACGGCATAGGCTTCGGAAGATCTGCCGCCGTGGCATCACCCCCATGTCCGCATTACCACCGGAGCCCCTCATGTCGAATCCCAAGCTCGAAGTCCTCACCCCGCAAAACAGCCAGCTCATCTTCATCGATCATCAACCGCAGATGGCCTTCGGCGTTCAGTCGATGGATCGTCAAGCACTCAAGAACAACGCGGTCGGTCTGGCCAAAGCCGCGCGCATCTTCAATATTCCGACGACGATCACGACCGTGGAGACTGAATCGTTCTCGGGCTTTACCTATCCGGAACTGCTCGACGTCTTCCCGAACCAGAAGTTGCTGGAACGCACCTCGATGAACTCGTGGGATGACCAGAAGGTGCGCGACGCCCTCGCCGCCAACGGTCGCAAGAAGGTCATCGTCTCTGGCCTGTGGACCGAAGTCTGCAACACCACATTCGCGTTGTGCGCGATGCTTGAAGGCGGCTACGAGATCTATATGGTTGCCGATGCGTCGGGCGGCACCTCGAAGGAAGCTCACGACTATGCGATGCAGCGCATGGTGCAGGCGGGTGTCGTGCCCGTGACGTGGCAGCAGGTGCTGCTCGAATGGCAACGAGATTGGGCACATCGCGACTCGTACGATGCCGTGATGAAGCTCGTCAAGGAGCATTCCGGTGCCTACGGTATGGGCGTCGACTACGCCTACACGATGGTCCACAAGGCGGCGCAGCGCACCGCAACGCCGCACGACGCCATCCCGGCCGTGCCCGCTCGCTGACAGGAGGGACGCCATGTCCGCCCCCACCCCCGATCTGATTCTCATCAACGGCAAGTTCGCCACGCTCGATCGCGCCAATCCGCAGGCGGATGCCGTGGCGCTCACCGGCGGGAAGTTCACTGCCGTGGGCACACGCGACGACGTGATGCGTCTGGCCGGCAGCGGCACCGAGGTCATCGACCTGCGGGGCCGCCGCGTCATCCCGGGACTGATCGACAGTCATATGCACATCATCCGGGGCGGTCTCAACTACAACATGGAACTGCGCTGGGACGGGGTTCGCTCGCTGGCCGACGCCATGCGCATGTTGAAGGCGCAAGTCGACCGTACGCCTGCGCCGCAATGGGTTCGGGTGGTGGGTGGGTTCACCGAGCATCAGTTCGCCGAGAGGCGTCTGCCGACGATCGACGAACTGAACGCCGTTGCCCCCGATACGCCAGTGTTCATCCTGCATCTGTATGACCGTGCGATTCTCAACGGCGCAGCCCTTCGTACGGTGGGCTATACGAAAGACACGCCCAACCCGCCGGGCGGGGAGATCGTGCGCGACGCGTCGGGCAATCCGACCGGGTTGCTGCTGGCCAAGCCGAACGCGACCATTTTGTATGCCACGCTCGCCAAGGGCCCGAAGCTGCCCCCGGACTATCAGAAGAACTCGACGCGCCACTTCATGCGCGAGGTCAACCGGCTCGGCGTGACGGGCGTGATCGACGCGGGCGGCGGGTTCCAGAACTACCCCGAGGACTACGACATCATCGAAGCGCTGCATCGCGAGGGACAGCTCACGGTGCGCCTCGCCTATAACCTGTTCACGCAGAAGCCCAAGGCCGAACTTGAGGATTTCAGTCAGTGGGTCAAGCAAGTCAGCCCCGGCCAGGGCGACGATCTCTATCGTCACAATGGCGCGGGCGAGATGCTCGTGTACACGGCCGCCGATTTCGAGGACTTTCGCGTCGAGCGGCCCGAGATGCCACTATCGATGGAAGGTGATCTCGAGCCGGTCGTGCGGCTGCTTGCGGAAAACCGCTGGCCGTGGCGTCTGCATGCCACCTATGACGAGACCATCTCCCGCGCGCTCGACGTCTATGAAAAGGTCGCGAAGGATGTGCCGTTCGACGGCCTGCATTGGTTCTTCGATCACGCCGAGACCATCAGCGATCGCAATATCGATCGCATCGCGGCCCTCGGCGGCGGCATTGCCGTGCAGCACCGGATGGCCTATCAAGGCGAGTACTTCGTGGAGCGCTATGGCGCGCGTGCGGCCGAAGCCACACCGCCGATCCGCCGCATGCTGGAGCGCGGCGTGAAGGTCGGCGCGGGGACGGACGCGACGCGGGTCGCCTCCTACAACCCGTGGGTCTCGCTTTACTGGCTCGTGACGGGCAAGACCGTGGGTGGGCTGCGCCTGTCCGCGCCGGGCAACCTGCTCGATCGCGACGATGCGCTGCGCCTTTGGACGGAAGCCAACGCATGGTTCTCGTCTGAGGTTGGCAAGAAGGGGCAGATCAAAGTGGGGCAACTCGGCGATCTGGCGGTGCTCTCCGACGACTACTTCAGCGTGCCTGAAGACGAAATCCAGGACATTACGTCGGTGCTTACGTTGCTGGGCGGAAAGGTTGTCTACGGCGACGGCGACTTCGGCGGCCATGCCCCGGAAATTCCGCCAGCCATGCCGGACTGGTCGCCGGCACGGCATGGCGTGGGCTACTCGCCTCGCCAACCGCAAGTGCTTAACGTGAGCGTGAGTTGTGCATGCGCGACGTCGTGCGGGGTACATGGTCATGCGCATGCGAGGGCGTGGTCGTCCAGTGTGCCGGCGTCTGACGAAAGCGGCTTCTGGGGTGCGCTCGGCTGCTCGTGCTGGGCGTTCTGATCGTTCGGACGGTTCGGAGAATCCTCATGAAGCTATATCTCGTATCGCTCGGCGTCGGCGTGCTCGTCGGCATCATTTACGGCGGTCTCGGCGTGCGTTCCCCGGCACCGCCGGCTGTCGCGCTCATCGGGCTGCTCGGCATGCTGATCGGCGAACAGGTCGTACCGCCGGTCAAGCGACTGCTCGCTGGCGAGCCGGTCAATCTCGTCTGGTTCCATCGCGAATGCGTGCCGAAGATCACCGGCTTGCCCGGGCCAGTGGCGCAACCGACGAAGGAAGCTGCCGAGAGCGACTCGCGCAAGGCTTGATCTGTCGTCGGAGAGGGATAGGTCGCTTGTTGGCGCCCGGCGGGTAACGAACCGCGCAACGCGGAGGGGTATCGTTTCCCACCGGGCACGTCAAAGGGAGTTCGGCGGCTTACATGCCTATTTCATACTGGCGAATCAACTCACGCACCCGATCCTTGTCCGCATCGGGGATACGATCCAGCCCGATGTATTCCCAGAATTCCTCCGCAGCGGCCATCCCCTCTTCACCGTCCGCGAGCAAACACGCCAGCGCATCCGCCCTACGGTTTGGCGGCAGCACGTCGATGCATAGCATCAGCGCATCCATCACGCGTTGCTTCCGGCTGCCTTTAAAGAAGCGGACACTGATGTCGTCGACGAATCGGCACCATGCTTCGGATTGACTGCCGGCGCTCGCCGCTTCCCCCCATTGACTCAGAAGTGTTTCGTTCTGCTTCAAAGGCTCGCGGAAAAACGCGAAGTCGACGGCCGGTTCCGGATCTGGCAAGTTCTCCAGGTTATTGACGGACAGAAGCGGCAGCGAGCGTTGTGAGGTGTCGTCACGCGTTCGTACCGCCAATGCCGCCATGGGCGAGCGGAGCCTTCCCGCCGCCTTGAGTCCAACAGCCCGGAGATCTGCGATGAAACGCTCACTCGGGCGATCCAAAGGCCGGTGCTCGGTGCTGGGCACCATCGGTAAGGTGCTGATCGTTGCGGCGCCTACATGATTCATGGACAACCTCCGTGGGTGGTGGGAGATTGCATCCTGCCATCGCCTTGGCGCCACACTTTTCCATACGAGCGGCGGGCTTGCAGTTCTGGCGAACACGCGGCGACCCGATGACAGTCCGCACAATCCCCGAGCCCCCCGCCATGGACCGGTCATTGACTCGATTCGAGAAATCGCGCCACGCCACCGTCGCTTGTTCGCGTGTGTGATTGCTTGCGACGTGAGGCTCCGGCGCGCGACCCGACATCGTGGGCGATTAGCGCACCGGGCCGCGTTGCGACGCCTTAATCGTTCATTTCGGCGTCAGGCTGGATGCCGCCTCGGGATACCGGACCGCCACCGCACCCCGATAGTCGGACTTCACGACATCGATCTTCTTCTGCTGGAGCAGAAACTCGGCCGTCGACTTCAGCGTTTGTGCCGCACCGCCCTTCTCCCCGCACCCAAGCCACTGACATGAGACCTGCTCCGCCAACGTCGGATACTTGTACAGTGCCATTTCTTCTGCCGCGTCGTTGGCATTGCCACCGAGCCCGCGCAGCACTGCCGCCATATTCTTCGAACCGGCCCCCCATGCGTCGGGGTGCTCTATGAAGTCTCGATTCGTCGCGTTCAGCACCGCAATGAACTTGGCCATGAATTCAGGATTGCCGGCCCCGAACGTCTTCGTCACGGCCATGCCCTCAAACGTGCAACGGCCCAGCGCGCATATCTGCCCTGCCGTGATCAATGGCTTTCCGGTGGGCCGGATCCGGCCGAGCGCCGGCCCCCAGATGAAGGCAGCGTCGACGTCGCCTCGCTCCCATGCGGCGGCGGCCTGCGTCGGCGTCATATTGACCAGCTTCACCTGCTGGGTGATGCCCCATTTGTCGAGCATGTACATCAACTGGTAATGGCTTGTGCTGGCCACCGGCACCGCGATGGTTTTGCCCACCAGGTCCTTGGGCGATTGGATGTTCGCCGCGTTACGCACCATGAGCGCCTCGGCGTTGGCGATGTCCTCCAGAATCCAGAACAACTGAATGTCCATTCCGCGGCTGGCTGCCGCCGCCAGCGGGCTCGATCCCAGCACACCGATGTCGATGCTGCCAGACGCCATTGCACTCATCACCGCCGCGCCGGAATCGAACTTCTTCCAGTGGATCTGGTAGCCGGTCGCCTTTTCAAACGCGCCATTCACCATCGCCGCAATCCAGGGGCTGTAGGTCGTCTGATACGCCACGTTGACGACCTTCTCGGCTGCGCGGGCCGGAGCCAATGCGACACCACATGCCAACAGAAACACACCGCATACGAACGAACCGACGATTTTTGTCAGGTATTTCATTTCTTTTCTCCCAATTCGGCGTCGCGAGACAGGACTGGCGAGCATCGTGCCCGCTCCCGCCCCACGACCGCCACCGCGGTCAAAGTGATTTTCGGCCGCGAATACTGTCCGCGAGCACACAGAGAATCTCGAACATCAGCGTCGCCCCCACCAGCGCGGTATTGCCGCTCGGGTCGAACGGCGGAGAGACTTCCACGACGTCTCCGCCGATCAGGTTCAATCCTTGGAGCCCGCGAATCATGCGCTGCGCGTCGAGGGTCGTCAGGCCGCCAATTTCCGGCGTTCCGGTGCCTGGGGCGTACACCGGATCCAGGGCGTCGACATCAAAAGTGACGTAGGTTGCACCGTCGCCGACAACTCGCCGTGCTTCGGCAATGACCCCCTCGACGCCCAACGCGCGGCATTCCTCGATATCAATCACGCGAATGCCCTGTCGTTCACCCCAGTCGTTCTCGCTGTCGTTGTACAACGCGCCCCGAATGCCGATTTGTACCGTGCGCTTGGGATCGAGCAAGCCCTCCTCGATGGCGCGCCGAAACGGCGTGCCGTGGGTGTAGGCGTTATCGCCGAAATATCGATTCCACGTGTCTGTATGCGCATCGAAGTGCACCATGCCCACAGGCCGGTGCTTAGCCACGGCGCGCAAGATCGGCAGCGTCACCAGATGATCGCCGCCGACGGACAGCGGCGCGATGCCGGCATTGCAGACCGCATCGTAAAACGCCGCAATACGCCCAAGGGAATCCATGAGGTCGACCGGGTTCACCGGGGTGTCGCCCAGATCGGCACAATTGCAAAGCTCGAAGGGGTTGATGCCGCTCGCCCGATTGACATTGCGCACCATCGTCGAAAGATCGCGCACCTGGCGCGGCCCATGGCGCGCCCCTGGCCGATTGGTGGTGCCACCGTCCCAAGGCACACCGATCAGGCCGACATCCACGGCGCGAATGCTTTCGTCGTCAAGACCGACATAAGGCAACCGCATGAGTGTCGCCAATCCCGAAAACCGAGGCATGACGGTACCGGTAATGGGTGCGAATTTATTTTCTTTCATAGACAATTCCTGGGTGGCAAGGGGTGTCTCGGACTGGATCGCCCGACGCGCACTGGTAAGCGGCACCGAGCGATGCGTGAAGCGAGTGTGTCCGTTGCGCACGTCCTATGGAATCCCGATTGTTCGAACTTTAGTTTGGTATTTTCCGAAGCATTACCGCCACCCTTGCGTGCCGATCCCTCGTTTGCCTGGCCCATGAGTCCATCGTCATGATCAAAGTAACTGACTTCGATCTGCGTCTGCTGCGTATATTCAAAACAGTGTCGGACTGCGGCGGCTTCTCGGCGGCGGAGTCTGCGCTGAACATGAACCTGTCGACCATCAGTACGCATATGGCCGACCTGGAAGCACGCCTGGGCATTCGCCTTTGCGAGCGCGGGCGCCGTGGCTTCCGGCTGACGGAAGAGGGCCACTCACTTTATCGAGCCGCTGAGCGGCTGCTCGAGTCTGTCGAGGTGTTCCGCACGGACATTGGGGAAATACGCGGTCAGATCAGCGGCGAGTTGGCGATTGGCGTCGTCGACAATACGATTACCGATGCGCAATCGCACATTGCACGCGCCATCGGCATGCTCAAGCAACAAAGTCGAGATCTGGAGATCAGATTGGAGATCAAGTCGCCCAGGGAAATCGAGGCCGGGGTGTTGGAGAGAAAGCTTCATCTCGGCATCGGACCGTTTCGAGATACGCAACCGGGCCTGATCTATGAGCCGCTGTATCGAGAGGAAATTCAGCTTTATTGCGGCGCGGGGCATCCGCTCTTCGCACTGGCGCCCGATGACGTTGACATGCAGAGCCTGAGTGGTCTCGACTATGTCGCGCGGGGATATTTACGGGAGACGAAAGAGTTCGGCATCCTCACGAACCTCAAGGTCGGCGCGAGCGTTTTCCACATGGAGGCCGTCGCCACGCTCATTCTTTCGGGAAAGTTTGTCGGCTACCTGCCCACGCACTACGCGCAGCATTGGATCCGGCAAGACCTGATGCGGTCATTACGCCCGGATCACCTTACCCACCACGCCGAGTTTCGACTCATTACCCGAAAGGACCGCGAGACGACTGTCGCCGCACGGGCATTCCTGGATGCGTTGCGCGGCGGAGCAAATGGCAAGTGAAGATGGCGCAGTTCACACACCATGACGGTGATGTTGCTGTCTGGCGCACGTTGAATCACGGCGTCGGGCATATGAGCCGCCAACGTACAAAGGGCTTCCACTCGGGAAGCCCTTTGTTTATCCGTGGCGGAGAGAGGGGGATTCGAACCCCCGATAGGCTATTAACCTTGGCTAGGGGTGGCTGGGAGGCTTATCTGGCAAGGGATTGCGGGTGGGGCGTTTACTATTTTGGGGTGTTACGCGAAGAGGGTAAGTGTTTGATTTTTATGGTGGGGAAATTTGGGTAATAGTAGGGGGCGTGGCAGCCAATTGGGGCGAAAGGGACGGCATTGCGATGGCGGTATTCGACCCGGTGCGGTCTGTCGCACGACAACCACGACCGTTCAACCTTGGAGCAACATGACATGCTCACTGATGAGACTGCGGTCTTGGTCTTCTGCTCTTCGGGCGCTGGCACATTGCGGGGCAACAATTATACACCGTGATTCATAACGTTCGTTTTTAAAAACGCGACGCAACCACTAGTGAAGTCAGATCCCAAGTGTGTGCCGTATGCTGTCCCACTCTCCTGATAGTTGAGCATTGCACTTTTTAAAAATACGATCGGACAAGGTGATTCCCGCTAACGCCTTTCCTGATTCATAGAGATTTAATCCTTCGACGGCCTTAGCTGTGAACGTGGGCTCAGGCGGTGAATCGACGAAAAGGTTATAAAGGCGGCTAAAACTTGCCTCACAGCGAATTCTGAACCATTCCAAACGCAGATATCGAACGATTATTTGCTCTCCAAACACCGTGGCTGCGGCGGCGGACGCGAACGCCAAATCGTCCTCTCTCATCATCAAGATAAATATGAGGACGCCCGCAGTTGCTCGGACGCGTTCCATTGCACACATTGCCTTCGCCACCTCCTTGCTGAAGAAAGAATTCTCAAGCAATGTAGCAGCAAGGCGCCTGTTGCCGTGAGGGAGAGGATTGTTGTAATAGCCGACTGTTATCTCGTGGGAGAGTGGGACGCCGTAGCTCTGCGACAGCAGGTCTGCCGCCCGCGCCGTGAGTGCCCTTGGTTGCCAATACAACCGAACCGCCATGCTCAAAAGAAAAGCTGTCACGACCGTGGTTACCAAACCCATCTGCAGTAAGTCGTATGCGCGATGATATTCGTTCCGATCAGTCACAATAAGTGCGACCGACGCAACCGTGGTCACCCAAAAGAGCACATCGCAAGCACGTTCGCCCCATTCCACCGGGCGATAGTACTTTTCACGAATCGGGTCGTGTCGTTGGACGTTAGCCATATGTTGGGAACTCATTTCCGAAAATTCTGTACCATTTGTTAATTGCGTCTTCGTTCATTCCTAAATACCCGCTCACCCACGCAGCGTTTGATTGATCTTTTGCCAATTTAAGCTTGGCGTTAAGATTGAGGCGATCGCTGATCGTAATATATTCGTCTATCCGATCGCCTTCGTAATAAAATGGCATCAAGATACTGTCCGATATATCCTTAAAGAACATGCACATTGCCCACGGGAGGTCGGTGAGCTTCGTGCTGTCGAGTGTCGCCAGTGCCAAGGTCTCAATATGGAAGCTACGGAGTAGGTCGCCGTGCTTCCAGTTCCAGTGCTTTACAAACTTAATTACGCGGCGGAAATTGGCGCCTAAGTCGGTCGCGGCGGCTTCTATCTTTCCAGCGTGAGCTTGCGGCATTGAGCGTATCCATGTCTCGGTATTCATATCTGGAACGTTAAGAAAAAGCGAGTCCGCGTACCGCATCCCATCGTGACTCGTGAAGAAAACTGGGACGACATCGACGTCGGGAAATGATGCATAAGTCAGCGTCACCGCTTGGCCGTTCCGCCTGACTCCCGGCTTCGCTGCGAGCGCTATGCGCATGTCTTGAAGCACTTGGGACGGACGTTTTCCCTCGCAGTGCTTCTGATAATGCAGGACCACGAAAATATCTAAATCGGCGTGGTTCATTAAGGCGGTATACTTTGGAATCGAACCGCCCGCAAATGCGTCCACGACGTGGAACCTATTCCCAAGCAAATTGAAGATGTGGTCGCGGCGGGCAGATGCCAAGGCGCGGAAATCACCCGAAAGGTTGATGTTGTCGTAGTACTGCGTGAATGCTGCGTCGACCGTGTACGCCACGTTTCCCCCTCAATGCTTTAGTTTTTATCCGATAGCGAATGTAACCGTTCACGAAGCCTATTGCAAAGTCGTAACGACCAGTGAGGGCGCAATAGGGCTATATGCTCGATTGTGTCGTAGGCAAATTGAAAGAATACAAGGTCTGCGCATCATCTCGATCGTCTAATGTGGGCTTGGAAGCGGGCGTTACCGAATTCGATGTGAAGGGCCGAAACTGGCCGACTTCCGTCTGACGTGATTGGCGCATCTCGACCCCATGCCGTCCTTCAACTTAGGAGCCTCCGGCGGCCGATGAGGGAGACATACCCGCAGTTGCTTGGAACGACGCGTGCACTGGTGAATCGGCCGAGGCTACCAGTCCGACAGGACGGCTTCCTCGTCCTGCATTTCGTACATTCTCTGCTGGCACCATGGAGCATGGAGCCCAACTAGCGTCGTGCCGCCTTGGTCATGGGGAATCTGGCGGACTTTGGCCTCCACCGCCGCGCCGAAATCGGACAAGCAGCTCCTTAGTGTCGCTTTTGTGGCAAAACATCAGGCCAAAATCGACGTATGTAGGCCTTGGCGCATTCGTCTTCGAATTCCTGGGGGAAGTCGGTTCGCTTGTATTGCTCAGCGAACTGGGTAACCCCCATCAGCTCAATTCGATGACTCTTGTAGTGAACAAGCATGAACACGGGATCCGTTGTGATGGGCTTAGGTGCATTGTCCGAAAGTAGGACGGTCGTAGTCTTTCCACCGTAAAGCCTGATAAGGCCAATGATTGCGTACCGTCCAGCCCTAGATTTGCTAGAGCATATGGAAATAACATGGCGATCAGAAGGCACGATGTCAAACGTATCGTGATCAAATTGACCGATCCGTACTGGTGGGCTTCCCTTAACAATCCCATTTTTTATGCGATTGAACGAAAAATGCCTAACGTAGTGTTCACCAAAAAAATAGATCAGAAAATTCATCGCAATCTTTGCGTATGTACGCTGATAGTGATCTATGTTGACAGTTAAACTCGCTTGGATAACAGGGTTTTTCACATCGCGATAATTTTGCTCATCGGGAAGCTTGGCGCCTATTGCTGCCCAGCGTACTTGTCCCAATAGAGAGCAAATGTCATTTTCCGGTTCGGCACGCAAGACAAGCTGGCCGGTAGATTTCCGAAAGAATCTAGGAACCGGGTGTCCGTCACTCCCTTTATTGCCATTGAGCGGCTCTAGCCATATGCCGGTTTTAGGGGGTTTCTTATCAGTTCTCTTCTCGACCACAACATATCGACTGCCGTCCCAGGAAAGCTCATCGATCGAATACTCGAAACCATCTGCAATTGGAACCTTGCGTATTACGGAAGCCTGCTCGGCGGCGAGGACACTTTTCACTGATTCGATAAATGCCAGTGGCTTCCCCTTTTCTTCGCCAGTGAAGCCCACGTTTCCATTCGCGTGCAATACGAACTGAGACAGCACAGAAGTTCCCCCCCGGGGTTGAAGCTCGGCCTCCGCGATCGTTCCGTCATCGAATAGGACGGTAGTCATTCTGGTATCTAATCGCGGCTGCGAAACCTTGCTTCCCCTTCGCCGACCATGTTCCTGCATGAATACGCGTGCCAATGCATGCGGCGAGGCTCGCATGAAGCTCGCTTCCATCTTGGAGAACCGAAGCTCATTGCAGACCTTGCATACAAGTTCTCGCAAGAGGAACGTACTGTCATCCCCTCCCAAGCCGGCCGGGAAGAGGTGTTCATCCGAGAATGGGCCGTGACAGTTACAGTAGATACACGTCTGGAGTGTCATTACGCGGAGTGTCGAGAAGCGGCGAAGCGCCTCGAAGGTTTGGCGACCAAAGTACCGGTGGTTGGACTTCAGGCGGGAACTTCGCCGGATGCTAGTTGCATCTGTGCTTATTGGGTCACCGCGAAGCGTATCAAAACGTCGGCAACAAGACCATCCCGCTCCCGCAGGTAAGGCTTGCTGCCTTCTGCGGTCGGTCAGACGCAATGCCGCGAGGGCTGAATGCCACTGGTTATTGCGCCGCCGGACTACCCGTCTTATCGCCTGCTAGAGGCCAGTGGCGATCAAACGGTTGTTCCTGTGAGAGACGCGCCAGTGAAGGCTATCTTCCTATCCACGGCGGTTCGTGAATGAACAGCAGCCATTCGCCGACCGAAGGGCACTGACGGAGATTGGCCGATAGGCGACGATCACATCCGGTCACACTATTGGGAGGAGCGACGCCCTCCCAGGCCAAGTGATCGCTATAGCAGCAATTGCTGCCCTCGGCATACCACGCACTCCGAGAGCAACGCCAAGTGTCGGGATCTCATTTCAAGCGTGACGGACGGGCAAGCGCTTAGGTATCGCGCTGAGCTATCTCCATCGGCTCCTCGCCACTTGAATGTACCTTCCTTTCGATCAATGCTCCGAGGGCCTCATTGATCAATGCCGTCGTGCATTGAAGGCCTGCGAGCGCCTTAGCCTTCGCGAGTAGTTCGTCGTCAAGGGTGAGAGATGTGAGCATTCGACACCTCCAAGAACGTGGCACGAGCGACCGTTCGGGGGCTAGCACGGCCTCGTGGGCTCGGGGGAGCAGCAGAACCGCTCAAGGAACCCTACGAACAACCCTACATTCGTCCACACACAAAAATAAAAAAAGCTATAATCCACAAATAGTTACAATATTTTCAACCCTCCAAAGAACCCTACATTTATCCCTCCAGAAAACTGTACAAACCTGGGCGGATAGGTAAGCTCTTGCGGGGAAAGCCAACGCAAAGAAAGGTCCCATGGTTACTGTCGTCTCGATCCAGCCCCTCTTCCCGGAAGACCGAGTGCTTGACGGTTCGCTCGAACTGGCGGCCTCTCTGTCCGAAAGAGCCCGCGAGTTACAGGCCGACGGGAAAGGCCCGGTCGCCGACGCCCTTGTTCCGCTCCTTCGGAACATGAACTCCTACTACACGAACAAGATCGAGGGACAACACACCACTCCCGCCAAGATTCAGCAGGCTCTCGAGCAGCACTACTCGTTGGACACAGAAGAGCACAAGAAGCAGTTGATGGCCACGGCGCACATTCACGCCGAGGAGCAGTTGGAAAAGCAATGGAAAGATGTAAGCGCCAGCGAAATGTTCAACGCGGAGCGCGTGCGCACCATTCACCGGCTGTTCTTCGAAGCGCTGCCTGAAAAATTCCGACTCACGAACGAAGGCGACCTTATCCGACCTGGCGAATTCAGAGAGAAGGATGTCACCGTTGGCAAGCACATGGCGCCCCCCGTAGATCTCATACCCCAGTTAATGGAGGAATGGGAGAAGCGCTACTCCCGCATCAAGGCCTCTGAGTACCAACTGATTGCGACGGCTTGCTCACATCATCGCCTCGCGTGGATCCACCCGTTCATCGACGGCAATGGTCGCGTCTGCCGCTTGCATTCGCATTTGACGCTACACGCATCAGGATTGACCGACGGCCTTTGGTCTCCGTTACGCGGATTTGCCCGTACCCACGACGAGTACTACGCTCGCCTCGCCGCAGCGGACATGTCTCGACGCAACGACCTGGACGGAAGAGGCAACCTGTCGCAGGAAGAGCTAGTCAAGTTCATCAACTACTTTCTCAACTGCTGTCTGGATCAGGTCAACTTCATGTTGAAAATGATGGAGTTCGGCGGATTCACGGCACGGCTACGCGACCTGCTCTACCACCTCGACGCAAACCCGTGGCAGATAGGTTCCGACAAATCGGTTATCCGACCTGAGAAGTCGGCCCTAGCCCTCGAATTCATCGCTCGTTCCCGACCGCTTTCGCGGGCGGAATTCGCACAGATTCTCGGAGAGAGCGATGCGACTGCGAGGCGCATTACCCGGAGCCTTTTGGATTTCGGGATTCTGCGCTCTGACTCACATCGGGATGATCTTTCCTTCGCTCTGCCGCTAAAGAGCTTGAGATTTTTGTTTCCGAAGCTCTGGCCCGAAGTGGATTCCGAGTAAACACCCCCGTCATTCGATAGATTCCGTTCCCGTGCGGGAACGAAATGCTGAAATTGCACCGCTTTAACGGCTTTCGTTCCCGAGCGGATACGAAACAGTGTCTTTGGATGCGGTTGAAGCAATCGCCGCATACACATGAGTGGGGGCTCCGTTTCGTGCCACACCTTGTTCAGACCTCCCCCGTCAACCAAGAAGAGTCCCGATTAGGACATCGGAGTGTTCCGAATCGAAAAGAGTCACCTAGAATGGGACTCGGAACGCGTGGTGCCAATATCGTCGGATCGCTAATCTTGTCCCCGTCGCGCCCCAAACGCGACCGGGTTTAGCGACCCGAATGATGATATCCAGGGCACACAGCCGCAGCCGTTGCGGCTTTCGTGTGCGAGTTGCTACGCGCATCCTTTCTATGGGTGGGCCTGGATTGGGACACCTTCGGGTGTGCCGCCTAAGCCTGGATCATCAGCGGTTCGCTAACCTAGTCCAGTGCCCGCCCACCCCTGCGCAATGCAGTGGGTGGCGGGGCCCGCAAGTTGGCTAGAACGAGGCACTCGCATGACTTCCTATTTCCCGGCAGGTCCATTAGTCCACGCTTCCGTGGATAGACTCAACACCCTCTCAGAACGCATCCTCGCTCTCGCGATGTGCTCAACGACAGACGCAGGCAGAGAGATCCCTCACAGATTTCTACTCGCAATCTTCGAAGAACTCGGCGAAATGGCCGGAGAACTTGTCAGCGAATGCCACAGGCTGAAAACGAGTCTTCTGGCCGCATAGCCTCGACCTCAGCGTCCCCACCTCTGCCTCCGGCATGGCCCCCCGCATGTTTCGGCTGTTCTCATAGCATCGCGCTGCACACATCGCGGCTCGCTGCTTCAATCTCAAGCCAGGCCATTCGCCATGCAAGCCACCATCTTCCCCATTGCCACGCCAATCGGAATTTCCCCATATACGCTGATTTCGCGTGCTGCTTTAATACCCAGACATTCCCGCCGCGTATACATGCGCGGCCTACGTTTGTACCGTTGTATTCAGTGCATAGAAGCATGGGTTCGCACTGGCCCATATTATTTCCGGCGACAAATGCCGGATTTACATCGGCGCTCAGATGCGTACGCTGGGGCAGTTTTACGAGAGCTCGGCCAATCCCTAATGCGGGCAGTAACCTTCGTCGTGCTGCGGCCATCATCCAAAAAATTTCCTATCTCACCCGGCAGGTAACACAGTCGTAACCCAACCTCACCGTTGGTTCGTGCATTGATGTTTGTACTTCCGCTCACCGGTCGTCTTCAGGACGTCCAGCGTCGGGAGTGTCAGCGCCTTACCCGGAGAGAGGGTTGCGTATGCGTGCCTGCGGAGTCCGGGCGGTTATCGCGCGGCTCAGCGCGGCTTGCGTGACCGAGCAGCGGGTCTCACCTCGTGCGCTCGCCACAACCTCATATCCATGCATTCCGGCTCTCATGCCGAACCTTTCTGCGTCCAACGCTGCGACATCGCTCGTCTTGAACGTGAAGGGTTACGGACAAAAAGTTGGGAAGCGCTGCGAGCGACCGCCGCCCGCAGGGGCGAGGACGGCGGGCGCGCGAAGCGCGCCCTTAGACTTGTATTAATAACACTTAACGTACAAGTCATCGGAATCGCAGGCCAGATCAGGCACGACAAGAACACCACCCCCGAGCGCTCAATGCAAGGGGCACCCTGATCAGAGAAATAGAGGTTTGCGATGAATGACGCCCCGTTAATGGATTATTCGCCGTTCCGCCGTGAGTGGATCGTCCGTAGACGCGTCTTCGAGGATGGCCAAGTGGAGGCCTCTGCGACGCGTTTTGACCGGTACATGAAGGCGCAATCCCTTCATCTCGTGCCTAAGGCAAAGCGCGGCGAATCGAAGGACGACGAGACGAGCATGCTGAGCGCAGCGAAACGCGCAAGGCAACAAGTGCGACTGCGCTGCAAGGCGATTGGCGCCGACCGCATGATCACGCTTACGTACCGAGAAAACGTGCTCGACAAAGAGAAGATCAAGCGCGATTTCGACTCGCTGCGACGCCTCCTGGGCCGCGTCCAGAGCTTCCAATACGTCGCCGTTCCTGAGCGACAGAAGCGAGGGGCATGGCATTTGCACATTGCCGTCAAAGGGCGGCAGAACTATCGCGTCCTTCGAGCGCTGTGGCTCCGTGTCGTTGGAGAAGGTAACGGCAACATTGACGTGCGCAACCCAAATCGCGAGGTTGGCCTTCGTCATAAGATCGCGTCCTACATCGGGAAATACATCGTCAAAAATTTCGATGAGCACAAGCTCAATGAAAAGCGGTACTGGGCAAGTCGGGGGATCAAGGTTCCGGAAGCGGAGACTATTGCGCACTTTCTCGAAGACGAAGCTCACGATGCCATTGTTGCCGCGTACAACTCCGCAACTGAGACCGGCGTATCGCTCGAAGGTCACCAGTTTTACTGGAACGAGGACGCGGGATATTTCTGGCTCGCAACACGAGAGCGACGTGACTCCGACGGCAAGGCGTAAGGAGGTACATCGATGAGAAATCCGACCTCGATGTTTCTCGAACCGGATGAGCTGGTGACGCTAACCGGACGCACCCAGAATCGCGCTCAGGCACGGGCGCTGCGCATGATGGGCATCGAGCACCGTGTGAGGCCAAACGGCACGATTGTGGTGTTGAGTGAGCACGTCGCAGTGGTGCTTGGCGCGCAAGCGGCCGTAGCCGCCCGTGATGTCTCCTTCGAGCCAGACTGGAGGGCGATGAATGCCGCGAAAGCGTGATGCCCGCAACAAGGGCTTACCGACGCGCTGGCGGCATGTCAGCGGCGCGTATTACTACCAAGTTCCACCCGGCCTCGAATCGATGTGGGACGGCAAGCAGACATTCCGGCTCGGATCGTCGCTTCCCGAGGCATATCGAGTGTGGTCGGATCGGCTTGCCGATCTGGAAAACGTGCGAACCATCGACAAGTTGCTTGAGCGCTATGCTCGCGAGGTTTTGCCCACCAAGGCGGTAACGACGCAGGCGCAAAACACGTCGGCGTTGAAATCGCTTAAGCCGGTTTTCGGACGCATGCCGCTCAACGGCATCAAGCCTCGGCACGTCTATCAGTACATCGATAAGCGCGAGGCGAAGGTGGCCGCGCGCCGTGAGGTCGAGGTGCTATCGCACGCGCTGACGAAGGCTGTCGAGTGGGGGTACATCGACAGGCATCCTTTCAAAGGTGAGTTGCGCCTAGCTAGCGTTCCGCCAAGGACTCGGTACGTCGAAGACTGGGAGATCGTCGAATGCTTCTCGCTAACGTCGAAGCGGAAAGCTGGCAGTGTCCTCGCGGTGCATGCCTACATCCGCGTCAAGCTGCTCACGGGATTGCGTCGCGGGGATCTGTTGCGGCTTCGTCTCGATGACCTGCACGAGGACGGAATCCACGTCATGCCAGCCAAGACGGCGAACAGCACTCGCAAGCGGTTGATCATCGAGTGGACGGACGCGTTGCGGGGGGCCGTCGAGGAAGCGAAGACCGTCAGGCCATCGCAAACGTCCGAGTGGCTGTTCTGCACTCAACAAGGCGAGAGCTTTCTGAACGAGAACACCGGCAGGGCCGGCTCATGGGACTCGATGTGGCAAGGATTTATGCGGCGGGTGTTGGCAGAAACAAAGGTCGAAGTCCGGTTCACGGAACATGATCTTCGTGCCAAGTGCGCCAGTGATGCCGAGACACTTGAGCATGCCCAAACGCTTCTTGCACACGCAGACAGCCGCCTGACCGCGCGGGTCTATCGTCGCAAGCCCGAGAGGGTTAAACCTCTTCGATAGCGGGGCACAGCGATTTCCCCGTGGCGCTCCCTTAAAACCAATGGGCCGTTTAGACGATAATTATGCGCGAATACGATTCGTGCAATAGAATGATTGCGGGGTTAGCATTTATTTTTAATCCGCAGGAGATGGCTCAATGATTATTGGGATTTTTAACAACAAAGGTGGAGTCGGCAAAACGACCTACCTTTACCACGTGGCGCACGAGGTCGCGAGCAGAGGAAAGAAAGTGCTGCTTGTCGATGCGGATCCGCAGTGCAACCTGACCGCGTACTGCCTCACTGACAGCGCAATAGAGCAAGCTTGGACGCAGGAGCACGGGAATAGCCTGTTTCTCGGGATTCAACCGCTGCACGAGAGTATGGGGGATATACGCGCTCCCGAGCCAGTGCAATTCAATCCGGGGTATCCGAACCTCTTTCTTATCCCCGGAGATCCCGCACTAAGTGACTTTGAAGACACTCTCGGTGATACATGGAACCGGGCTCGAGGCGGTTCGGTTTCGGATCTTCGCAAGCAGACAGGTATCTTTCGATTTATCAAAGCTGCTGCCGAGAAAGTTGGGGCAGAGATTACGTTCTTGGATTTGGGACCCAATCTTGGTCCATTAAACCGAACGGCGTTGACTTCGTGCGATTGCTTTCTTGTCCCCGTTTCACCTGACCTTTTTTCCATCCGAGGCACCCAAAACCTTGGTCGCAAGTTGAAAGGGTGGAGGAACGAGTGGGATATCATCCGCGCGGCTGGCGCTGACTCCGGGATTGACATGCCATACGGTGCCCCCAAGTTCGTGGGATACGTTCGCCAGCAGCACAACACGCGCAACAATGAAGAGGGAATGACTCGTGGATGGCAAATCTTCGGCGCCAGGGTTTCCGAAGCAGTACGTCAGAACATCATTGGGCTTCTGGAGCCACTTGACCAAGTGGTAAATTGGCAAGGCGGTGGGCACGATCTCGGGAGCATCCCAAACCTTCACAGTCTCGTTCCATACTCGCAGGAGGCCCGCAAACCAATTTTCGATTGCAACGGGGCGGACGGGCTGCGAGGCGCTCACCTAGCCAAGGCAAAAGAAACGCGTGAGCTGTTCGATCATATGACGGCCGCCATTCTTGGGCTCGAGAAATGGCACCGTGCGCGCGTCACGTAACGCAAATTGTTGAGCGCGGCACCACAAGCCAGAGCGCGTCAAACCGCTCCGCTAGGGCCTCCGAATAGTAAACATCCGCCCTATAGTAAACGCACAAAGGGCTCCCCATTGGGAAGCCCTTTGTTTATCTGTGGCGGAGAGAGGGGGATTCGAACCCCCGATAGGCTATTAACCTATACACGCTTTCCAGGCGTGCGACTTAAACCGCTCATCCATCTCTCCTGAAGGTCGCGAATTATAGCAGATCATCGGCAACATCCCATACCCTTTCGCACGAACCCCGCCAAAAATGCTTCCGCCACGCATCGTTACGGGCGGCGAAGATGGTCCACCAGATGTCGATCGCGCTCGCTCGGACGCCCACCCAGCAAGCTGAATAGGATCGCCACCGCAAACCCCGCCGGCACCCCGAAC
>JGI26535J51212_1001468_pt1 | contig 20577 bp, 19 predicted proteins | sample ThiBiot_750_biof_2_FD_51212 | JGI IMG/M metagenome (IMG submission 51212) | reverse complement strand
CGATACGGCGTGTTGCCATGGTCGAGAAAGGAGACAGTGGCGGCTATAGGTGCCATTTATGAGCGCGCCATCAGGGCCCTTCCCGACAATGCCGCCAAGCCCATCCAGCTTGACGGATACGATCCGAAAGCCATGCTTAAAAAGCTTTCAGATGAGCTCGCCCGCGCAAGGTTGCTGCGGCTGAAAAGGAAGGGGGCGGTATCAGATAAAAAAGCGGTAGCCCGGCAAGCCGCCGATGGATTCTATATTGATGGGCATCTTTTTGTGAAGAACAATTGGTTCGTCGGTCTCTTCAATAAGGCCGAGCGAACGACCTTGAAGAAGGCTGGCGCGTTCGTCTCTCAGCGCGATGACACGCCCACCGTGTGCAAGAAGATCTACGGGATCGAGGGACGCCCGCGGTACTACCCCATAAATGAGCAGGTAGTGCAGGTGTCGCGAAGGGGCGAATAATTTCGGCTACCCCTTGAGCAACCATAAGACAAACGGGGCCGCACAATCTGCGGCCCCGTAAACTCATGGGCTTTGTAGCAAAATAAACTGACTATGCGGCTCGGAAAGGATCGAACCCCGCCCCCTCCGCGACTATTTGGGCACGAATCGCAACCTCGAAACCATAAAAATTGACCACTCCATAGGAACGCCCGACGATCCATGAGGATTTCGCCCGGTTCCGGCCTGAGAATTTCGAGGGATATGGGCAGTTTGCAAAAGCTGCCCCATTTCCTAATATGCGCTGATGGTATCCTCGGTGTTTGCAAACCTGAGAAAGGTCGTCGTCGCGCTCTGCATTGCGGCGGTTGCGTCTTTCTGCGTGCAAACCGTCGATGTTATCGTCGATAGCGTTGAGCACTCCCTGGGCATAGACCATGCGGCCAACGCCGCAGCAGGCAGCGTCATCGCTTGTGAAACCTCCATCAACAACAACTGCGCCCCCGGCGAAACTCATCCCATCTCCCATGCACATTTGGGGGACACCGCGACACCCTTCGTCGTCGTTGCTGCGGTGTCGGTCAATTTCATCCGTGCGGAAACCGAAAGCGTTCCGCTGTCTAACGCGGCTGCTATCGCCAGCCTGTCTAGCTGCGCGCCCGAACGTCCTCCAAAGGCGTAATTAGCAAGCCGACTGAACGGGCTGCTGCATCTGCAGCCACGTCCACTTTTCAATTTTGAGGTTAGCTATGAACGAACGCGCCCTCGCGGGTGCGGGCGCTCGCATCCGCTGGCAATGGGCCATCGCGGTGCTGGCGTTCGCAGCCAGCATCACCGCGTCGCAGGCGGAACCAAGAGTGCTCGGTCTGAACGAAGCCTTACAACTTGCTCTGCGCAGCGATGCGATAGTGCCTGCGATCCGGTCGCGGGTCCGCGGCGCTGAAGCCGGAATCCGCCAAGCGGACAGGCTACCCAACCCGACGATAGGTGCGGAGTTCGAGAATTTCGCCGGCTCTGGCAGCTATCGCGGTTCAAGCCGGATCCAAAGTACGGTGTTTCTGCAACAACTTCTGGAGCTCGGCGGCAAACGTGAGGCCCGGACAGGGGTTGCACAAGCCGAACTCAAGATTGCCCGTGCCCGCGGCGCTGTCCGGGTTCTCGATCTTCTCCGCGATGTCGAGCTGGCTTGGATCGATTTGGCTGTCGCTATAGCTCAGCAACGGATCGCCGAAGAGCGGCTATCCATCGCTCAACGGCTTCGCGATGAATTTGTTCGACGCTCTCAAAGCGGTCGCGATCCACTTTTCACACAATCGCGCGCCGAAGCACAGGTCGCGTTAGAAGAAATCGCCGTCGAGCAGGCTGCATCTGCGGCTCAGATCGCACGAGCTAATCTCGCATCATATTGGCGCGGGAATACCGACTTTACTATCGACATCTCGCTTCTCGAAGCTGAACAACAGCACCACCGGAATAACGCCTACAACGTCGAAATCGCGCTTCTGCAATCGGAAAAAGAACTGGCAGCCGCGCGAACCGTGCTGGAACGTGCGAGAGCAATACCTGACCCTTCATTACGGCTCGGCGTGCGGCGTTTTACGGAAACGGGAGATTCAGCAGCGATTGCAGGAATCTCGATCCCCTTGCCGCTTTTCGACAATAACGATGGCAATATCGAAAAGGCCGAGGCGGATCGCAGAGCGGTCGAGCTCGAAATCGAGACAGCAACTCGGGCCATGCGACGCGAACTGTCAAGGCTTGAAGGCCGATTGCGCGCCAACGCAGCCGAAGCAAGACGTATTCAATCCGACGTCATTCCACGAGCGCAACGCGCTGTCGACCTGATTCGCGACGGGCTCGAACGCGGCGTCTTTAGCTATGTCGAGTTCGCCGATGCGCAGCGCACCTTGAATGATGCGCGCTTGCGTCGGATCGACGCTCTCAAAAGCTTCCAACAAGACAACGCTGCCTTGGCACGGCTCACCGGCCGCCACATGCGGCTCAATATGAAAGTTCCTCCGCAATGAAGAAAATTGCAATCGCCGTTATCCCATTGCTGCTACTCGCAGCCTGCGGCGAAGCCGACCACAAGCACGGCGAAGCAGCCGAAAAAGCTCATGCCGAGGAATTCGAGCGCGGACCCCATCGAGGCCGCATGTTGCGCTCCGAAAACCTCGCCATGGAAATCACGATCTTTGAGGAAGGAATCCCCCCGGAGTTCCGCACCTATCCCTATGCAAATGGAAAACCCCTCGACCCGAAAAGCGTGAAACTGGAAATGCGGGTCACTCGACTAGGCGGCAAGGTAGATAGTTTCAGCTTGATCCCGCAGCAAGATTTTCTGAAGGCAACCGCCTCGGTTCGCGAACCCCACTCTTTCGATGTCGAAGTAATTGCCGAATACAGCGGCAAAATCGGACGCTGGACCTATTCCTCCTACGAAGGCCGAACGACGATCAAACCGGACGTCGCGGAAGCAGCCGGGGTCAAGACGGAGACGGCGGGACCAGCAACTATCGCCGAGACTATCGACCTGCCTGGCCGCACGATTCTCGCTCCGCACGGGCGAGCCGATGTTCGCGCGTGGCTGCCCGGTCGGATTATTGAGATGACGAAACTCGTCGGCCAGAGCGTGCAACAGGGCGAAGTACTTGCACGCATTGAGGCCAGCGACACACTACGCGTCTACCAGATCACCGCGCCAATGAGCGGTATCATTGCCGAGCGCAATGCCAATGCTGGCGATATCCCAACGCAAGCGCTCTATACCCTTATCGACCCATCAAAGATGCAAGCAACGTTATTCGCGTTTCCCCGCGACGCGGAACGAATTCGCGCCGGCCAAACGGTGGAGATACAAAACTTGAGCGGCCAGCGCGTTACATCGCAGATTCAGACTTTGCTGCCGAATACTGATTCAGCCACGCAGACAGTTTCAATCCTTGCGAATATCGCCAATCTCGACGGAAGTTGGCGATCTGGCTCCGCAATTGAGGGCACGATAATGGTCGCCTCTCAAAACGTACCTTTAGCCGTGCGCACCCGCGCGCTTCAGCGGTTCCGAGATTTTACCGTAGTTTTCGCGCGTTTCGGCGACACCTACGAGGTACGAATGCTGAAACTCGGCCGCAGAACTCCTGAGTGGACCGAAGTCCTGAGTGGCATCGACCCTGGCGAAGTTTATGTGTCGGACAACGCTTTTCTCATTCGCGCCGATATCGAGAAAGCCGGCGCTACGCACGATCACTGAGGGTCACCATGCTTCGCCATATCATTCATCTGACTATAAAGCATCGCTGGCTCGTACTGATCGCCATGCTTGTATTCGCTACGCTTGGTGTCTGGAGCTTCCAGCGGCTTACGATTGACGCTGTACCCGATATCACCAACGTTCAAGTACAGATCAACACGGAAGCCCAAGGCTTCTCGCCGTTGGAGGTCGAGCAACGCATCACTTTCCCAATCGAGACGGCGCTCGCAGGTCTGCCGCGACTGGAATACACTCGGTCCATTTCCCGGTACGGTCTTTCTCAAGTCACCGTCATTTTTCGCGATGGCACGGACATCTACTTCGCGCGCCAGCTCGTGAACGAACGGCTGCAAAGCATACGCGGCGAGCTTTCTGCTGGCGTCGAGCCAAAGCTCGGACCTATCGCAACCGGCCTCGGCGAAATCTTCATGTACACGGTTGAGCCTAAGCCTGGCGCGAAAAAGCCGGACGGATCTGAGTGGACACCGGAAGACCTACGAACCTTGCAGGACTGGGTGATCCGCCCGCAACTTCGTAACGTCCCCGGAGTGACTGAAGTCAACACCATCGGCGGATTTCAGCGCCAGTACCACGTTACACCGTGGCCGCAACGCCTTAGCGCATTCAATCTGACAATGAATGACGTAATTGTGGCTCTTCAGCGCAATAACGCGAATATCGGCGCGGGCTATATCGAGCGGCACGGCGAACAGAAGCTTGTGCGTGTTACGGGCCAGGCGACGACACTAGACGACCTTCGAAATATCGTCGTCGAGCAACGCAACGGCGTCCCGATCCGGATCAGCGATCTTGCAGACGTGCTGATGGGCGAAGAATTACGGACGGGCGCAGCCACTCAGAATGGGCGTGAAGTCGTTCTGGCCACGGTTTTCATGTTGATCGGCGAGAATAGCCGCATCGTCTCGCAAGCTGTTGCGGCCAAGCTCGCCGAAGCCAACCGTGCACTGCCCGAGGGGGTCATCGCCAAGACGCTTTATGACCGCACGAACCTCGTCGAACGCACGATTGCAACTGTTGAGAAGAACCTGCTTGAAGGCGCAGTGCTCGTCATCGTCGTTTTGCTCCTCCTTCTCGGAAATGTGCGTGCGGCGTTGATCACCGCAGCAATCATCCCGTTGGCGATGTTGATTACCATCACCGGTATGGTCCAGGGGCACATCTCTGGAAATTTGATGAGCCTCGGCGCGCTCGATTTCGGGCTGATCGTCGATGGCGCGGTCATTATTGTCGAGAACTGCCTACGGCGGTTTGCAGAGGCCCAACGCGAGCGCGGCAGATTGCTGACCCGCGAGGAACGCTTTGAAATCGTCGAAACTGCAACAGATGAGGTCATCCGGCCAAGTTTGTTTGGCGTACTCATCATCGCCATCGTCTATCTGCCGATCTTCGGCCTGACAGGCGTAGAGGGAAAAATGTTCCACCCGATGGCATTTACTGTGGTGATCGCTCTAACCGCGGCACTGGTCTTGTCGCTAACCTTTGTTCCCGCAGCAGTGGCAATGATCATGACCGGACCGGTCCGAGAAACCGAAGGCTGGGCGATGCGCAAAGCCCGAGCGCTCTACCAGCCTGTACTGGAGCGAGCACTGTCGCATCGCTGGGTTATTTTGACAGCATCCCTGCTGCTGGTTATCGCGTCCCTCGTGGGCGCAACACGTCTTGGTTCAGAGTTCATCCCGAATCTAGACGAAGGCGATGTGGCTCTTCACGCGCTCCGCATTCCAGGCACCGGTTTAAAACAAGCAATCGACATGCAAACCGCTTTGGAATCCTGGCTAAAACAAGTTCCGGAAGTCGATCAGATCGTCGCGAAAATCGGAACTGCAGAAATCGCTACCGATCCGGTGCCGCCAAGCGTTGCGGATACATTCGTCATCCTGAAGCCGCGCGAGAATTGGCCGAACCCAAAGAAACCTAAACTTGAGCTTGTCGCGGAACTGCAAAAGGCCGCGGAGGAAATTCCCGGCAATAACTACGAGTTCACACAACCCATACAGATGCGTTTCAACGAACTGATATCGGGCGTTCGCTCCGACGTGGCAGTCAAGGTGTTCGGGGATAACCTCGATGAACTACTGCGCCTTGGACAATCAATAGAGCAGGTTATCGGCAGCATTCCCGGTGCAGAGGATGCGAAGCTTGAGCAACTGACCGGCCTACCTGTCCTCCAGATTGTCCCTGACCGGAAGGCGATGGCGCGGCTCGGCATCAACGTTTCCGACATGCAGGAGGTCATTCGCACCGCCATTGGCGGCACCGTGGCAGGAACAATCTTCGAAGGTGATCGGCGATTTAATTTGGTCGTGCGCCTACCAGAAGAACAACGCTCTCGCGCTGACGAAATCGGACGACTACGCATCCCGGTAACGATCCGCGGCAACACCGACAATCGCAGTTTCGTCCCACTCACCGAGATCGCGACCGTCCAAACTGTCGTTGGGCCGAACCAGATCAGTCGCGAGAACGGAAAGCGACGGATCGTCGTGACTGCAAACGTGCGTGGACGCGATCTCGGTTCCTTTGTGAGTGAGTTGCAAGATCGCGTGCGCAGCACCGTCACTATTCCACCTGGCTATTGGGTGGAATATGGCGGGACGTTCCAACAATTGATCTCGGCGTCACAGCGGCTGAAAATCGTCGTGCCGCTTGGTCTTCTACTCATTATTACGCTGCTGTATGGACTGTTCGGCTCAGTCAGGGACGCGCTTGTCGTGTTTTCCGGCGTGCCGCTGGCACTCACTGGCGGCGTGGCGGCTCTCGCTTTGCGAGATTTACCATTCTCAATATCAGCCGGTGTCGGCTTTATCGCGCTATCCGGCGTTGCCGTGCTCAACGGCGTAGTGATGATCTCATTTATCCGGAATCTGCGAGAGAGAGGCCAAAATCTTGAAACAGCTATCCGATATGGCGCAGCTATACGGTTGCGCCCGGTCTTGATGACAGCCCTCGTTGCAAGCTTGGGCTTTGTACCGATGGCATTGAATGTGGGAACCGGGTCAGAGGTGCAACGGCCGCTTGCAACTGTGGTGATCGGGGGCATTCTCTCTTCGACCTTTTTGACACTGTTCGTGCTCCCGGTTCTCTACGAAACAGCCCACACATTGCGGGACTCAACCGCTAGGCGGCTTAGAAGCTGGTCTACCGCATTCCACTCGCTGCCTCTGGTGCGGCGGCGCTAAACTCACGGCCGACGGAGAGCATCATGCTCCAAGTGCTTGCGAACCGCACCTATCGTCATCTCTACCTCGCACAAATCATTGCATTGGTTGGAACTGGACTCGCGACGGTCGCACTCGGCCTGCTCGCCTATGAACTAGCCGGCGCTAACGCGGGTGCGGTTCTTGGAACCGCTCTCGCAATCAAGATGATTGCCTACGTCGGCGTCGCGCCGGTCGCGGCCGCTTTTGCGGAGCGATTGCCGCGACGAGCTATGCTGGTCACGCTTGACATGATCCGTGCGGCCGTTGCCATCCTACTGCCGTTCGTCACCGAGGTGTGGCAGGTCTATGTTCTAATTTTCGTATTGCAGTCCGCCTCCGCCGGCTTCACGCCGACTTTCCAGGCGACGATCCCCGACGTCCTGCCGGAAGAAAAAGATTATACGCGCGCACTCTCGTTGTCCCGCATGGCCTACGACCTGGAAAGCGTCGTCAGCCCTATGCTTGCCGCAGCACTGTTGACCATCATCAGCTTCCACGTTCTGTTCGCTGGCACGGTGATCGGTTTTCTTTGTTCAGCCGCACTCGTGCTCACGGTGCAATTGCCGAGTCCGAAGGCTTCCGAAGCTCGCGGAATTTACGACCGCACGACGCGCGGGATGCGAATTTATCTTGCCACGCCGCGACTGCGCGGATTACTGGCTCTCAATCTTGCTATCGCTTCCGCGAGCGCGATGGTTATCGTCAACACAGTCGTTATAGTCCAATCGATTTACGGATTGAGCGAGGCCGATACCGCCGTCGCACTCGGCGTCTTCGGCGGCGGATCGATGATCGCAGCCTTCGTTCTGCCAAAGCTTCTCGAAACAGTTCCAGACCGTAGCGCCATGCTGACCGGGGCAACTGTTCTCATTGTCGGGCTGTTCGCCGGCACGTTGTTACCCGCTTATCCCATGCTGCTTAGTCTGTGGTTCGTATTTGGTGTCGGTCTTTCCCTCGCGCAGACACCGTCGGGCCGCCTACTGCGACGTTCCTCGCACCCTGAGGATCGCCCGTCGTTGTTTGCCGCACAGTTTGCCCTCTCCCATGCCTGCTGGCTGCTGACCTACCCTTTGGCGGGCTGGATCGGCGCGAAGGCCGGCATGACCGCCACTTTCGCTGCGCTCGGCACCATCGCCGCGGCAGCGGTTATCACCGCCCTGTATATCTGGCCATCGCATGACCCCGACGAAGTCGAACATACCCATGGGGAACTTGCGCACGACACCCCCCATATCAATGGTGCGGAGCGCACAGCGACAGGCTATCGACACCGCCACCCCTATGTGATCGATAGCCTCCATCCTGAATGGCCACGGCCCTAATGATCGCCAATGGGCCTGATCAACGAGTAGCCGTACCTGCCGCAACAGCAAGGCAATATCTTTAGTCACTTAAGAAGAGACCTTGCGACCCATCGTTCAATCCATTAATTTCACGGGATGGGGACATGCAGTCTCCCCGTCAGACGGTTCCGTCCAAGCACTGCGCAACGCTCGATGTGTCGAGGCGATTGCGCATGGACGAACGGAAGTACTGTCATAATCCTCTTACTCCCCTAGCGTTTGCCGCCGCGATAATCGCGGTGACGCTTCTCTATTCCCGGTCGGATGGACTATCCCAGTCCACTTCAACGACTATCGCGATTTCCCGCATGGACATCGGAGCGCCGCCCCGCGAATTTGAATTCGCGAGAACAGGGCAAGGCAGCTCAAGCCGATGGACGGTTGTGCGCGACACTGATGGCCTCGAAGGCCGCGTTATCGAGCAGTCAAGTACAGATCAAACCGACTATCGCTTCCCGCTCGCAATCTTTCGACCGCTCGCCACCAAAAACGTCACAGTGTCGTTGAGATTCAAGCCCCTTGATGGGCGCATAGACAGGTCCGGCGGGATCGCTATCCGCGTTACTGACGCGGACAATTATTATGTGGTTCGTGCCAATGCGCTTGAAGACAATATCCGCTTTTATCGCGTGGTTGATGGCCGGCGCGAACAAATCGCAAGCGTCGACATGAATGTTTCCGCTGGACGGTGGCACGTACTCGGCATCAAGGCCGAGGGTGAGCGCTTCGCGATTACGTTCAACGGCAAAACGGTCATCACTACCTCCGACAACGCAATTTCCAAGGCGGGTAAGATCGCGCTCTGGACGAAGGCCGATAGCGTTACCCGTTTTGATCAAATTGCAATCGATGTACTGCCAGACAAGGAGTAGCCTCGATGCCTTTTGCCATGAAACCGCTCACTTGCGACCCTGCCAAAGTCAAGGGAATGTCGGAGCGATTGATTATCAGCCACTACGAAAACAATTACGGTGGGGCCGTGAAGCGGCTCAATCTTATCGAAGAACAGCTGGCAGAAATCGACTTCAAAACAGCGCCCGGTTTCCTAATCAACGGCCTCAAGCGCGAACAGCTCGTGGCGACAAATTCAATGATCCTGCACGAGCTATTCTTCGATGGGCTAGGCGATCAAAGCAAACCTGGCGCTCAACTGCACGAAGCGATTGCCAGCGACTTTGGCTCATTCGAGAGATGGCAATCGGAGTTCGCCGGTACGGCTAAGGCATTGGGCGGCGGATCTGGCTGGGTTCTGCTGTCTTGGTCGCCGCGCGACAAGCGGCTTATCAATCAATGGGCCGCCGATCATTGCCACACACTCGCTGGCGGTGTGCCGATACTCGCCCTCGATATGTATGAGCATTCTTATCACATCGATTTCGGCGCTAAAGCTGCGAACTACGTCGATACTTTCATGACAGCAATCAAATGGGGAAACGCCAACTGCCTTTTCAAAGAACTAGCCGGGGCACGGGAGGCCTAATCAAACTCTAGAAGCAGGAGGAGAAAATGCGGTTGTCTTTCATTTTAACAACGGCCGGTATCCTCATGAGTTGCGTGACTGCTTTCGCACAGAAAACTGACACCACGTGGGAGCAAGTCGACGGTTTATTCGGACGCAGGGCCACAATTTCGGGCGACGTGCACCGGTATGGATTTCCACGTAACGATCTCTCGGTGACGTTAGATGAGGTCGTGATCAAACCGGCCCTTACACTCGGCGGCTGGATTGCGTTTCAGCCGATGCATGGCGAAGTCGCGATTATGGGCGATTTGGTGTTGCTAGAACCGGAGATTAATCCGGTCATCACTAAATTGATCGCAGGCGGTTTAGAGATTACGGCGATACACAATCACCTTCTCCGTACCACGCCTGCGACTTTCTATATGCACGTCAGCGGACATGGAGATCCTGTTCAGATCGCTACGACGATTCATGCCGCGCTTACAGCAAGCAAAACGCCTGTCATCTCGGTTCCGACTGCTGGCAGCCCCGTCCCAACCCTGGATATGGACACAGCACAGATCGAACAGCTTATCGGTTATAAAGGCCAAGCGAACGGGGGCGTCTATCAATTTGCAATCCCGCGCGGCGAACCAATCGTTGAAAACGGAATGCCCCTATCGCCCCCGGGGCCCCTCGGCGTAGCAACGGCGATCAACTTCCAACCAACCGGAAACGGAAAAGCCGCCATCACCGGCGACTTCGTTCTCACCGGCACCGAGGTAAATCCCGTTATTCGCGCCTTGCGCGCTAGCAGTATCGAGGTCACCGCGGTGCACAGCCACATGCTTGATGAGCAGCCACGCCTTTTCTTCCTTCATTTCTGGGCCAACGACGACGCAGTCAAGCTAGCTAAAGGCATTCGATCAGCACTCGAACAAACAAGCAGCGTCAAACGATAAGATGCACGCTCATAAAACCGCGCCAATAAAGACCTTTTCCCTCGATATGTCAGGAGAGTGAAATGCGAAGAATTGCCTTGGTCGTCGCAGTGTTTGGAGCGTTCTCCGGATGCGCTCACGCCGCAGGTGCGGCAAAGAAGGACGTTTGTACTATCGACTGTCGAGATTATTACAAAGCGTGCGTCCAAGCACACTCGCTGTCGGCCTGTAGCAGCGAACTCAACCTCTGCATGAAGCATTGCCGCAAGAAATAGTGGCTTGGTGGTCAAGTCCCTCGGAGCGTCAGATTGTCCCCATGAGCAACCCATAGAGCAATCCAGCAGCCGAGCACCCCGCCAACACCATCACCATGCTGACCTTGTAGCGGAAGACCGCGGCAATCGCGGCTACGGTCAAGATCAACGCCGCGATGTTGACGGAGCTCAGGACCGGAACGTCAACCGCTGCACCGAAGCCGCGGATTTCATTGAGCTGGGTAAACAACACATGGAGCGCGAACCACACGGCGAGGTTCAGGATGACGCCGACGACGGCGGCGGTGATCGCCGAGAGTGCTGCTGACAGCGCCTTGTTGTTGCGCATCGCCTCCATGAACGGAGCGCCGAGAAATATCCATAAGAAGCAGGGGACGAAGGTCACCCAGGTCGTCAGCAACCCGCCCAGGGTACCGGCAAGAAGAGGATGCAACGCACCCGGTTCCCGGTAAGCGCCCATGAAGCCGACGAACTGCGTGACCATGATCAGCGGACCGGGAGTGGTTTCCGCCATGCCGAGACCGTCCAGCATTTCACCGGGCTTCAGCCAGCCGTAATGCTCAACCGCTTGCTGGGCGACGTAGGACAACACGGCATAGGCACCGCCGAACGTGACCATGGCCATCTTGGAAAAGAAGATCGCTATGTCCGTAAAAACATTGCCCGACCCGAGCAGCAGCAACAGTGCGAGGACAGGCCCGCCCCACAATAGAGCGCCAATCGCCGCAACCTTGAGCGACCAGGACATCGGTGGGCGAGCATGGTCCGGAATGGTTTCACCCAGGACACTGTCGGCATCCGCGACTTGTTTGTTTCCGACCTTACCGTGTCCACCTTCCGCCAGAAATGCTGTCCATCCGGCGCGGCCACCGATATAGCCGATCAGGCCTGCGGTAAAAACGACAAGGGGAAACGGGGCCTGGAAAACGAACAAGGCAACGAAAGCGGCGGCAGCCATTCCTATCAGAGCATTATTTTTGAGGGCGCGGCGACCGATCCGAAGTACGGCTTCGAGCACGATAGCCAGGACGGCCGCCTTCAATCCAAAGAACAGAGCCTGGACCGCACCGACATTACCGAAGATCGCATAGATCCAGCTCAGCGCCATGATGGCGATCACGCCGGGCAGCACAAACAGGATTCCAGCGACCAGCCCACCCTTGGTCTTGTGCATGAGCCAGCCGATATAGACGGCGAGTTGCTGCGCCTCCGGCCCCGGCAACAGCGTGCAGTAGTTCAGGGCATGCAGAAATCGCGTCTCGCCGATCCAGCGCTTTTCTTCGACGATGATCCGATGCATCACCGCGATCTGGCCGGCGGGTCCGCCGAAGCTCAAGGCAGCGACGCGCGCCCAGACGCGCATAGCTTCTGCGAATGAAACGCCGTGAGCCGGCGTCTCGGAAGCTTGAACCGGTGCTGCATCGACTGTTTGAAGCTTGGTCATGGTGGGCTCCTATCTGTCAGCCACCACGCTTTGTGCGGAAATACTGATAGAGGTTGTCGAAGACCGCTGCGCCCTGGACGACCCGCTGTTCGTCTTCGGTATTTCCTGCGCAGAGACCTGCGATCAGACTGGCGATACCCGTCGCTTCTTCGCGGCCGAACTTGCCGTCCTTCAAATCAATGTCATGAACGATCTCGGAGATAGCTCGTAGCGCCGGGTCCGCGATGTTGGCGCGGGTCAGCAACACCTCGAAGCTGCAACGGTCTCCCTCATGGGTGATCTCGCCTTCGAACATGTCGAAGCGAAGCTCGCCCGCTTTGGGCTTGTAACCCTTGCCCGGCACAAAATGGATGACGGCATCAGGATCAATGAAGCGACGGACAAACCAGCTACAGGCGATGCGGTCGACATGTACGCCTTTGCGCGTCACCCAAACGCGCCCCTTGAGGTCGTCGGCATTATGCGTGGGCATCTCCAGCGCTTGCTTCGTCATGTTCGTGTCCTCTGCGTGACGACGCTCGATCTCGGCGAGCAGGCTTTCCGCCGAAAGGCGACCGGTTGCACCGAAAAAATCGAGGGCAACGATGTCCGCGAGTTGCTTGCGCAAACGACCGACTTGCGAACGCTCCTCTTCTCTCTCTTCAGACGTCGCGGTCTTTTTCAGACGTTTTGAAAGCGCTCGGACCTCGCCGGCGATGGCCGCATAGTCCTCGTCTCGGGCAGCATCGAAGAGTGCTCGCACCTGATCGTCGGAAAGACCGTCAACGAGGCGCGCTTCGCAGACCATGGCCTCACCGCCGCCTTCAACGATCTCCTTCAGCAGCCATTCGAAATCTTCCTGGGTCTCGGCATTGGCAGGCAGCGCATAGACCGTGCTCTTCACCGCGACGGCGCCGATCCCTTGCAGTCGGCGCCAGATTTTCACGCGAAAGTAGGCCGGCTTGCTCGGCAGTTGATGGATCAAGAGGAGCCAGCGCTGCTCCGCCGAAGCCTTGTCATCGCCCATATTCATACCGTATCACTAAAAATATAAAATGCAACACTTGTATCATTTAATTTTCGAGCGTAGCTTTCCGTCACAGCGCACCTTGGGTCGGAACCTCCCGATACGGTCAGGCTCCTCTCAAGCTGCCAGTCCATCGCAACCACTGGGAGGACCACGCCATGAAATGGGTCACTCGCGAACGCCCGGTCATCGACCGCATTGCTTGCCCGTGGCTGATCACGAAATTCATCGATAAAGATGCGGAGTTTCTATTCGCCCCGCCGGACCAGGTCATGACGGTCGCAAGAGAGACCGGCGCGACACCCTATGATGTGCCCGGCGTCGAATACACGCATGTCGGCGAAGGGTGCAGCTTCGACACCTTCGTCGAGAAACACGATCTCGGCAAAGATCCCGCCATAGCTACAATCGCCACCATCGTTCGGGGCGCTGACACGGATCGACACGATCTCACACCGCAATCCGCTGGACTGCTGGCGATCTCAATGGGGCTTCGCGATCTCTCCCCCGACGACCACGACGTCTTGAAGCGTGGCTTCATCATCTACGACGCGCTCTATGCCTGGGAGTCACGACGGAAAGGCGAAACCCATAATTGGCCGCCGAAGATGAAGTCTACTGCAGCTTGATTCTCCCCATCTGAGCTTTCGGGCTCAAAAATTGACCAGCCAGTTGGCTCAGATAGCGGGCCGACATCGTAAACCGGGGTTCACTCGCAATGCTGGCCCATTTGAAAACGTGAATGTGAGATCGATGAAGAACGCTAAATTCCCTGGCTTGGTAATGATCATGCTTCTTGTAGGCGTCGTCGGTTATGCCCAGGCAGAGGATTTTCGAAAGCTGTCAGGGGCGCAAATCCGCGCAAAGCTTGTCGGGATGCAGCTAACTGACGAAAGTCATTGGATCGAGGCTTTTGAGCCGGGTGGGAAATTGACAAGCATCGAGATGGGCAGAATGCGCACCGGCCAATGGCACATCAACAAGGATCAACTCTGCGAGAGTTATAGCAAAAGCGAGGATAAGAATTGCTATGACGTATGGATCTCGGGACGCACCGTGCAGATGAGAAGCCAAGGTTCGACTGTCTCTCCATTTGAAGGTGTACTCGAACGGATCACCAAACGCCGCTAAGATTAACATTTGCGGCACCGCACCAGATATCTCCCTCGAACATCATTTACATGAAATGAATATCAATGGCCTCGATTCACTGGCCGGACGATGGCTCGGCCAGTGTACCGTCATCAGTTTGCAAACGAAAACTCATTGCGAAAAACATTAGACCGGAGACGTCGTCACTCTTGTCGCTAGAATTTTGTCGATACGACGCCCATCCAGATCAACAATCTCAAACTGCCAACCTCCATAGGTAAAGGACTCACCAGTCCCCGGCAAATGGCCAAGATGAGACAACGCGAATCCAGCAGCCGTATGATAACCTCCATTCTCGGGGCGCTCTCGTAGGGCAAGCCGGTCGAACATCTCATGCACTGACGTCATCCCATCGACAAGCAAAGACCCATCCTCTCGCTGAATGATATCTGGAAGCTCATCAACGCTGTCCGGCAGGTCGCCTGCAATGGCTTCGAGAAAATCGGTCTGTGTGACGATCCCCTGAAGACTTCCATACTCATCAACGACGACGGCAAGCCGAATTGGTGCCTGTTTGAATAAATCCAATATCTGAAACACCGACATTGCCTCATGAACCACTAACGGCTCCCGGATCGCTTCCAACGGGTCTAAGGACTGGTCACTAAGGGCACGATCAAGCAAATCCTTCTTGAGAAGCATGCCAAGAGGTTCGTCGATGCTGCCCCGGCCAACAAGCAATTGCTCATGGGGACAGCGCCGGATCACGTCGAACATCTCGGTGCGATCCGCATCAGCATCAATCCAATCGATCTCAGGGCGCGCAGTCATAATGTCGCTGACGCGACGACCTCCGATGTTGAGAACGCGAAGCACTACTTCTTCCTGTGCGTCCTGCAAAATCCCTGCATCTTGGCTAGCTTGCACAAGCAGTTTCAATTCCTCTGGCGAGTGCAGAGAGGACTCGCCAGCTCCGGGCCGCAAACCGCAGAGACGAAGGATCAAGTTGCCAAGACCGTTTAACGCAACAATCGCCGGATGCAAGACGAAAAGGAACACCCCTAACGGGCGCACGACCGCAAGCGCCGTACTTTCACTTCGCTGCAGCGCCAAGCTCTTGGGTGCCAATTCACCTAGAACGATATGCAATGTGGTGATGATAGCGAAGGAAACAACAACTGCGATGGCGTGAGCACCAACGGCCGCAACCGAAGTAGGAAATACATTTAACAGCGGTTGGATCAATCCAGCCAGAGCAGGCTCACCAATCCATCCCAGAGCCAAGGATGAAATCGTGATTCCTAATTGCGTAGCCGCAAGATTGGCATCGAGTTGGTGGATCGCTCGTTGAAGCGGGAGGGCTCTTCTGTTGCCCTTGGCGACCAATTCGGCAACTCTACTCGGACGCACCGCCACCAAAGAAAATTCAGCAGCAACGAAGAATCCATTCGCGGCTACAAGAATAAGAACCATTGCGATGCCGATGATATTGGTAAGACTGCCATCGCCGCTTGTCATAGTTCTCCCCTTATAATCGTCTCAAATGTGAAATTCGTTCGCACGAATTGTACGACTGGATCAGTGAAAAGCACGCTATAGCCGCACCTCTGACCATACATTTTCTCAGCATTCCCTGAAACCTGCTGGCGATTGACAAATTAACGCAGGCTGCATTTCTCGAAGATTTCTTGCTAGAAAATTTACATGAGTTAATTGATCGTCTCACCGGCTATGGACTCTTGTATCTCGACTCGAAGGCCTTAGGCTTGCCTGTGAGAGAGCGATTCAATGGCAGGCAAACAGGCAAAAGTCTTAGGCGACGATCAAATCCGCCAGCTCCTTGCCTACGCAGACCACGGCCGCCACAGTGTGCGTGATCGCGTCATAGCATTGTTGTCGGTCAAAGCCGGCCTTCGCGCAGGCGAGATCGCGCAAATCACATGGCCGATGGTTCTCGACGCCGAGGGGCATGTCGGTTTTCACATTGAGCTCCATGATCGGATCGCCAAGAAAGGCGGCGGCCGCCGGATTCCGATGCACGGCGATTTGCGCGAAGCGTTGATCAGATGGCGTGAGTTGAGCGATGGCCAGCGCACGATTCTGCACTCTGAGCGGGGCGGCGCGATGACGGCCGGCGGCGTCGCCAACTGGTTTGCGGTCGCCTATCGCGAGCTCGGCCTCGACGGCTGCTCGTCGCATTCAGGGCGGCGCACCTTCATCACCCGCGCGGCGCGACTCGTACACAAGGCTGGCGGCTCACTGCGCGATGTGCAGTTGCTCGCAGGCCATCGCTCGATTCAAACAACACAGCGCTATATCGACGGCGATACCGACGCCCAACGCCGGCTGGTCTCGCTGTTGTGAAGCGGCATCTGTCAGATTGTGACCTTTACGCCATCGACCTGATCCATTGGGTTTGCGCCATCGCTGGGGACGTCGACTATTTCAGGACTCTTCACGCCGAAGCCGCGCTGGCAGGGCTGCCGGCAGCAGTTCGCCGTCACGATACCCCTGCTTTATTCGATTGGTTCGTCCGCATGGCGAGCTATCAGGGTATCTCCGACACGGCCGCTCGGATCTTCATGGAAAAGCATGGCGCGGCCGGCTGGCACGAGATCGCCGCGATGCTGTCGAAGGGGCCAAGCTGCGGGAAACTGTCGGCCTATTGGCGGTTCGAGGGCTGCCGGTATCGGAAGGTGAGTTTCGAGTGCGCTTGCCCGAGCCTGATTGATGACTGCCCTTTGCCGCGTCTGCCGCTACGCAATGGCCATCTCAATCAGTTCGCGTTCAGCCTGTATCTGTTCATTCGCGATGTCGCCGGCGGCGATCTCGGGGCCTGGCTCGACCGACAGATCCTGGAAACGGCCCTCGTCGCCGAGCCCGACCCCTATCAGGCCCGCCGCGATGCCGTCATCGGGCCCTTGCGCAACGTGTTCGGGGTCTCTGATAAAGTCTTGAACATGACGCTCGCCAATCTGCTGATCGGCGCGGCTGGCCGTCGTCGGCACTGGATTGAGGTCGGGGCCAGCATGATCGCCATCGACCGGCTGGTGCATAACTTCTTCGTGCGAACAGGGGTTCTGGAGGACAATCACCCTTATGGCGCGCGTTGCTATCAGCCCGGCGGCTGCGCTGAGCGGCTTCGCGCCATCAGCGGCCTTATCGATGCCCGAGACTTCAACCAAGGCTTCCCGGCGAATTTCCCGCGGTTCGTGCAGAGCGCGATCTGGCGTTACTGCGCAAAGGACGGCCTCGATATCTGCAATGGCGTGACAATCGACGACAAGGCCCGGTGCGATAATGACGATTGCCGGCTTTATTCTGGTTGCGCCCGCCTGCCGTTACGAGCAGCTGTCGTTTAGGCCTGATTTGAAGGCCTTTTGGCGTCTCTTGACAGAATACTAGGAATATAGTACTAAATCGCTATGGGGCCTTCTGCCCCTGCTTTTACCCTCATCCAAACGAACGGCAGGCGTCGGCTGGCCTCAGTCTGACGATGCCTGTCTTCGCCATTTAACAATGAGCCCCTCATCGGGGCTCGTTTGCTTTTAGGGAGACCCGAGAATGCCCCCCTCTCAGATCAAGAAGCCTCAAACCAAACCCACCAAGCCTACACCGGGCCGCATCGTCATTGTGTATGGCCCGAGCGAAGACGGCAGGCCACGCGCCGGGCGGTTCAACGGCCGCGAAGCCGAGGCCGCGATCAAGGCCGCTGCAGCGATGGACATGGTGGCGCTCGAGGCGAAGGAGCCCGCGGTCCGTGAGTTTGCACTGAAGCTGCCGGCGGGACGGATCAGCAAGACCGGCCGCGGGTTCGTGCCCTATTTGCCCAAGGGTCTGCACGAGGGCCTGAAATCCCTAACCTCGCCGTCCGATGCGTCGGCCAAGATCAAATATGCGGCCGCGGCCGCTGCGAAGGGCGATGTCGTCAAAGCGGCGGTCAAGGAATCCACGAAGGGACTATGGCTGCCGACGAGTTGGGACAAGATCGGGGTCGGCGCGCTCGTGCTGGCCCAGGATGACGACCCTAAGGATGGCTGGTGGCAGGCCATCGTCGTCGACGCCAAGGCCGATGTTGTGACGCTGCGCTGGCACAACGGCACGAGCCGGCGGCCGTTCAGCCGTCATAAGATCAATCTCGGTCTTTTACAGCCAAGCGAAAAGCCCACGCTGGCGTTCAAGGCCGACCCCGCTTCCAAATACCCAGCCAACTGGGCCGCCATCGCCGTGAACCACACGGTTCTCGCCAAGGAGGACGGCCCGATGCAGCAATGGTGGGAGGCGACCGTCAGGACGATGAAGAGCGATGCCGCGACCCTTTCCTGGCGTGACTACCCGAGCCTGCCTGAGTTGCATCGGCCCCGCCCGGCTCTCGCGCTGCTTCATCCGATGCCCGTGAAGCCGAAGACGGCCTAAGGCAACGACCTCTCATCGACGCTTGAGACGCCGGCCTTCTTATGGGGGCCGGCGTTTTGCTGACCAACCCATCAACATATCGATAGGAGACCGTCATGCCGGACCGGCAAGAACGGATACGCGCGCTCAATGATGCCTTGCGACAGGATATGCGGCTGGGCATGGCCGCCATCACGCCGGGGGTCGCGGCTCTTGGCGCGGCCGCCGTGGCTCGGATTGTCAGGACGATTGCCGTCTTCAACGACTTCTGCAACGCCAACGACCCCTATGGCGAACATGACTTCGGTGCGTTTGACGCCGAGGGCCACACGATCTTTTTCAAGATCGACTACTACGACCGGGCATTATCAGCGCATTCGCCCGACCCCGCGGACCCTGCCGTAACCTGCCGGGTCATCACCATCATGCTCGCCGAAGAATATTGAGGGCGCGCCAATGACCGCAACGATAGCCCGCCCCTCGCCCCTTCTCTTCCATCCGGGTTTCCTCCTCGAACCGCTCGGTTGGGTTTTGGCCGCGCTCGCCCAACCTATTGCCGACGACCCGAGCCTGTTGGTCGATCTGTGCTCGATCAACAAGCCGCGCCTGCATCTTCTGGCTCTCGGTGCTCTTCGTGTCCCGAAGCCGGTAACCCCCTCCTTCGTCCGGCTCATGTCCCGCGAGACCCCGCAGGAGGTGATGCGTCACCTCGGACTCGCTTGGCCGATTGGATTCAGCGGAGTTTTGCAGAAGCTGCCCGATCACGTCATCGAGGCTCGCCTCTACCCCCAACTTCTAAATTTGTTGGCCGAGCCGACTGCCGCCAAATTCCTGGCGCATCGCCCTGAGATCGATGAGCGCCTCATCCGCGGCCTCGCCACGCTGCCGGCGCCGCTCCGGATCTGGCCGGCCCTCAGCCTGTTCGCCGACGCCGCCCCCATGGAGCATCTGACGCGAGGGTTAGAAGCTCTGGCTAGACGGGCTGGGATGCCTTTGGAGCGGCTGGTAGAGATGCTCGCCGCTTGTCACCAACGGGCCCAGATCGTCGCCGCCATTCTTGGCCTCGTCGAACGGCTGCCCCTGCCCGACACGTTACCGCCTCGCCAAGTCGGCCCATTCCAGAGGATTGATGCCCCGGACGATATCCGGGCTATCGCCAAGGCCTGGGTCAACTGCCTGGCCGCTCACATCCATAATGTTGCTGAAGGACGGGTCGCGATTTATCTCAATGATCGCGAGCGGCCTCATGCTGCCGCATTGATTGCTCGATATGGTCGATTGGGGTGGTTGGTTGAGGAGATCAAAGGCCCCGCCAATATTGAAATCGAGCCTAGCGCCCTCACCCGCTACCACCACCTCTTCGCGAGCCGAGGGGTTGGATCCAGCGACGACCTCACGAGCATCCGAGCTCTCATGCTGGAGTACCGGTTGGCCAGTTAGACTTGCTGGAAGCTCCGTTGCATTCAACAAACGCCAATTGGGCTGACAACTACTCTAACAACCTAGGCAGAGGAACGGAGAGCGCATCGGCAATCCGAGCCATCACAAGCAAGCTCGGATTACGTTTTCCCCGTTCTATTCCGCCGACGTAAGTCAGATCGATCTTCGCTTCGAAAGCAAGCTGCTCCTGAGTCAAGCGCCGTTTCAGGCGCGTTCCGCGAACATTCGATCCAAAAATCACCCTCCAATCCCGCATTGCAGGATTGAGCGGCATACGGCATATAGTCTCTAGGGACT
>JGI26535J51212_1001413_pt1 | contig 21161 bp, 18 predicted proteins | sample ThiBiot_750_biof_2_FD_51212 | JGI IMG/M metagenome (IMG submission 51212) | reverse complement strand
TCACCCACACCTCGAGCGCCGGCACCCTGCGCGCCGTGGTGCCGCCCGCCACCCCGATCAATCCGGGCGACACCATCGTCGTCGGCGAACGCTGGTTCTGAACGCGTCTACGCGGAGAGGTGTTTGGCGAAGAACGCCAGCGTGCGTTGCCCCGCGAGGTCGGCGCTGGCCTTGTGGTAGCTGGCGCGCTCGTCGCAACTGAAGCCGTGCTGCGCGCCGGGATAGACATGAATCTCGACATCGGGTCGCTTGGCGCGGATGGCCTCGACGTCGCTCTGCGGAATGCCGGTATCTTTCGCGCCGAAGTGCAACAGCGTCGGCACCTTCGGTTTGTCGTCGGCGAAACGCACGATGGCGCCGCCGTAATAGCCGACCGCCGCGCGCAAACCGGACAGTTTCGTCGCAGCAACGAATGCGACGCTGCCGCCGAGACAGAAGCCGACGATTCCGACCGGCCCGACATCCTTCACGGAATCGATCGCGGCCTGCACGTCGAGCAACATCGCATCCCAATTCGGCTTGGCGACGAACTTGCGCGCGACGGCGACTTCGTCCGGCGAATAGCCGGATTGGAAATTGGGTTCGGTGCGATCGAAGATCGACGGCGCGACGGCGACATAGCCTTCACCGGCGTAACGATCGCAGACATTGCGGATGTGATGATTGACCCCGAAAATTTCCTGGACGACGACCAGCGCGCCTTTCGCCGGGCCAGTGGGGTCGGCGCGATAGCCGCCGAGTTGAAAGCCATCGGATGCGGTCAGCTTGATGTCGTGGCCCACAGGTTGTCTCCTTGGATGTTCGTTGAAGATTGATAGCCCCAAAACTTGTCAGCGCCAAAGTTCGTTAGCGCCAATCGTCAGCGCCACGTCTCGTTGAGACTCCAGTCTCCCTTCCAGCCGGTGAGGTGGCCGCGGCGGAATTGAAGATAGAGATGGTCGCGGCGCGGGAAAAACAGGCTGCCGCCGATATCGCTCACTGCCAGATAGATCTCGTGTCCACGGCGGCCGCGCACATAGGTCAGCGGCGTTCGCAGCGCATCGGCGGCTTCCGCCGGGTTCATACCGAATACCAGCGGGGCATGGTTGGACAGTGTCGCGACGAAGCGCGGCCGGGACGTGGCCTCGGCGCGAACCGAACCGATCATGCCACTGATAATAACTGTGCTGAGGAGGATGGCGGCGGAAACGCTTCTCACAAGTCGGCTCTCATTCGTTTGCTCTGGCGCGATAGGGCCCATCCGGTCGATGGGACCGCATTTATAGCAGCAAAGCGCAGCGGCGAATATTTTCCGGCACATGTGCGATGCACAAACGATTCTTCCGCTTTTTATCTAGGCTGATTCTAATTCGCATTGCCTGTGAATGAAAAGGCGATCATGCTCCCGGCCTCCGCCATCCACCCGGTGCGTGGCGGGAAATGCCTCGATGTCAGTCATCGCCGTAAGCGATGTCGTGCACCGGCAGGGAACAATGGGATGCCAAATCTCATCATCAATGGACGGAATATGTCCGTCGACGCGGCCGACGATACGCCGCTGCTCTGGGTCATCCGCGAACAACTTCAAATGACCGGCACCAAGTTCGGTTGCGGCGCCGGTCTCTGCGGCGCCTGCACGGTTCATGTCAACGGCGAGGCCGTGCGGTCCTGCCAGACGGCATTGAGCGATGCCGTCGGCAAACAGATCACCACCATCGAAGGCTTGAGCGCGAAGGGCGACCATCCGCTGCAGAAAGCCTGGATTGCGGAACAGGTGCCGCAATGCGGTTACTGCCAGTCCGGGCAGATCATGCAGGCGGCGGCGCTACTGTCGAAGAATTCCAGCCCGACCAAGGAAGAAGTGGTCGCGCACATGGACGGCAATCTGTGCCGTTGCATGACCTACGCCCGCATCCAGCGCGCCGTGCTGCGCGCTGCGTCGGAAATGCGGACCGCGTCCACCGGCAACGATCGGAGGAACACATGAACAAGCACCTGAACAACGTTCAAGGCGAAGCCGTCGGCCCGGCCGTTCCGTTGTCGCGCCGCCATTTCCTCATCGGCACCGTCGCCACCGGCCTGGTGCTGGGCTATGCGGCCAGCTCCGATCTGCTCGGCCTGGATCAGGCCGTTGCCGCGCCGGCAAAGTTCGATCCAAGCGTCTGGTACTCGATCGGCGAGGACGGGCTGGTGACGGTCAGCGTCGGCAAGGCCGACATGGGCCAGCATATTGCGTCCACCATGGCGCAGATGGTCGCCGAAGAACTCGGCTCGAAATGGTCCGACATGCGCATCGCGCTGGCGACCAACGATCCGAAGTTCAACGATCCGATGCTCGGCGCGCAGATCACCGGCGGAAGCTGGAGCACCATGATGAACTTCGATGCGATGTGCCGGGCCGGAGCCGCCGGGCGGATCGCGTTGATGGACGCTGCCGCTGCGATGATGAACGTGCCCGTTTCGGAATTGACGGTGCGGGACTCGGTCATCACCCACGCCAAGTCTAAGACATCGAAGACGTTCGCGGAGATCGTCAAGGGCGGCAAGATCACAAAGACCTTCACGCCGGACGAACTGAAGGCGATCAAGCTGAAGACGCCGGATCAATACATCATGATCGGCGTGTCGGTGCCGCAGCTCGACATTCCGTTCAAGGTCAACGGCACCGCCAAGTACGGCATCGATACCTTCCTGCCGGGTATGGTGTACGGCAAACTGGTGCTGCCGCCGGTGCGCTATGGCGCGACGGTGAAGTCGGTCGACGACAGCGCAGCGAAAAAAGTGCCGGGCTTCATCAAGGCGGTGACTCTCGACGACAAGACCATGACGACGACGGGTTGGGTGGTGGCGGTGGCCGACACCTATCAGCACGCGCGTCAGGCCGCGAAAGCCCTGAAGGTGACGTGGGATCACGGCCCCAACGCCAACGTGTCGAGCGAGTCGCTGCTTGCGGAAGCGAAGCGGTTGCAGAAGCTCGACGACTCCGGGTTGTTCTTCGTCAAGACCGGCGATACCGCCTCCGGTCTGGCGTCGGCCGCCAAGGTGCTGGAAGCCGAATACACCACCAACATCAACATCCATGTGCCGCTGGAGCCGATGAACGCCACCGCGCATCTCGATGGCGATGTCTGGCACATCTATTCCGGCAATCAGTTTCCGACGCGCTCGGGTGCGATCGCGGCGGGCGCTGCCGGCGTCGATCCCAAGCAAGTCGTACTGCATCAGACGTGGCTCGGCGGCGGCTTCGGCCGGCGGCTCGATGGCGACATGATGGTGCCGGCGGTGCAGGCGGCGAAGGCGGTCGGCAAACCGGTCAAGGTGATCTATTCGCGCGAAGATGACGCGACGATGGATTTCTCGCGGCCGCTGACCTACCAGAAGATGAAAGGCGGTCTCGACCAGAACGGCAAGCTGGTGGCGCTCAACCATGACGTCGTCAGCGCCTGGCCGACCAAGCGCTGGGGCATTCCCGCGTTCCTGTCGCCATCGGTCGACAAGAAGGGTTCGCTCGATGCCTTCACGGTGAACGGGTCCGACTTCTTCTATTCCGTGCCCAATCACCACGTCCGCGCCATCATCAACGAAATGGCGCAGCAGGCGACTCCGTCCGGGCAATTGCGCTCGGTCGCGCCGGGCTGGACCTTCTGGGCGGTCGAAAGCATGGTCGATGAACTCGCTCATGCCGCCGGCAAGGATCCCGCGCAGTTCCGCATCGCGATGCTGGACGGCGCCGGCGACAACAACGGCGGTGCGCAGCGGCTGCGCAACACCCTGCTCGCGGCGATGGGGCTTGCCGGTTACGGCAGCCTCAAGCTCGCCAAGGGCGAAGGCATGGGCGTCGCCTGCGTATCGTCGCAGGAGCGCAAGACCGCGAGCTGGACGGCGTGCGTCGCCCATGTCGCGGTGGCGCCTTCGGGCGAGGTCAAGGTCAAGAAGTTGACGGTGGCCACCGATGTCGGCACCGCCGTCAATCCCGACGGCATCCGCGCTCAGGTCGAGGGCGGCGCGATGTGGGGTCTTTCACTCGCGCTCTATGAGAAGGCGACGATGAAGGACGGCGGTATCGAACAGTCCAACTTCGATACCTATACGCCGCTGCGCATGAGCCAGATGCCGGAGGTCGCCGTCAACATCATCGCCAACGGCGAACCCGCCACCGGCGTCGGTGAGCCGACGGTGACGGTGGTGGCGCCCGCCATCGCCAATGCGATCTTCAACGCCGTGGGCGCGCGGGTACGCTCGCTGCCGATCACGGCGGAAGCCGTCAAGGCCGCGATGAAGGCCTGATCCGGTCATCGCGTCACAACGTGTCGCCGGAGCAATCCGGCGGCATTTTCCTTATGCGGTTTTGCATGGTCCGTATCGCGACGGCGCACCTTCGTCGGCGATCGGCATTCCGGCTTGAAAACATTCAGGAAATGCACACGGCGCGACGGTCCATCGACGGTGATTGCTAAGGTTGATGGAACCGCGCACAGCCTCCGTTAACAATTCCCATTAACAGGAATGACTCGACTCGTCGGTTATCGGTCGGAAACCGAACGTGTCCGAGGACGTTATGAGCGTTGCGTTGAAGCGAACCCCTGCCAGAAAGCGATTCCTGTTGGCTTCCGATCGTAGCGATCGCAGCGGCGAACTGGCGTTGATCCTCGGCAACATCGGCGACGTCGGCGTTGTCTCGATCTCGGAAATTCCGGAAACTCCGACGGGGAAAATCTCCGGGATCGTTGTCGATATCGATTTGCGGTCCGCCGAAAGCGTCCAGCGCGTTCGCCGCAAGCTGATCGGCAAGAGCTATCAATCGCTGCCGCGGCTGTTCGTGCTGGCCGATGCGTTGCATCATGGATCGATGCAGGCGTGGGCGTTGGGGGCCACCGACACCATCGAGCGCCCGTTCGATGCAAGCGCTATTCTGCAACGCGTCCAGGCCGCGTTTCCCGATACCAACGATTACGACCAGACCGAAAGCGGCCGGGCGTTGAACAAGGGCGTCGCCGCAGCCCATCTGGTGATGGTCAAGATCTTCAACCGGCTGCCTGCCGGCACGCCGCTGACGTTCAACGATGTGCAGCAGGCGGAAACACAGATCCTGCGCGCGATCAAGAAGACCTCGCTGCGGCAATGGCTGGCGCTGGTGGGGCGGCACCACAATCACAGCTATCGCCATTGCCTGTTCGTGACCGGCTTCGCGGTGGCATTCGCCCAGCATCTCGGAATGCGCGAGGACGACCAGCGGCGGCTGGCGCGCGCCGCGCTGCTGCACGATGTCGGCAAGGCCTACATCCCGGTCTCCATTCTCGACAAGCCGGGCAAGCTGACCGATGCCGAGATGGATCATATCCGTCAGCATCCGCGCCTCGGCTTTGAAGCGCTCGCGGACGAAGGCAGTTTCCCGCCGGAAATGCTCGACGTCGTGCTGCATCATCACGAGTTTCTCGACGGCACCGGCTATCCGCACGGCCTGACCGCGGACCGCATCAGCGATATCGTCCGCCTCACCACCATCGTCGACATTCATGCAGCGCTGGTGGAAAGGCGCTCCTACCGGATGCCGTTCACCCATACCCAGGCGTTCGCGATGATGGAGCAGATGGGCGGCAAGCTGGATCAGCAGTTGCTGCAAGCCTTCCGCTCGGTCGCGTTCGGCATGTGAGCGCAAGAGCATGATCCCGAAAAGTGGAAACCGATTTTCGGGCAAGATCATGCGCAATCAAGCAAGAAACGAGAGGCTGATTCAACGCAGCTGAAACAGGCCCTCGCCGCTTACGCGAGCAGCTTGCGTAGCTCGTTCTTGGCGACTTTCTCCAGCGTCGAGCGCGGCATGTCATCGACGAAATGCACCTCGCGCGGCACCTTGAAGTCGGCGAGCGCCTTGCGGCACGCCATCAGCACGTCGTCGTGCAAGGTCTCCGGGATCGTCGCGGTGCCGGCTTGCGGGATGATGAACACCACCGGCACCTCGTCGAGCATCGGATGCTTCTTGGCGACGACGGCGGCTTCGCGAACGCCCGGCACCGTGATGATGACCTGTTCGATTTCGGAGGCCGCGACATTCTCGCCGCCGACCTTGAGCATGTCCTTGGCGCGGTCGCCGAATTTGACGAAGCCGTGCTCGAGCAAGGTGACGCGGTCGCCGGTGATGAAATAGCCGTGCTCGTCGAAGCTGTCGCGCGTGGCCTGTTCGTTGTGCAGATACTCCTTGAACAGCGACAGGCCGGGAATGCCCTTGATCAGCAGATTGCCGGTGTCGCCGACGGCGGTGGGCGCGCCGCTGTCATCGACGATGCGGATTTCGTATTCGGCGGCGGCGCGGCCGACCGACATCGGCGTGTTGGGCTGGTCGACCTCGCCGACGAGGCCGTGGGTGATGGTTTCGGTCATGCCCCACCAGCCGATCATCTTGACGCCGAGTGCTGCGAACGGTGGCGGGTCGCACACCGCCGTACCCCACAGGCGGAATGTGTGCTGCTTGGGGATCTCGTGTTCGAGCAGCGCCTTGATGCAGAAGGGGATGGTCGACGTCCAGGTGCAGCGATGCTCGGCGGCAACGTTCCAGAAGCGCCGCGCCGAGAAGCGCGGCTGGATCACGCAGGTGCCGCCGACCCACAGGCTCGACAGCATCGAATAGGCCAGCGCATTGGTGTGAAACAGCGGCAGATAGGTCTGGTGGACGTCGCCGGCGTGAAGATCCTGATGCGCGGCGTTGATCTTGGCGCCCCACAGCGCGTTGGCGTGAGTCCACAACACGGCCTTGGGTCGTGACGTCGTTCCCGAGGTATATTGCACGCTGCATGGCGCGAAGGGATCGGTCGGGCGTCGTGGCCGGTCGGCGCTATCGGCGAACAGCGCCTCGAAACGATCTGCCCGGGAGGGGCTCTCGCCTTGTCCCGATACAGCGCCGGCATTGTGCGAGGTCACGGCCAGCCAGCGCAGGGTCTTGCAGTTCTGCGCCACCAGTTCGGCATAGGCCGGCTGGGTAATGGCACCGACCGCGCCGCAATGATCGGCGAAGTATGTCATTTCCGCCGCCGCTGAGCGGGTATTGGTGGTGACGGCGATGGCGCCGAGTTCGACGCAGGCAAACCACGCCAGCATCATTTCGATGCAATTGTCGAGGTGGATCAGAACGGGGTCGCCCTGTTTCACGCCGCGCTTGGCAAGACCGGCGGCCAGCGCGCCGACCCGGTCGTCGAATTCGCGATAGCTCCATGATCGGGACGGGCCATCGAACGGCGCCCAGATCAGGAAGGGATGGTCGCCTCTGGTCGCGGCCCGCATCCGCAACAGCCATGGAACGTCGAGCCCTGCGAATGGGCCGACGATGCCGGGTGCGGCTGATGTGGACATGGTGCCTCCCTCGTTATTGCGATCCGGCATTCGAACGATGCGGCTGTCATGCCGCCGGCCGGATATACCTTTTACTTTGCCATCGGGCCGGGCGGTGATCAAATCCTTGCCTGAGCGAAATTGTCGTGATGTCGGGACGTACTGCCGCAGGCAATGCGGCCAATATAGATCGAGAGATGTTGAATGCGGCGGTGGAACAGAAAGCGGCCATTGCGGATTTTCTAGTTTATCCTGCGATGCCGTCGCAGGCCGATGGCCGGCCGATATGAAAGGATATCACATGCGTGGAGTGGCTTTGGCGGTTCTGGCGGCTGGACTGATGACGGCCGCGGCTGCGGCTCCCGCTCAGGCGCGGGAATATCGGTTCTGCGTGCAATCCCCCGAGACCGGAATTCCCGGCGATTGCTCTTACGACACCTACGCCCAATGCCGTGCCAGCGCGTCCGGACGCTTCGCCGATTGCAATATCAATCCGCGGTACGTGTATTTCGGTTCTGAGCGGCCCCGCCATCGCCGGCATCGCGCCCGTCCGGACTATTGATCCGACCAGGCCCGACCGCAGTTCAATGGCGATCTGAGTCTGGCCGATTTTCACCCCACAATCGGTAAGAAATGCCGCTCTGGCCGGTATTGGTTTACGCCCTCTTATCCATTTCGCTCTAATTTTCAATCAGCGTGACGGGGTGCCGCATCCCGCCGAACAATTGAAAATCCGGAGGGCTGGGGTGAGTACGTTGAAGCATGGGCAATCGCGGGGGGCGTTGTTGAAGATGCCGGCCCTGCGGTTTCGCGGCAAAGTCACTTTGGGATTCGGCTGTCTGCTGATCGTGTCCGCGATCAGCATGGGCGTGGCCTACTTCGGGTTTGGACGCATCGCGGCGAGCGTCGCCGCCTCGCAAGCCGGCGTGGCGGAAGCCGATCTCGCCCGCAATATCGATCGCGAACTGATATCGTTCCGCGAACTCGTCCGCTACTACGTCATGACCAGCAACGATGCCGATGCCGAGGCCGCCCAGGCGGCGGAAGCCCGTCTCAAGACGGCGATCGGTCATGCCAAGGCCGGAATCACCGATCCCGAGCGTCTGGCGCGCATCAATGAACTGGCCAGGCAGTTCGAGACATTCGCCTCCACCTTCGCGGGGACGCTGAGCGCCAAGCAGGAATACGCGACGATCGCAGAGAATCGCGTGATCGCGAAGGGCACCGCCCTGCGCTACAAGCTCGACGACATCGCCAGCACGGCGGGCGATGCCGGGCAGGGCGCGCTGCAAGCGAGGGTCAAGGATATCGCCACGCAGTTGATCGCGACCTCGGCGCTGTTGAGCGCCTATGTGCGCAAGCCGGAGCCGACCGCCGCCGCCAGCGCGACGGCGCGGCTGAAATTCCTCAAGGCGGCGTTCACCTCGATTCCGGCCAAGGGGCATGAAGCGATCGAGCGCAAACTCGCGGAAGCCACATCAGATCTGTCCGATTACACCACGGCGTTCGCCGATCTGGTGACGAAAGCCGAGCTGATCGAACGGCTCGGCGGCGAGATGATGAATACGGCGACATCGATCACCAAGCTCTCGGATACGATGAAGCAGGATCTGCTGGCTGATCAGAAGCGGATCGAAAGCCAGACCCAGAGCATCATGCAAAATACGCGGTGGCTGATCGTGATGCTGGCGATTGGCAGCACCTTGCTCGGCGGTATTCTCGCCGTCGTGCTCGGCAACGGCATCTCGCGGCCGATGGTGAAGATGTGCGCCGCGATGCGCGAACTGGCCAAGGGCAATTTCGATGTCGTATTGCCGGGGCTCGGCCGCAAGGACGAGATCGGCGACATGGCCGCGGCGGTCGAGGGCTTCAAGGTCCAGGCGGTCGCCAAGGCGGAGCGGGACGCGGCCGCGCAGGAGGAGAGCAATCGCGTCGCCAGCGAAGCACGTCGCGCCGAGATGATTCAATTTGCCGACCAGTTCGAAGCGGCCGTCGGCGCTATCGTGGCGAATGTCTCGTCGTCCGCCGCGCAACTGGAAGCGGCGGCCGACACGCTGACGCAGACCGCCGAGACCACGCAAAGTCTTTCGACGCATGTGGCGGGCGCTTCGGAAGAGGCGTCGTCCAACATGCAGTCGGTTGCTGCGGCCACCGAAGAACTCTCGATGTCGGTCGATGAGATCGGCCGTCAGGTGCACGAATCCAGCCGCATCGCCGCGAGCGCGGTGAAGCAAGCCAACCTGACGGACGAGCGGATCGGGGAATTGTCGCGGGCCGCGCAAGACATCGGCGACGTCGTCAAGCTGATCACTGCGATTGCCGAGCAGACCAACCTCTTGGCGCTGAATGCGACCATCGAGGCGGCGCGTGCCGGCGAGGCTGGGCGTGGCTTCGCGGTCGTCGCTTCCGAGGTCAAATCGCTGGCCAGTCAGACCGCGAAGGCGACCGACGAAATCTCGTCGCATATCCTCGGGATGCAGAGCGCGACGCGTGAGTCGGTTGCCGCGATCAAGGAGATCAGCAGCACCATCGGACAGATTTCCGAGATCGCCTCGACGATCGCAACCGCCGTTCAGCAGCAAAGTGCCGCGACGCAGGAAATCGCCGGCAACGTCCAGAACGTTGCGCAAGGCACCGAGGAAGTCGCCAACAACATCTCGCAGGTGAACAGCGGCGCCACCCAGACCGGCGCGGCTTCGGCGGAAGTGCTGAGCTCCGCGCAGACGCTTTCGGCGGAAAGCGCCCGCCTGCGTGAGGAACTAGATCGCTTCATGGGCAGCGTGCGCGCCGCCTGATCGTTACGACCTGTTGCATGATGTTGATGCCGTCGCGGCTCATGCCGCGGCGGCGTTATGCTTCGCGGTGAAACTGCCGCTTCAATTCACCCTTGGCCCGCTCCAGCCGCGCGCGTTGCGTTTTCGGCAAGGTCTTGCCGGCGCGATTGATATAGAACGTCAGCATCGACAGCGCGGAGCGATAGGGATTCGCCTTGCGCCGTGTGCTCCGCTCGGCCGAATGTTTCAGCGACGCCGCGATCTTTTTCGGATCATGCAGGGTGAAGACGCGCTGCTTGAGATCGAGCGCGTTGCTGTGCTTGGTGACGCGTTGCGACCAGCGTTTCGGGTCTTTGCGCGCAGCGGCTTTTCTTGTTCCGCTCGACCTTGCGGATGCTTTATGCGCAGCGGTCTTCTTGCGCGCGGATTTTGCGGTGTGGTGGCGGGCTTTTGCGGTCATTGGGTAACCTCGTTTACCGTTCGAGAACCAACCTGCGGAGGAGATGTCGGTTCCTGGGCGGAACCTCATGCGACCCATTGCGTTGTTCTCGATCGTCCTCCATCGCCGTCGCGGAATGCTCGCAACTAGTTGCGATTGTTGATGCACCGTTGGCGGCGGCAGATCCGATTCCAAGCCAGAAAGCCCGCCGGTGAGTATCGACAGCCGCATTGTTGAAACCGACATTCCGGCGCGGCTCGATGCATTGCGCTGGAGCGGATTTCATACGCGTGTAGTGATTGCGCTGGGCGTCACCTGGATTCTCGACGGGCTTGAGGTGACGTTGGCGGGAACGCTGTCGGGCGCGCTGAAGGACAGCACGACGCTGCGTTTCAGCAATTTCGATGTCGGTGTCGCCAACAGCGCCTATCTCGCCGGCGCCGTACTCGGCGCGCTCGGATTCGGCTGGCTGACGGATCGTCTCGGCCGCAAGAAACTGTTCTTCATCACGTTGTCGCTCTACCTGATGGCGACAGCAGCAACAGCGCTGTCGTGGGATGTCTGGAGTTATTCGCTGTTCCGGTTTCTGACCGGCGCGGGAATCGGCGGCGAATACACCGCGATCAATTCGACGATTCAGGAGCTGGTGCCGGCGCGCTATCGCGGATGGACCGACCTGATCATCAACGGCAGCTTCTGGATCGGTGCGGCGATCGGCGCGGCAAGTGCCATCGTGTTGCTGGATCCGCAGGTGGTCGGTGCCGACCTCGGTTGGCGGCTCGCTTACCTGACCGGCGCCGGACTTGGACTGGTGGTTTTCGTCATGCGCTTATGGATTCCGGAAAGCCCGCGCTGGCTGATGATTCATGGTTATCCGGAACGAGCCAGCGCTGTCGTCACGGACATCGAGCGCTCCGTCAGAGGTGGACGCGCCATCGAGGCAGGGACGGTGTGGCTGACCATCAAATTGCGGATGCGCAGCCATACGCCGCTTGGCGAGGTCGCGCGCACGCTGTTTCAACGCTATCGCCAACGCTCGCTGGTCGGGCTGGCCTTGATGGTCGCGCAGGCGTTCTTCTACAACGCGATCTTCTTCACTTATGCGCTGGTGTTGACGGAATTCTACGGCATCCCGTCCGATCGCATCGGCTGGTACATCCTGCCATTCGCGGCAGGAAATTTTCTCGGGCCGCTATTGCTTGGCCGCATGTTCGATAGCGTCGGCCGACGTGTGATGATCGCGTTCACTTACGGGATCTCCGGCATCCTGCTGGCGATATCGGGATATCTGTTCGCCATCGATGTGTGGAGCGCGCAGACGCAGACCATCGCGTGGATGGTGATATTTTTCTTCGCGTCGCCCGCCGCGAGTGCGGCTTATCTCACGGTCAGTGAGACGTTCCCGATCGAGGTGCGCGCGCTGGCGATTGCGATGTTCTATGCCATTGGAACCGGAATCGGCGGCGTCGCCGGGCCCGCTTTGTTCGGCGCCCTGATCGATACCGGATCGCGCGCCAGTGTCTTTATGGGTTACCTGTTCGGCGCGGGCCTGATGATTGCGGCGGCGATTGTCGCTTGGTGCTATTGTATCGCGGCGGAGCGGCAGCCGCTGGAATCCGTGGCGCAGCCGCTTGCGGTCGTGGAATGAACGGAGGCGAACGGGAGGTGACGTTGATGTCCGATGCGCGCGCAGTGAAGAGGCCGGGTGTGGAAGAAGGAGCCGTGTTGCAATCCGTGCCGCCGTTGGATCTCGACGCTTGTGCATTGCTGCTCGATATCGACGGAACCTTGCTCGAGCTTGCGCCGACGCCGCGCAGCGTCGTTGTTCCGCCCGATCTGGTTCCGACGCTCGATGGCTTGCTGAAACGCACCTCCGGTGCGCTGGCGCTCGTCAGCGGCCGGTCCCTTGATGACATCGATTGGATTTTTGCGCCGGCACGCTATCCGTCAGTTGGTGGCCATGGCGCGGAGATGCGGCTGTCGATCGACAGCGAAGCGGTCGCAACCCATGCACCGCCGATGAGTCCGGATTTGAAGCGCCGTTTCGCCGCCATCGCGCAAATGGATTCCGGCATTCTGGTGGAAGACAAGGGCTATTCGTTCGCGCTGCACTTTCGTCAGGCGCCGCATCTGGAGACGGCGATTTACGATGCTGTCTCCAGGATCCGTGCCGATCTGCCCAATGCGCCGATCGAACTTTTGCCCGGCAAGGCGGTGTGCGAGATCAAGCACTCGGGCGTAACGAAGGCAACCGGCGTGCGCGAACTGATGTCGCATGAGCCTTTCAAGAGTCGTCGTCCGGTGTTTCTCGGCGACGACGTGACGGATGAAACCGTGTTCGCCATCATGCCGGACTTTGGCGGTCTGTCGTTTTCTGTTGGACGGCAGGCGCGTGGCGTTGCGGGAACTTTCGCGGGGCCTAGCGATGTAAGGCGTTGGCTTGCGAAACTGTTGCATGGAACTCGAGCCGACGATCTCTCGATGTGAGTCGCGCTCGCTCCGTGATGTAAGCGGCGCAATTTTTTCGAGTTCCAAAACTTCGATTCGCGAAGCGTCGCGCCCGCAGAGGCCGAACCATCATTCGCGTTCTAATGTACCAATTGAAATTTGACGCGCGATAGATGGAACCCTCGCCTCTGATGGGTAAGGAACTGCCTTGAAACATAAGTGTTTCACGCCTCCAACGCGAGTGACAAGGGTCGAATAGCAGTTCACGCAGCAACGCATCACGATGATCATGCGCGAGTTCCATCGGGCGCGATTTAAATCTGATCGCAATGAGATTGAGTTGTGGCGAGGAACCATATTGATGAACAGTCGTTTATGTTTCGGGCTGCAACAATTCGGGAGGGGACCCTGTGAGTCTGGTGGTCGTATCCAATCGCGTGGCGCGGGCCAAGGCCAACGAACCGATGACGGGCGGATTGGCGGCGGCGCTGTTGCCGGTCGTGGAGAATTCCGGCGCGATCTGGGTCGGCTCCAGCGGCGACGTTCGCGACAATGTGCAGAAGGACCCTTTCGCGGAGATCGAGCCCCTTGGGTCCGGTGCGCTGGCGATGCTCGATTTGCCGGCAGCGCATTATGGCGGTTACTACGAGGGCTTCGCGAATTCCGCGCTGTGGCCCGCGCTGCATTCGCGCACCGATCTCATCCGCGCCTCGCGTGAGGACTATCGCTCCTATCGTGAAGTCAACGCCTTCATGGCGCGCGCGCTGCTGCGCTTCCGCAAGCCGGACGCGACGTTCTGGATTCAGGACTATCACTTCCTGACGCTGGGCGCCGAGTTGCGGCAACTGGACGTGCAACAGGCCATCGGCTTCTTCCTGCATACGCCGTGGCCGTCGCGCGCCATCATCAGCGGCGTACCGAACCATCGCGATCTCGTCGAAGCGATGCTTGCCTACAACCTGATCGGATTCCAGACCGAGGATGATTGCGCCAACTTTGCCGACTATGTCGATGCAGAGCTGGGGCTGCGGGTCAAGAACGGCGAAGTGCTGTCGCGCTACGGCGTTTCGCGCCTGGCGACCTTCCCCATCGGCATCGACGTCGACAAATTTGCCGCGCATGCCGTGAAGGCGATGTCGCATCCGGACGTGTCGCGTCTGCGTCGCAGTTTGCATGGCGAGAAGCTCGCCATCGGCGTCGACCGCATCGACTATTCCAAGGGCTTGATCAACCGCATCAAGGCGTTCGATCGTATGCTGACCTTGCACCCGTCGCTCAGCCGCACGGTGTCGCTGCTGCAGATCGCAACGCTGTCGCGTGGCGGAATCGAAGCCTATGGCCATCTGCAGGATCAACTCGCCAAACTGGTCAGTGACGTCAACGGCCATCATGGCGAGGTCGACTGGACGCCGATCCGTTATCTCAACAAGGGATTCAGCCAGACGGTGCTGGCCGGGCTTTATCGCACGGCGCAGGTCGGCGTGGTGACGCCGTTGCACGACGGCATGAATCTTGTCGCGAAGGAATACGTCGCCGCGCAGAACCCGGCCGATCCGGGCGTTCTGGTGCTGTCGAAATTCGCCGGCGCCGCCAACGAACTCGACGCCGCATTGCAGGTCAATCCCAACGACATCGATAGCATGGCACGCGCGATCGCCACCGCTTTGTCGATGCCGCTGGTGGAGCGGCGGATGCGATGGGAAGCGATGATGAAGTCATTGCGCGTCGGCACCATTCAGCAGTGGTTTTCGGATTTCGTCGAGGCCCTTGAGGATGCGCATGCGGCGCGCGACGGAAAGCCGATCATCGCCAGCCCTGACGCCGCGCCGGTGTGGCCAATGCGGGCGGGTGCGGCCGGCGCGGCTGCGAGTTGGCGGGTTCACTGATAGCGAATGCCGTCGCTGCGCAGCCGCCGCCTCGTTGTGAGCGGTCAGACGAAACGCGCGAAGGTGGTTGCGACAGCGGCATAGACCTGCTGCCGGAACGGCACCACCAGCGCGGCCACGCGATCAAGTTGCTCCCAGCGCCAGCGATCGAATTCCGGTGGCTGACCGTTGCGGGTCGCGAGAGGATCGATCTCGCTGTCGTTGCCGACGAAGCGGAGTGCGAACCATTTCTGGCGCTGCCCGCGAAATTTTGCCAAGCGATGCGTCGCTGGGCCGTCATAAGGCGGGAATTCGTAAGTCATCCAATCGGTCTCGCCGAGATAGTCGGCGCGGATCACTCCGGTTTCTTCCCAGAGTTCGCGCATCACCGCGTCGCGCGGATTCTCATCGGCGTCGATGCCGCCTTGCGGCATCTGCCATTCCAGACCGGGCAGGATGATTTCAGGTCCGTCGTCGCGATAGCGGCGGCCGATCAGCACAAGACCTGCGGCATTGAACAGCGCGATCCCGACATTGGGGCGGTACGGCTTGTCGGAGGACGTCATTGCGAGTTGGCGAGACTCGTGAATTCCTTGACGACGCGTTCATAGACCGGCCGCTTGAAGGGCACGATCAGATCGGGAAGGTTCTGCATCGGCTCCCATCGCCACTTGATGAATTCCGGCTTGTGGCCGTCGCCCGGATTGAGCACGTTGATCTCGGAATCCTTGCCGGTGAATTTCATCGCGTACCACTTCTGGCGCTGGCCGCGATAGCGGCCCTTCCAGGCCCGGCCCGCCACCGTGCGCGGGATGTCGTAGATCAGCCAGTCGGAGACTTCGCCGAGTTTCTCCACCGAGCGAACGCTGGTTTCCTCGAACAGTTCGCGCTTCGCTGCTTCCCAGGTATCCTCGCCGGGATCGACGCCGCCTTGCGGCATCTGCCAGACGTGCGTTGCGTCAACGTGCTCCGGTCCTCCGGCGCGGCGGCCGATGAACACGAGGCCCGTCGCGTTGATCAGCATCATGCCGACGCAGGTGCGATAGGGCAGATCGTCGTAACGTGTCATCGCCGTCGTGCCCTTTCGTTTGATCGAAGCCTGCCGAGCCCCATGCTCGCCTTCACCTCACGTCGGATGTCCGGGTCGGACAAGCTGGTCTCAAATTTATCGCCACGTCCGGATCGCATCACGATTTTGATTTCAGCATCGCGGTTGTCAATGGCACCAGCAGAACACCCCGGCTCTCCAGCGCCCTGGCCCAATTGCCGATGCGTTCAACTGAAACGGGAAGGCTCGATGCGATGCCGATGGCATTGCCGCGGGACTTGGCCAGCGCCTCCAGCTTCGCCAACATCTTGTCGATCTCGGCCGCGGTCGGTACGGCGTCGATGCTGAGGTCGGCCTTGGCGAAGGGCATGGTCTGGCCCTGCGCGAGCGTGCCGGCGACGCTGCGCGGGGAGCTGCCGTCGTCGAGATAGCCGAGGCCGCGCTTGGCGGCTTCGCGGATCACCGGCTGCATCGCCGTGTCCGAAACGGTGAACCGGGCGCCCATGAAGCTGGTCAGCCCGACATAGCCCTGAATGCGGCTGAGGTGCCAGAACAGGCGGTCGAGATTCTGGTCGGGGCTTTGGGTGGTGAGCAGTGTTTGCGGGCCGGGGTCGTTGTCGGGATAGTCGAACGGCTCCATCGGCACTTGCAGCAGGATTTCGTGATGCTGGGCGCGGGCGCGTTCGACCAGTGTAGTGGGATCCGTCCCGTAAGGCGTGAATGCGAGGGTGACGGCGCCGGGCAGCTTCAGGACCGACTCGGTGGTTTTTGCCGCGCCGATGCCGAGCCCGCCGACGACGATGGCGACGGTCGGCATGGTGGCGGCCTTGGCGCGCTCGGCGGGTGTGCCCGCGGCGTAGGCGGTGAACGGGGTCGCGCCGGCGGCGGCGACCGGGATCATGCCGTAACGCGATTTCTCCAGGAGCCGCGGATCGATGCCGGAGCCGATCGCAGAGATGGCGTCAGCGCCGGAGCCTTCGCTGGCGACAACCACATCCTGCCGCGCGCCGCTCGAACCGTCGATGATGGTGATGGTCTTCTGTCCGTTCGCCGGCGGATTCGAAGCCGCTTTCACGGCCGGCGGATTCGGCTTGGTGCTGTCAGCGGAAGCTGGCGCGGCTGCGTCCTTGTCGGCGGTCTTGGGGGGTGCGTCCGGTTGTAGCGCGACCTGCACCACGGGTTCGCCGCCGAGGCGATCCTGATGGAAGAGCGTGATCCCAACGAACGCCAGCAGGAACAGTCCAAGGACCGCGGCGATCACCTGAATGCCGCTGACGGGAAGGCGCCGCCGTCGGCGCGGTTGCGTATCCTGCCCGAGCGGGGTGCTGAGATCGTCCGTCGTCACTGCCGTGGCCTCCTGCCGGCCTCCCGCGAATCAGCCGCAGCGACCTTACCACGCCGGGTTGCGATCGCGGACATCCCGCGGCCGCCGCAACGACGCGAACGGATCGACCAAACGAAATGGGCGGCCCATAAGGCCGCCCATCATCCGTCAGATCATGCCGCCGCGATTAGTTGGCAGCCTCAGTTTGCCGCCTTGGCCTTGTCGGCCGGCTTGTCGACCGCGGCCTTGTCGCCGGGCGCCTGGGCTTCGACCTTGACGCCATGCAGCAGGTCGTCGGCCATCTTCAGCGCCTTGTCATCCTTGGCGTCCGGCGGCACGTAGGATTGCGAGCCGGTCTGCTCCTTGCCGGCGTCACCCTTGAGGTGACCGCGCAGCGAGGCTTCGCCCTTGGTGTCGGTCCGCGACTTCAGGTCGTCCGGCACATCCTGCAACACCTCGATATCCGGAGTGATGCCCTTGGCCTGAATCGACTTGCCCGATGGCGTGAAGTAACGCGCCGTGGTCAGCCGCAGCGCGCCGTTGCCGGAGCCGAGCGGAATGATGGTCTGCACCGATCCCTTGCCGAACGAGCGGGTGCCGATCAGCGTTGCGCGCTTGTGGTCCTGCAACGCGCCGGCGACGATTTCCGATGCCGAGGCCGAGCCGCCGTTGATCAGCACGATCAGCTTCTTGCCCTTGGTGAGGTCACCCGCCCGCGCGACGCGGCGCTGGGTTTCCTCGGCGTTGCGGCCGCGCGTCGAGACGATCTCGCCGCGCTCGAGGAATGCGTCGGATACGGTGACGGCTTCTTCGAGCAGGCCGCCGGGGTTGTTGCGCAGGTCGAGGATGAAGCCCTTGAGCTTGTCCTCGCCGATCTGCTTGGTCAGCGAGGCGATCTCGCGCTTCAGGCCTTCGGTGGTTTGCTCGTTGAAGGTGGTGATGCGGATGTAACCGATATCGCCATCCTCGACGCGGGCGCGCACCGAGCGGACGCGGATGTTGTCGCGCACCAGCGTCACTTCGATCGGGTTGTCCTGGCCCTTGCGGATGATCTTCAGCTTGATCTTGGTGTTGACCGGACCGCGCATCTTGTCGACGGCCTGGTTCAGGGTGAGGCCCTGCACCGCTTCGTCGTCGAGCGTGGTGATAATGTCATTGGCTTGGATGCCGGCTTTCGAGGCCGGGGTGTCATCGATCGGCGAGACCACCTTGATCAGGCCGTCTTCCATCGTGACCTCGATGCCGAGCCCGCCGAACTCGCCGCGGGTCTGCACCTGCATGTCCTTGAAGCTCTTGGCATCCATGTAGCTCGAATGCGGGTCGAGGCCGGTCAGCATGCCGCTGATGGCGGATTCGATCAGCTTGCTGTCGTCGGGCTTCTCGACATAGTCGGAGCGAACGCGTTCGAACACGTCGCCGAACAGGTTGAGCTGACGATAGGTATCGGAGGTGGCGGCGCGCGCGGTCGAGCCCATCAGCATGGAGCGCGGCTGGGTCACGAACAACGTCAACGCGGCGCCGGCTGCGGCACCGAGAAGCAGTACAGAGGTTTTGCGCATCATCCGCGAACCTTTTCGCCTTCATTTGCGGCCCACCATGGGCCAGGATCGATGGGAGTTCCGTCCTTACGGAACTCGACGTAGAGAACGGGCCGGCTCACGCTGGTCGCAAGGATGGAAGCGATCCGGGATGTCGTTCCCATGGTCGCGATCGGCTCACCCGTCAACACGAACTGGCCGATATTGACCGAAATGCGTTCCATCCCAGCGATCAACACATGATACCCGCCCCCCGCATTCAGGATCAAGAGTTGTCCATAGCTGCGGAACGGCCCGGCATACACAACCCAGCCATCACACGGTGTTGTGACCTGAGCTCCGGCGCGGGTCGCCAGGGAAATGCCTTTTTCGGTACCGCCGGCCCCGTTTGAACCACCGTAATCGCGGATCCGGGTGCCGTTAACCGGTAAGGCCAAAAGGCCCTTGGCCGAGGCAAAGGCGATCGCCGGACTGAGCCGGCCGGGATCCTTCAGGGCGGCCAGGTTGGGCTTGCCGCTCGCGGCAGCGGCGGCGGCCTTCTCAGTCGCGGCTTTAGCTGCGGCGGCTGCCTTTGCCGCGCTTTGCAAGTCCTGCTCCATCTTGGCGATCAGGCTTTGCAGGTCGTCGACCTTGCGGGAGAGTTCGAGCGCCCGCGCAGCCTCGGCCTGCATGTTTTGCTCGGCGGCGCTCTGTTGCTTCTGCCGCTCCTCGACCAAGGAGGCGAGGCGGGTCTGGTCGACGCGCAAGCCGTCACGGTCCGTCGCGAGTTGATCGCGTTCGGCGGCGATGGTCTTGCGCACCGTCACCAATTCATTGAGGTCAGTGACCAGCTTGACCGACTGCGCGCGCATCTCGGGCACCACCGAGCCGAGCATGATCGCGGTGCGCAGCGATTGCAGCGCGTCTTCGGGGCTCACCAACAAGGCCGGCGGCGCGCGGCGGCCGGCGCGTTGTAACGCGGCCAGCACCTCGACGATTTCCGATCGGCGCGATTGCAACGAGCCGCGGATCGCCTGCTCGCGTGTGGCGAGATCGCCGAGGCGGGATTCGGCATCGGTGATGCGGCTCTCGACGTTTCGCACCTTGGCCGCGATGTCGATCAGCTCCTGATTGAGCTTGCTGCGATCCTGACCAATGGCGGCGATTTCGGCCTTGAGCTTTTCCTGCAATTCGGCGGCGTCTTTCTGCCGCTGCCGCGCCGCTTCAAGTTCTTGCGCGCGTTGCTTGATGTCGTCGGCGGAAGGTGTCGTCGTTGTTGCCGGTGTCGCGGCGACCGGTGTTGTCGCTGCGGGCGTCGAAGCCGGAGTCTGCGCCATTGCGATGCGCGGCCACGCGCCGCCGATGCCGGTCGCGAGCACCGCGGCGACCAGGGTACGAAGCTGAAACGCGTGAAGCGATTTTCGAATCACATCATGCTCTAAGCGCGGTGGTAAGGGTGGCCCGCTAAAATCGTCGCGGCGCGATAAATTTGCTCCAGCAGCAGGACGCGAACCAACTGATGCGGCCAGGTGGCCTTGCCGAACGCCAGTCGAAGCTTGGCCTTGCGCTGCAATTCAGGCGAAAGTCCGTCCGCGCCTCCAATTACGTAAATTGTGTTGGCGACCGATTCGTCGCGCCAGCGGCCAAGATGCCGCGCGAAAGTGGAACTGTCGATGCTGTCGCCATGTTCGTCGAGCGCGACCAGAACGGATTTCTCCGGCATCAGCGCGGCGATGGCGGTGGCCTCCTCGGCGATCCGGGTCGCGGCATCGCGCGCGCGGCTCTCGGGAATCTCGCGGACCTCGAGGCCGCGAAAGCCCAGCTTGCGACCGGCATCGTCGAACCGCGCCGCATAGCGATCCGCCAGTTCCCGTTCCGGCCCTTGCTTCAAGCGGCCGATCGCAATCACCATGATCCGCATCGATGCGGCCTATCAGATTCCCGGCGACAAACGAAACCCTTGCGCCGAACCGGCGCCAGTTCGATCGTTATCGCCGACCGCAACCGCGATCAGGCTTTCTTCGCTGCCGCCACGCTCTTTGGACCTTGAGTCCACAACCGCTCAAGATTGTAGAACTCGCGGACCTCGGGCCGGAAGACGTGGACGACAACATCCCCGGAATCGATCAGCACCCAATCGCAGTTGGTCAGGCCTTCGACATGGACGTTGGGAATGCCACTGTCTTTCAGCGCCTTCACGACATTCTCCGCGATCGCGCCGACGTGCCGGTTGGCCCGGCCGGAGGTCACGACCATATAGTCCGTCACGGAGGATTTGCCGCGCAGGTCGATGCTGACAGTCTCTTCCGCCTTCATGTCGTCGAGGCGTGCGAGAATGAGTTTCAGGGATTGTTCGACATCAGGCCGCGCCTTCAACACCGCGGCGGGCGCTGACGATATCCGCTTCTTGGGCGAGGCGGATGAGGACAGGACAGATACGG